>Ga0114996_10010223_pt1 | contig 10208 bp, 7 predicted proteins | sample ArcticOcean_MG_C_4_FD_87039 | JGI IMG/M metagenome (GOLD analysis project Ga0114996, IMG submission 87039) | Marine microbial communities from western Arctic Ocean - ArcticOcean_MG_CB4_134 | ecosystem: Environmental > Aquatic > Marine > Oceanic | place: Arctic Ocean: Canada Basin | collected...
AGAGTACCCCTTGCCGATCCTGGATGATCGCCCACGCATTGTTGTCTATCAGGCCATTGACTGTGGTAAAGGAGGTCCAGGTCTGCCCATCATAACGACTCACACCGCCTTCTGTGCTGAACCAGAATACCCCTTGCCGATCCTGGAAGACTTTATGCACATTGTTGTGCACCAGGCCGTCTTCTTCAGTGATCGTCGTCCAACTCTCACCATCATAACGACTCACCCCGCCACCATAGGTGCCAAACCAGAGATTATCCTCCCGGTCCTGGAAAATTGACCATACATAATTATTCACCAGGCCATCTTTTTTAGTGAAAGTCGTCCACGTCTGTCCATCGTAACGGCTCACACCCCCTCCCCAAGTGCCAATCCATAGGCCCCCTTTTTGATCTTCAAGGACCCACCACGCTTCGTTGTCGGCCAGGCCGTCTTCCTCTGTGAAAGTGGTCCAGGTCTGTCCATCATAACGACTTATACCTCTACCTAGTGCCCCTGGGGCGCCTGTACCGAACCAAAGTGCGCCGGTGCGGTCCTGCATAATCGTAGAAACGTATGCGCCACCCAATCCATCGGTTACATCATACGTACGCCAGGAACCGGTTCCGCGCAGGGCAGGCACCACCTTACCAGGCCCGCCCTGCACCACCTTACCAGGTCCACTCTGTTTGGTCCTTGCGGATCCCGAAGGGGCAGCATATAGCCTGAAATCGTTTTCCAGGAAACCATCCGCTCGGGTCGTTCCAAAGGTCGTTCCCAAATCTTGCAACACCGTCTGAAAGGCCGAATCGGCCAGAACGGCCATCCACCGTTTGTCCAGCTCGGTCGATTTAAATTCAAACAGCCGGCTAAAGACACTGTCTGTGGTGGTCCGCCCCCTTTCAGATGATGCAATCCACTGGTGTTTCTGCAGCAGGGGCACCACCTCTTGCTCGTAGACGGCTTCGAATGCACGCAGCCGCTCCGGCGCTAACCAAAAAGATAGACGCGCCAGAATCGGCACTGGAGAAACGGAGAAATCACTACGGCTCTCCTGCCCCGATTGTACAGTGACGCCCGTTTGCTCAAACCGCTCCACCCCCTGACCGCGCCCCGGTTTTAAGGTGTATTCCCCCGGTGGCAAGCGCAGACGATACTGCCCTGCCGAATCGGTCCAGGCGCTTTCTATTGCCTGGTCACCCCTGTAGGCCTGAACAACCAATTCAGCATACGGCGTCCTCTTCTCCTCTGTAATGACCGCGCCAGTGATTGCACCCAAATCACTAGAGTCTTCGACAAAAACCAGATCGCCATAACTGTCTGAATTGGACCCGTCAGCACCCCAGATCGTCCAGATAAATAAATTGCGCCTCGCCATCGACATCGCCAATGGCCATATCAAAACCAATGGTTTTTCCCGGCTCGATCTGCAACCGTTTATCGGGAAACGATGCGAGCAACGGAATGGCCCACTCATACACCGTGGTTTGCCCTGAACGCAAGAACGCTGCCTCAATACCTGAATTCGAAGTCTGACCGCCATATAATCCAGGATTGCCATCTATCTCATCTCCGACCAAATCTGGTTCAGGGGCCATTAAATAAAACTGTGCCTCCTTTGGTTCGAGCGCATTGTCTCCGCCGCTATGATCCGCATCCACAAGGAGTCCTACTACATCTTGATTGTAAATTTTTGGTGCTTCTGGATTCACTACCAGGTCCTCATCCCGAACGACCACGGCCACGTAAAACACCTGATTCTGTAAGTCGTAACCGACGCGAAAACCAGCGGTAAAATCTTCGGGGCCATCCGGCGGAGCGGGATTCCAATATGGAAACAGCCACTCAACGGGATATTGTGCCATCTCTACCGGCCAGTCATCCAATTTGCCGTCGAGCACAATGTCCTTGAGCGGAATGGCGTAGGCCGTCTTGCCATTGTGCGCCAGCGCCGGCCGCCACAAAGCCAACGAGAGCAGTACGACAATCGATAGAGCCAGGTAGCGGTTTAAATGCATCGCCATGACATGGCCTCCTGCTACAAAAAGCCCCATTAAACGCCGTGCCCGGAGTTTAATGGGCTGTCTTCACATTCCCTTCAGCCGCGCCCCCAAATTACCGGATTGAACTTCCCTACTCTATATGAATGACAGGTATGGTACGGCGGTAAAAAAGAAAGAGCAAGCTAAAATAGCACATCGGCGTCACGTCTCTTGGAAAGGTAGAACGCGTGCTCGGTCTAGTACTCACGCCTTGTGTTAGTTGAATTGCCGGTGTATTAGCATCCCGGCGGTGGATTTCCAGATAGGGTATGATGATATTTCTTGTAGTGATATTGAAAGAAAACATCGGGTCTTTTAAAATCCGAAGAGTCTATTGCCCATTTTGCCAGTGAAATAGTCTATCACCTGCCAGGCGCCGTTGCAAAACATCTGACCGGCGATCAAGCCCAAAAAAAAGTTAAGACTGCGGCGGTAGAAAGAAGGGCCGCCGTAGCGCAAGACGAGGCTTTTAATGGCCCAGGCTGTAAAGACGCTAAAAACAACGGTGTTGAGCAAGTCAGTGGCGCTGATCGGAAAACCGATCGGGTGTAGGGGCCACCACGCCAGACGCTGGCGCGCCCACATTAGCAACGCCATAATTAGACCGCCGGCTAGAAAAGATCCCATGCCCGGCCAGTAGACCCCGCTCGGCTCCATGTTGCGGGCGGCATTTTCATAGGCCACCTCGTTCATTCTATCAAAAAACCAACCGTCCATATTGATCCCGCCGTGCCGGTAGGCCATGTGAAAAATCATCCACATAGAGCCCAGCGAGCCGATCAGCAAGGCCAGGAGGATACCACCAAAGATTTGCCGCCGACTGCGGGGCTCCATGTCCTCTATCAGCTTGAGGGCATTGGTGCAGGTGGCCATAACAAAGACGCGTATTTCCGAAGCCCAGATATAGGCTAGAGAAAGGGTGATGACCCCGGTCGATCCTACCAGAGTGGAGCCCAAACCATGGACGACAAAATCCGGGGCGATCATGGGGGGGCGCAGGGTGGCCAGGCCGGCCTCGGTGATGATGCGGGTTACGCCGATGAAGATCAGGAGGGCTACGACAACGAAGATTAAGGCGATCCATAGGGGCGTGCCCATGATCCACAGCCAGCCCACCATCACCAGAAAACCAACTACCAGGCCCAACACGGCGTTGCGGTAGGATAGAATTTCATCGGCATCGTCTACCTGGGGGGCTTTGCCTACGGCTTTGAGGAAGACTTTTTTAAAATGCTCGCGACCGATCCACAGACCCACCAAAACCATGCAGATTAGGGCGCCCAATCCCTGGTAGCCCAAGAGAGGGGCATCTGCTACCCCGAAAGCGGGTTTTTGTGCAGATTGGATACCGGCGATTTCTAGTAGGGCCTTCTGCATTTTGGCAATTAAATGAAAGATCCATATGCTGGCCGCCACTTTGGTGCTAATGAAATAGGAAAAACCCACTAGGGCAAAGCTGATATGCAGGGTCAGGGACTGACTACCGATAAATTGTATAGACCAACCCAGGGGCATTGCGGGGATGGGAATGTCGTAACGGTTCAGGGCTATAGAACTGCCGATGAGCAGCGGTAGGGCAGCCCCGACCCACATGGATTTCTGTTTGAAGAATTGGTTTACCAGGCTTTTATCGTCCTCGCCGTGGATCATAGCTAGTCCCACCTGCGCCAGGGGATAGGCCAGGCGCTCGTGCTCCATCCACTGGCGCCGCAGGATCACCGCGATGCAGATCATAACCACGTAGAGCGCGATCAGGAAGATAGCCCACCACATCAAGGGCTCGACCCAGGCCTCGTAGGGGATGCTTTGTCCCGGGGATAAGCCTTCATAAAATGCGATATTGCGCGCCCCGTCATCTACTACAATGGCTTTTTCGGGGAAGTGGGGGAATAATTTCTCCTGCCAATTGTTTTGCGGCGAGGCGTAGTAGAAGATGGCGCTGATCATGGGAATCAGCTGTTCGCTCAGGCCCATGGTGCACAGGGCCGAAACGGTCAGCAGCATGGCGTAGACCAAGACTAACTCGGCCCGGTTTAGAGCCAGGCCGCGGCTCGGGCCGGCCAAGGGCAGATTGATAAAAGCAGATAGCAGCACAAAGGTGGAAAGGATCAGGCCGGGCGAATATGGGTCCAGATAAGTGAACGGCCAATAGGCACTGCACCAGCCGCTGCCGACCAGTAATACAAAAGCGAGGGCGGCATTTTTATTGCGCCCGGCTACTTTAAATAGCAGGTTTAATAGTCCGATTAAACAGAGGAAGATAAAGATGGCACCGGGGGTGCTGATATCCAGCGCCATATAGGTGCTGCGCAGGATCATATCGCCGTAGGGAGCACAGATGGCGAGAAAGAAGCTGAGGAAACAGCCTACCCAGAAGCCGCGCGGGGTCAGTTTATACTGATCTCCACTCTGGAAGATGGGCTGGATCTTGGTTTCGAGGTGGCGGAAATACTCTTTAGGGATGTCTTTGTTCAAGGGTACGTTCCAGTAATTCGTGGTCTTATTTAGTCAATTATAAAGCGATTTCCTGTGTATATAGTCAAGGTGAGGATCTATGGCTTACAAGAACGTTCTTTTGCTAATCGCCGATGACTGGAGTCCGCTTGCTGGATGTTACGGCAGCCCGGTTGTCGAGACGCCAAATGTTGATGCGCTGGCAAAGCGCGCCACGCGGTTCAACCATGCATTTTGTACGACTCCTTCATGTGCGGCCAGTCGAGCAAACATCCTGACGGGGCATTACAGCCATACGCACGGCCAGTATGGACATTCGCACAGTATCCACAATTTCCACACTGGTTTGCACATGCCGTCGATTCCTAAGACCTTGACGGATGCAGGGTTTGCCACCGGGATCATCGGCAAGATGCACGTGCAGCCGGCCGCTGTCTATCCGTGGACGCACGATCTGCAGCAGGTCGAAGGAGGCAGTCGCAATGTGCAGGGCATGGCGCAGCGGGCGCGCGAATTTTTCGCCGACACCGGGGACAAACCTTTCTACCTGCACATGGGGTTTTCTGATCCGCACCGCGATTTTGGCAATCGGCAGGCGCCATATCCAGATTATGAGGAGGTGATGTATGATCCGGGTCAAGTGCCGGTGCCCGATTTTTTGCCCGACCATGCTGAGGTTAGGCAGGAGATCGCCGAATATTATCAGTCGATCTCACGTCTTGACGCCGGTTACGGCATGGCAATTCGTGCGCTCGAAGAGGCGGGGCGCGCCGACGACACGATGATTATTGTAATGTCGGATCACGGCATGCCGTTTCCAGGTGCTAAGGGATCTTCGTTCGATTCGGGGCACCACTGCCCGTTGCTGATCGCCCGGCCGGGGGCTAGTGAAGTGGAAAGCGATGCGCTGGTGAATTGGTCCAATATCGCGCCGACCGTCTACGATTGGTGTGGTACGGAAACGCCCAAGGGGCTTCCCGAACGCTCGCTGCTGCCGACGCTTGACCAGGCCTATACCACAGGTTGGGACGAGACGTTCTTTTCTCACACTTTTCACGAGGTAGTAAACTACTATCCTTATCGTGTCCTGCGAGGCCGCAAGTACAAGTACGTGCGCAATCTCTACCCTGAGTTGACAACGCCGTTGCCCAGCGATCTATGGGCTTCGCCGACGTGGCAGGCAGTTCTGGACGAAGGTATCGAGATGATGGGGGGGCGGCCGACGGATGCCTTTCTACATCAGGCCGGTGAGGCGCTGTTCGATATGGAGAACGATCCGGTTGAAGCGCACAACCTGATCGATGATCCGAACTTACAGGACGTGGCCGAGGTTATGCGGCAGAGGGTGCGACGGTTTCGCGTCGAGACCAAGGATCCTTGGGTGTTGGCGTCACAGCATGCGGGCGAGGTTTTCTAGATACTTTTCAAGTTTGGACAAGTATCCTAGGGAGCCGCAGTGACATTGGGAATATCGGGTCGAAAAGATTGCCGCCGCTTGCCGGTGCTCCAGGCAGCGGCGTCCGGGTGGTGCTCTTGCAGCCATTCGCGCAACGGCGCTTCGCCTTCTTCAGGCGCGTAGGTGCTATTATTGCTGGGGTTGTCGCGCAGCAATTGCTTGCGGATCGGATCGAGACCCGGATAGAGATGTTCGACCGTCATGTCGTCCTTGGGCAGCAGCCAACGGAAGCTATAGCCCATCATCAGCATCTTGCGCGTCCCGTGCCAATGATTAATGCTGCGGCTATGCCAAATGCGGCGATCGATGATGACGGCTGCGCCCGCTGGCACGCAGAGGGGAATCGCTCCCTCGGGACTTGAATGGCCATCCTCTGCTACGGTAATTTCGTCGTGCAGATGTGAGCCGGGAACAATCAAGGTATTGCCGCGGCCAGGCTCCGACATATCGCTGACAAAAAAGAAAATCTTGATCGACAAGCGCGGGCGGGGGCTTGCTTCGATTTCGTCGTTTACTCGCATGCTGTCCTGGTGCCAGGCCACACTAGTCTCTGTCTCAGATCGCTGCGGATCGCTGGGCGGCGTCACCAAGAGCCCTGAGTGGTAGATACAGAGGTTCCAGCCGAGGATGCCCCAGGCTTTAGGAAAGGTTGTGTTCCAATCGATCAGGTCTAGGAAAAGCGGGTCCTTACCGATGATATTGGGAATGTCGACCGCATCGTGGGGGCCGAGGGCGTCGGCTTGTCGCTTTTCGGCGATCAGGCGGTCACATGCGCCAGTGAGAGCTTCGGTGCGCTCTGGGGATAGCGCATTTTCGACAATGAGGTAACCCTGCTCTTCAAACTGGCTGCGCTCGGACTCTGTCAGGCAATAATCAAGGCAATCTATGTCCATTGGCTGGCTCCTTTTCGCAGGTTATTTGAGGGCGCCAACTGTGATCCCACTTACGATGCGCCGTTCCAGCACGACGAAGATGATCAAAGTAGGCACCATGAGCAAGGTCAAACCCGCAAATAGTGCCCCCCAGTCCACCGTAAAAGTCGAGGCCACGGCAAGATTGTAGATGCCCAACGGCAAGGTGCGTTTTTCGGGCGAGGTGATCATGATCAAGGTAAGGATGTACTCGTTCCATACCCAAAAGAAATTAAAGAGACTGACGGTGATAATGCCGGGTGAGGCCATAGGTGCCATAATGCGCCAGAATAGACCAAATTCATCGCAGCCATCCAAAAGCGCAGCGTCGGCCAATTCACCGGGTAGTGAGCGAAAGAAACTGGTGAGGACAAAGATGGAGAAGGGGGTCATGAAAGCAGTGAAGATAATGACCAGACCCGGCAGATTGTCGCCTAGGTGTAAACTATTGGCAGCAACAAAGAGCGGGATCAGGGTCAAGTGTACCGGTATCATCATGCCGACCAGAAACAAATAATAGATAGGCCGGTTCCACCTTGCCTCATAGCGGCCCAGAGTATAGGCGGCCAGGGACGCGAGGAAGGCGGTCAGCAATACAGCCGGCACGGATACGAGCAGACTGTTAAAGAAAAATGAGCCGATGTGGCTCACCTTCCAGGCCTTGACGTAGTTTTGCAGCGCAAGCCCTTTAGGCAGGGCCCAAATGTCGGCAAAAATTTCGGGATTGGTCTTCAGCGAGGTATAAATAACCCAGATGAGCGCAAAGAGGGTAGCTGCGGCCCAAACGATCGGGATAAAGTAGATTAATATCCCGATGAGCGTCCGGCCGACATGGCGCAAAAAATCTGGCCTTGAATGCGCGCGGCTGTGCCCTGACATTTCTTTTTCTCCCATTCCTGAGATGGCTACTAATATTCTATAGCTTTGCGCCGAGTTAGACGCAGATAGACTACAGAGGATACAAAAACCAACGCGAAAAGGACGACGCCAATAGCTGTGCCGCGCCCCAATTGATACAGGCCACTGCGCTCGCCAAAACCGACCGAGTAGAGATACGTGCCCAGGACGTGAGTGGAGTTGCCCGGTCCGCCCTTAGTCATCACCCAGACGATGTCGAACAAACGCAGCGCATCGATTATCCAAAGGACTGCCGCTACGGCCAACACATCCCAGATCAGGGGAATCGTTATACGAACCGTGGTCTGCCACTCCGTTGCGCCATCTACCTTGGCGGCATCCCATAATTGCGTCGGGATGCGTTGGATACCCGCTGCTATAATGAGCACAAATAGTCCAATCCACCACCAGATGACACCGGCCAGAATAGCCGGGAAAGCTAAATCCCGGTCGCCCAACCAGGGCTGGGTTAGGTTGTCGAGACCGACGGCTGTGAGAACACCGTTGAGTAAACCAAATTGGGGATCGAGAACAAACTTCCAGAAAATGGCCACCGCTACCCCGGAGAGCAGAAAGGGCGCGGTGATAACGGTCTTAAAAAAGCGACTGCCCCTTGCTCCCTTGGTGATCAAAATGGCGAAAAACAGGGCGAGGCTGAGCATCACGGCGCCGCCGCCAAAGACGGCAATCATATTGTGTTTTAAGGCTTCGAGGAAAATGGCATCGTGCAAAAGTCTTTCGTAGTTGGCCAATCCCACAAACCGCATGTCTTTGTTGAAACCGGACCAATCGAATAGGCTGATGTAGAAGGCGTGAATGGCTGGGTAGATGTAGAGAGCCAGGTAGGGAACAAGAGCTGGCAGTAGAAACAGAGACACAAACAAGCGCTGGCGGCGTTTGGGCGCTGTCGCTTGGCGCCATCTTTCTCCTATACCTGTTCTTGTAGCTTTTGGCGCCATTCAAGATCCTTTTGTCTTGCTATAAAAACGTCCCGGTGCACAAGCGTTACTGGTTGGCGTAGTAATTGTCGCGCGCTTTATCCATTGCCTCCAGAAAGTCGCTGGCGTTGAGATAACCTCCGAATAGCTGGTCGATGAGCGGCCGATAGACTTGAATGAAAAGCTCTGGGTGTTTGTAAAGCAGACCGAGGTACTGCAGAGTAGTTTCTTTAGATTCGCCCAAAATTTTCGGCAGGCTAGTCAGGCCGGCGGGGGCTGACATGCCTTTAAGGGGGGAGGGCTGTTTATATTTTTCAACGAGGAGCTGCTGAAATTTGCGGCTGGTGGCAATCTTGAAGTAGTCGACGACGTATTCCTTGTGCGGACCATCTTTATGAATGAACCAGGCATTGGCCCAGACCGGAACCGCTGTTTGCTCGCCTTTTCCCCCTTCTACAGCCGGGAAGCGGATTAGGTCGTATTCAAAATTTTCAGGTGTACTATCGAGCATCTCGCCCGGCAGCCAGGCTCCTGTAAAGATCATCGCCAAGTCACCCCGCATCTGCAGCATTTGTGCAGCGGGCCATCCCGATCCTGAAAAGCCGTCCTGGAAATAGCTCTTATCAATGAGTTCTTCTACCATCTGAGTTGCTTGTAGCCAGCCCGAGTCGGCGAAGGGCTCGCCAGCCGTCGATAGCACGCGGAACGCCTCCTCTGTGCCTATGAGGCGTTGGACCAACCAATACCACCACCACGAATTATAATCAGGTTCTAAATTGTCTAAGCCCAGACAATCTACTCCCTCTGCCTCAATGGTTGCGCACGTCGCCAATAGTTCATCCCATGTCTTTGGTGGGTTTACACCCAATTGGATGAACTGATTCTTATTGTAGAAGAGTCCCCTGATATAGGGGGCATGGGGAATACCTACAATGCCACCGCCGAAGGTCTCTCCGGCCCATAGCTGATCGAGAAAGGTATCTTTCCATTTCTCATCGGAGTCCCACGCCTTGGTCTCTAATGCTGCATCAAAACTCCATAGTTCGCTTCCCAAGTGGTAAGGTAGTTCGGGCCCCCCGCTGATGACGGTTGGCACCTGACCGGCGGCGATCATGGGCTGGAGCTTGGTCAAGTTATCGCGGCCGGCCCAAATAAATTCGATTTTGACCTTGGGGTGGACTTTCTTGAACTCGTCATAGACTTCCATCTGCCACCGCTGCCAGGGCTCCCCCTCGGACATGAAATCGAGCCATTGGATGGTGATGGTTTCTGCCGCCGTGGGGTCTTCTACTGTAGAAGGTCCGCAACGGGCTAGTATTAGACCGGCTAATAGAGATGCGATAACAGGTGGAAGTATGTTTTTATAGTTGGACATATCAGCCTATGCTCTTTGATTTTTTGTGTTTGATATCATAATACACGACAAAACTAATCTGTTCGGATTTCATAGGGATGAATCAACAACCCTACACAATCCCAGAAGGCTTCTAAGTGCTCTTGTATGTTGAGCAAGATATACTGTAAATGATCT
>Ga0114996_10010224_pt1 | contig 10208 bp, 6 predicted proteins | sample ArcticOcean_MG_C_4_FD_87039 | JGI IMG/M metagenome (GOLD analysis project Ga0114996, IMG submission 87039) | Marine microbial communities from western Arctic Ocean - ArcticOcean_MG_CB4_134 | ecosystem: Environmental > Aquatic > Marine > Oceanic | place: Arctic Ocean: Canada Basin | collected...
CTCGTTGCCTGGAATCACGCGTGTGCTGAGCGCGACCTGATCCCCTTCTTGAATCTGTGCGTGACGGTGCTTGCCGACGGATGCTCGTGACAGCGACGACATCGGTTCGCCTTGACTGCCGGCGATCACGACTGTCCGCTGGTGGCGCGGCAACCGCTGCATGTCGGCGGGACGGACCAACAGCCCGTCGGGTATGCGCAGCAATCCCAGGTCATGCGCTATCTCAGAGGAGGTCTGCATGCTGCGGCCAATCAGCGACACTTTGCGGCCCGCTTGCAAGGACAAGTCGAGAATCTGCTGGATGCGATGGGTTGACGACGAGAAACAACTGATGAAGACCGTCCCGTCGCTGTGCTGCAGTAGATCGTCCAAACGAGGTCGAACCGTTCGTTCCGAGGGCGTATACCCTTCGACCTCGATATTGGTTGAGTCCGAGAGCAACAGCAGGACGCCCTCTTTGCCGTACTCGGCGAAGCGGTGCAGATCGAACAGTCGGTTGTCGATCGGCGTGGGATCGATTTTGAAATCGCCGGTGTGGATCACGACGCCCAATGGCGTGCGCACGGCGATCGCGAAACAATCCGCTGTGCTGTGGGTGACCTGAATGTACTCGATCTCGAAACATCCAAGCTTGGCGGTGTCGCCCGAACCCATCTCGTGGAAGGTTGGTTTTTCATCCAACTCATGCTCTTGCAGCCGGCGCTCGACGAGCGCCCGCGCCAGACGCGGAGCATAGATGGGAATGTTGAGCTGCGAAAGAACGTACGGGACCGCGCCGATGTGGTCCTCGTGGCAGTGCGTCAGCATCAAGCCGCGAACCTTGTCGCGGTTTTCAACGAGATAGCTGATATCGGGGACGACAATGTCCACCCCGAGCAACTCACCGCCGGGGAACATCATACCGGCATCGATGACGATGATGTCGTCGCCGCAGCGCAGGGCAAGCATGTTCATGCCGAACTCGCCGAGTCCGCCTAGGGGGACTACGTGTAGCTTTTGATCAGACAGAGGAGATACTCCTGGGGAGGGCCTATTGTAGCAACGGTGGGCGGGATTGTTCTTCGGTTAGCGGTGACGTAATTCCGTCACAAATGCGATCGGGGTTGAGGATCTGCGTGTGTAGGTTGCCGGTGCAGGTGAGAAGCTTGTTCGCCCGCTCGGTTTGGTCAATACAGTCTAACGGCTGTGGCTCTGAGTGTCGGGTGCGACTTTCGTGCACTGGTCTGGGCCTCCTCGGGGACTGTGCTCTATGAGCGTTGGTTCTCGTACCAGACGACGTTCTTGCTTTCTTGGCCGGCGATTAGGACATCGAGATCGCCGTCGCCGTCCATGTCGACCAGACGGATATCGTAGGCGGCTTGGTCTTCGTTGATGTGATGCGTGATGAAATTGCCCGCACCGTCGTTTTCGAACCAGGCGGCGATGAAGCTGTCTTTCGCACAGGTGGCGGCGTCGGTGTCGCCGTCGCCGTCAATGTCGCCGAGCGCTAGGCTGTGCGGACCTTCGAGAGAGGGGTTGATTTCCTGCAATTCAAAATCAGGCGCTTTGAACCACAGGACGCCTTTGCCGTGTCCGCGTGACGCGATGAAGTCGGCCTTGTCGTCGCCACTCAACTCCGCGATGAGGATATTCGTCGCGCCCTCCTGCTCGGTAGCCAGGACGTGTTTCTTCCAAGGCTCGCTGCCGTCGGCGGGCTGCTCCCACCACGCGAACCAGTTGCCGCCTTCTGCAATCTTCGCGGCAGCGGAAATGTCGGCCTTGCCGTCGCCGGTGACGTCGCCGACGCCCATGTAGTGGCTCAAGCCCGGCGCATCTTTGTCGGCGAAAACGTGGCGGATCCAACGCTCGGCCTCGCGCGGATTCTCGGGGATCTCGTACCACGCGATCGATTCCATGAAAGGCCCTTTAGGCTGCGCGCTGTTGGCGATCAGGTCCAACTTGCCGTCGCCGTTAACATCGCCGGTGATGAGGCCATGGGTACCGTCGATCTCATCGTCAACAAGGTGATAGGGCCAAGGCGTTGTCATCGGGTCATCTGGGCGTTCGAGCCAGAAGACAGGACCGGGGCTATAGACGCCGCCAATGTAGTCTGGGTCGCCGTCTGCGTCGACATCAATCACTGCGCTATGGATGGCGGTCTTGCCGGGCTGCTCCGCGCCGATGACGACCTTCTTCCAATCCGGCGCGACGTAGAGGCGGGTTTCGTTCTCGGCATTGACGATCACGTCGAGCTTGCCGTCGCCGGTAAAGTCGACCGCGATCGCGGTCTGGTTCGAGTAGCCCTCTGCGACTACGTGTCGGGGCCATTCGGTCTTCCATGAAGCGTCGTCCACTTCCGTCTCGGCCATCTCGGAATCGGACGAGCCGCAACCGAGCGCGAGCAGCGTGAGACTAAGCAGAATTGATCCGGCGAGGCGGTGCGTCATGACAGATTTCCCTTATGATTCCTTCGGCGAAATGCCCAAGGCTTTCATCTTTCGATAGAGATGGCTGCGCTCCAAGCCTAGAGCGGCAGCCGTGCGGGTTACGTTACCACCCATGCCTTCAAGCGTCTTGAGGACGTACTCACGTTCGTAAGCCTTGCGGGCTTCCTCCAGCGATCCGAAGCTAGCCATCTTCGAGCGGTCGAATGTAGTCGCATTCCGCCGGGACGCAAGCGGGAGATCGGACACCTCGATGCGCGACCGCGGGTTCATGATAACGATTCGCTCCATGAGATTGCGCAGTTCCCGCACGTTACCCGGCCAGGAGTACTCCATGAGTGCCTGTTGAGCGGCTTCGGTCAACTCCTTCGGCTGCCGGCCGTACTCGGAAGCAAACTCCCGCAGAAAATGTCCGGCGAGCAACGGGATGTCTTCGGCGCGCTCCCGCAACGGCGGCACATGGAACGGAATCACGTTCAATCGATAGAACAGGTCGTCACGGAAGTTGCCGCGTGTGATCTCGTTCTCGAGGTTCTTGTTCGTGGCGGCGATGACGCGGACATCGACTTGTACCGTTTTCCCTGAGCCGACCGGTTCGAAGCGCTGCTCCTCAAGGACGCGCAGAACCTTCGCCTGCGTGTTCAAACTCATGTCGCCGACTTCGTCGAGGAAGAGCGTACCGCCGTCGGCTTGTTGAAACTTGCCCGTCTTGTTCTCGTGAGCCCCTGTGAACGATCCCTTGACGTGACCGAGCAGTTCGCTTTCGATTAGTTCCTCGGGGATCGCCGCGCAGTTGACCTCAACGAACGCGGCTTGCGCGCGCTGACTTTGCGCGTGAATGGCCGAGGCGATGAGCTCCTTGCCGGTGCCGCTTTCGCCGTAGATCAGGACGCGTCCGTTGGTCGGCGCCATCAGTTCCAATTGCTGGCGCAATGCTTTCATCGGAACGCTGTTGCCGATGATCCTGAACTTCGTTTTGATCTGGCCGCGCAGCGAAAGGTTCTCGATGAGCAATCGCCGGTGGTCGAGCGCCTTCTTGACGCTGACAGTGACCTTCTCAAGTGACAGCGGCTTTTCGAGGAAGTCGAGTGCGCCGAGTTTCGTGGCGCGTACGGCGGTTTCGATCGTGCCGTGGCCTGAGATTACGACGACCACGGGGCGGCGGCTTGGGTCGAGTTGTTGGATGTGCTCCAGCGTTTCGAGGCCGTCCATCGCGGGCAGCCAGATATCGAGCAAGACAACGTGATAGGTCTTCTCGCTCAATAGCGAGAGACAATCCTCACCGCTTTCAACGGCGGCGGCTTCGTAGCCCTCGTCTTCGAGAATGTCGGTCAACGACTCCCGGATTCCCGGCTCGTCGTCTACGACTAGGACACGGCTTGGCTTCACCCGGCAACTCCGATCTCAGCCGTCACGCGGCTCGCCGCAGTTGGGATCTCGACGATGAAACGAGTTCCCGACGGGCGGTTCTCCTGGACGCGAATCGTCGCCTGATGCTCGCTCAAGATGCGGCTGACGATCGCAAGGCCTAGCCCAGTGCCGCGCTTCTTGGTGGAGAAGTACGGTAGGAACAGCTTCTCTTTGTCCTCGGCGGAAATACCCATCCCGGAGTCGGCTACAACGAGCTCGACGGTGTCCGGCACAGGGCCGGGCGCGCTGCCGATGTAGATCTCCTTAACCCATGACCCGCGAACGGCCTCCGCCGCGTTATCGATCAGGTTCACGACCACGCGCTTGAATTGCTCGGGGTCGATAAATACTTCGGGCAAGCCGTCGGTGAGATCGCGGCGAATGACAACCTGGTCGAGCCGGCCTTCAAAGACATCCAAGGCCTCTTCGATGACCGGGTTCAATTCCGCGCGCTCGGGCTTGGCCTGTGGGAATCGAGCGAACTGCGAAAATTCGTCGACGAGCGCCCGCAGTGTTTCGACTTCGCGAACGATCGTTTCCGTGCCCTTCTCGAAACGGTCGCGCAGCTTTTGACGTTCGGGTGAATCGTCGAGTCCGCCGTAGCGCTTGAGCAGACGGCTCATGCGCTCGGCTGAGAGCGCGATGGGCGTGAGTGGGTTCTTGATCTCGTGAGCCACGCGGCGGGCGACCTCGTTCCAAGCGGCTGATTTCTGGGCGCGGAGCAGTTCCGTCGTGTCCTCGAGAACCACGACGAAGCTGGAAGACTCGGCCTCAACTTGCTCGTCTTTGGCCAGCGCGGAAACGGTAACCGCGAGATGCCGGATCTGCCCGTCGCGCTCAACTTCGAGTTCGCGGGTCGCCAAGCCAGTGCGGCGGGCGCGATTCAACATGTAGACGAGATCCTGGAGATCGTCGCCCGCGAAGAGTTCGGCGAGCCGTTGCGGCATGGCGTCAGTGGGCAGCCCGAACATGCGCCGCAGCGAGGAGTTCACCTTCAGCACTTCTCCGTCGGCGGCGACCGACATCACGCCGGGCGTAATGCCCTCGAGGATAGCGTTGATGAATTTCCGGCGGGACTCGAGCTCAACGTTCGCCTGCGCCAAGTCTTCATTACTCAGTTGGAGTTGCTGCGTCTTGGCTTCCAACTGCTGCGTCATGCTGTTAAACGACTCGACCAGTGCGCCAAGTTCATCGCTGGCCTGCGCTTGAATGCGGAAATCCAAGTGGCCGCTCGAAATCTCGCCCGTCGCCTCAACCAGGGCTTCGATCGGGACGATGATTTGCTTCGACAGAAACAGCGCCAGCCACGTTGCCACGAACAGCACAAAGATCGCGATCAGCGAAAGCATGCCGAGATAGAAGTAGCGGAAATTGCGGTACTCGCTGTTGATCGCCCGGTAGGCCTCGTACTCGCCGCGCATCGACGCCAGCCGCTCCATGAACTCGGGCGGAAACTCCCACGCGACAACGACGCGGCCAACGTCGGTGGCTCCATCGCGAACTTGCGCGACCGAATACAGATAGTCGCGGTGCACGATCGAGAAAACGCGGTCGTCGCTGCCATCGTCGTAGGCGCGATCGAGCCAGCGCCATTCGACGGGGCCCTGGAACAGCTCCCCTGCGTATGCTTCCGCCAGCGGACGCCGCCCGGACGCCGGCACAAGCGCCACGTAGTGTGCACCCTCACCATCGGCGGTGCGCGCCAAGCGCTCGCGGAGAACCACACTCACATTGCCGTCGGTAAATGCGGCAATGGCCTCCGGCATCGCGGCGATGCGAAGTGCATCGGCCTCGGACTTGTCGGGGACGACATCTTGCAACAGGCGCTCGGCTTGTTCAAAGATCTCTTGCGTCGGCTGCCGAAACCACTTGTCGAGCGTGCGGTTGAGGAAGTTGAAGTTGAAGATGACCAGGCAGACCACCGGGACGATCGACAACACCAGCGCGCCGACGACCAGCTTGGTCTTGATACGCGCACCGAGGACGTTCTGTCGCGAGTCGACGTAGAGCTTGAGCAGGCTGCGAAAAACGATAAAACTGAGCGCCAACAGGCCGATGACGACCAGGGTTGACGTGCCCCACAGGACGATGGTCTCGGTTGCCCCGCCGGGCCGGAAATCGCCGAAGTCGAGGGAGGTCTGCCAGAACGTCGCGACCGCTAACAACACCAGCAGGATGCTGGATACGATCAGGGAATTCCGCTGGCTTTTTCGCTCTAGGGGCACGGTGCACACCGGCGCGAAGTCGCCGCCAGCCTAACTGGAAATGATGATAACAAAAGGACTTAAGCCCGGAAGGATACGCGGTGCGCTCGGAGCCGCACTGTTAATCCTGCTCTCGGTCGCGGAACTCTTCGTACCAGTTCTGGACGACGCGGATGACGGGTTGCGCGTCAGTGTCCGCTTCGACCGTCTCCCAGGTGATGAATTTGTCGCCTTCCGGCGTAAGGTCATAGCCATACGCAGTGCCTTGGTTGAAGGTCAGCCCCGAAGCGGAGAATAGAACCTCGGGTGAACCCACGGTTAGAGTCGGAGAGGTGGACACAGGGGCAGCCATCAACGTTTCGCCTTCCACGTAGAACAGCTCGGAACCGCCGGAGTGCCATCGCGGAGCAGAGCCGCCATTCACCGACACGCGGCGCCGGTTGCCGCCACCCGGAAACCCTTGAAGATAGACTTCCTTCGCACCCGACTCGTTTGACACATAGGCGATGAAGCGTTTATCCGGCGAAAGCTGAGGTGTGATTTCGTCGAACGGGGTCGTCAGGAAAGCAACCTCCTCGTAGTTTCCGTTGCCTTTGTCTCGCAGATAGAAAATGTCGTATCCCGTGCCGCCGGCTCCTGTAGGTAAGCGGAAGAAGAGTAGGGTGCTCCCGTCCCGCGACCAGTCAGTAGGGTACTCGTTCGTGCCCTCCGTCAGAAGCAGCGGTATCGCCTCTCCCGAGCCGTCTCCTTGCTTCAGATAGATATCGCGCCCTCCTGTGCGTCCCGAAGCGAACGCGAGGCTATCGCCCCTAGACGACCATGTCGGCCAAAAATCAGGTCCTTCGTGTGTCGTCAAGCGTGTTTTGATGGGCCGATCTACGTCGTGAATCCAAATGTCACGTTCGCCATCTTCGATGCCCAAGACGGCAATCCGTTTGCCGTCAGGCGAGAGGGCAGGCTGGCGTATTCCCGGTTGTGGCTGACCGATGCTCCCCAAGACATTCCCCTTGCGATCCCTCCAGACCAATCGCTTGAGTCCGGTCCCGGCAGGCACTTCCAAATACACTAGCGTTCCATCCAGCGATACGCTGGGTAACGTGCCGTTCTCGCTGATCGGAAACGGCTCACCGGTCGTTTTCATCATGCCAACCGAGAAAGGCACAGCCCAAATGCCTCTAGGATTGAGCCGGTCGTAGACGAGGTGACCACTCGGTGCAAACGTAGGCAGTCCGCCCGGGAGCAAAGGCTCCCGCCGTCCGCTGCTCGGGTCGAATGCGACAATCTGTGCGTCGGCCACAGTCGTCCCTTGCACATAAAGAAGCGCAACGGCGCCCTCCCCCGTAGTGGCAAACATCGGAGTTACGAGTGCTTGGCCCTCCTCCTGGGCTTCAGCTTCAAGAAAGAGTTCCGGTTCCCCACCCCGTGCAGAAACCTCAAAGAGTCGATTACGCGATGTGAATATGATGGAGTCGCTTTCGGGGGTCCAGGCGATCCCAGCAAAACTGCCTATTGCTTCACACAAGCTGACCACCGGCCCACCGGACACAGAGACCTTCTTCAATTCATCCTCTCCCCGAAACGCAATGAACCGGCTGTCGGGAGACCAGGCGAACGCCGTGTCCCGGATGGCCTCTGGGCCCACGATCGAGCGTGGTTGCGTCTGGTCGAGGTCCTGGACCCAGAGAGTGCGTCCGTGGTCAGGCCCGGTGAGATAAGCGACGTGGCGGCCGTTCGGAGAGATCCTGGGTCTCGAGGGTTCTGAATTCGTAGGCAGGGTGAACTTTCGGAGACGAGCTTCGGCGACGGGAGCAGGCGAGAACAATAGGAAGAACGCGAAGATGAGGGCGAGCAGCACCCCCAACACTGGCACTCAGCACTAGGCTCTGCTTGCGCCGTTGTGCTCGCTCCATCTGCTGCTCCGAAGACTGCGGCAGAACGCGGATGGCGACAGAGCGGTGCAACTCCGTGTCTTCCGCCACATAGCGGACAACGTCGCCCGCCTCCTGGCCGTCTTCGATGACACGGTACTTGGATAGGGGGCCGGGGCGTGATGAGCTTTCAGCCTGTCCTTGTTTCAGACCGGCGTGAGCGCCCGGTCACTACTGCGCTTGCCGGCCCCGTTGTCAGGATCCTTGATTTGCCCGACTTGAGCTTCTCTTGCAGGTTGCGTAGATCGACGATTAGGTCACCGGCATTCTGGTAGCGGCTATCGATGTCCCGCGCCAGGCACTTGCCGGCGATCCATTCCATCTCCATCGGGACACCGGTGCGCAGGCCCGTGATCGGCTCCGGGTCTTCGCTCGTGATCGAGAACATCACCGCCTTGTCATAGTGGCCCTGGAACGGCTGCTGTCCGGTGACCATCTCGTAGAGCACGACGCCCAGCGACCAGATATCCGAGCGATGGTCGATGTCCGCCCCGTAGGTCTGCTCGGGGGACATGTAGGCAACCGTCCCCATGGTTTCGTCGGTGCGGGTGAGCTTCGAGCGGTCAGCGAGCTGCGCTAGGCCGAAGTCCATGATCGTGACGAGCTGCTTCGCCCCCGAACCGGTGAGCATCAAGTTTGCCGGCTTGATGTCGCGGTGGACGATGCCCTTTTCGTGCGCCGCCTGAAGGCCCGTTGCCGTCTGGATCGCGATGTCGAGAGCGTCCCTCAGCTTCAGCGGGCCGGCTTCGATCTTCTTATCGAGAGCATCACCCTCGATGAAGACCATCGAGATGAATGTTTTGCCTTCGACCTCGTCGATCTCGTAGACCGTACAGATATTGGGGTGGTTGAGCGCCGCCGCGGCTTCCGCTTCGCGGGTGAAGCGGGCTTTGATCTCGGCGTTGTTCAGCAGGTGGGCAGCGAGGAACTTAAGTGCGACCGGACGCTTGAGCTTGGTGTCCTCGGCCTTGTAGACGACACCCATCCCCCCTTCACCGAGTTGCTCGGTGATCTGGTACCGCGAGATGGTTTTACCGATCAATCGCCCGCCCTAACCTGGGGCAATTGTACCGCCTTTGCGCACTTCTAGCGAAAGGATGGCCGTCTCTACCCGAAACCCCTACGACGCGGGCGATCAATTTCTAGCCGAGCCGCGAGAGAAACGAGCGGTCGACCCGCTAGAGAAACCACCTCAAGACCTTCCTGGTCGCTGGGCTACAGCGGGAAGCGCCCTAGGCGGCCGCCGTTGGTGTTGTTGCGGTTGGGGTCGGGGCCGTTGCCAATGTCGGTCGGGCGGCCTCGGACCGGGTTGTCGAACGAGACCTCGTCGTCGGTGAAGTAGAGATCGCGGTCGAGCACCATGTCGAGTTGCGTGCCGCGTTCGAGCGTGGCGTCGGGACCGCGGGTTAGCAGCACACTGGCAAGGCCGGCGGCGGCGCCGGCAGCGGCGCCTAGTCCGACACCCATGCCGGCATTATTGGCCGCTGCTCCGGCAATCACACCGATCGAAGCGCCGGCCGCGGTGGTTTGCGCCACGGTGCCCGCATCCTCACCCTTGCTACCTTCGCTGTTGATCTTGCCTTCTTCGCGCTCGAAACCTTCGGGCGAGCGGCCGTCAAGCTGGCCAATGCGGCCCGTGAAGTCGCGCATTGTGCCGTTCGGCAGAATCATGTGCTCAAACCGCAGGTACAGTTCGCCCTTGCCCTTCACGCGGCCGGGGCGTTTGGAACTGGTCACCGAGCCGGAAACGTAGGTGCCCGGCGGGATCAGGATGCGCCCGTCAACGACAACCGGGTAGACCGATTCCAGGTAGATCTTGTCGCCCACGGCGGCGTGCTTGGTGCTGACACTATTAATCAGCGCGAGCGGAACTCGAGTGCCCCTGGGAATCGTCACTGGACCTTGCTCCACAGCCTCTCGAGTCCTCAGTTCCGGCGCGGGCTCTTCGGCCTTCACCGAGTTAGTGATCTTCGGGCCAGCCTGGCCAAAAGCCGCGACTCCGGTCGCCAGAATCATCATGATTGCGCTCAGAAAGCGGGTCATTTCAATATCCTCCGAGGCTTGAGTCTTGGCGGCAGACAGGCCGCACGCAACACTCCCTATACTCTAAACCCGTTCGGTGGCCGAAAGGTTTCGTTTTTTTTGCGAGGGCGCGGCGGCACTGGGGCGCGCGACGGCTGCCAAGCGCCTAACGAACAGGCCGGCGCAGTGAGGGGGAATAGGGAAGGTACCTTCATCCCCGC
>Ga0114996_10010225_pt1 | contig 10207 bp, 8 predicted proteins | sample ArcticOcean_MG_C_4_FD_87039 | JGI IMG/M metagenome (GOLD analysis project Ga0114996, IMG submission 87039) | Marine microbial communities from western Arctic Ocean - ArcticOcean_MG_CB4_134 | ecosystem: Environmental > Aquatic > Marine > Oceanic | place: Arctic Ocean: Canada Basin | collected...
CATAGCTGCAGTTTGATTCTCTTGAGCCCCTGACCCCTGTCTTTGAGTTACAGATTTACCAGCTACTGCCCCAGAGGTAAGTTCAGCATTAGTTGATTCTCCTGCACCACAATTTATATAAAGAATAGATACAATACTTAGAATTAAGACTATAGTAAAATTAGACTTATTAAAAAACATCCCAAATACTAGCTTTCTTATTATTTAATTATTTTAGAGTACTTATTCTAAAAAACAATTTAATATTAAATATATATAATGTCAAATATATATATTATTTGCATATGATTGAATTTAATCGGAATTATATCTTGAAAGAATCTAGTCACTTTGATATAATTCCGATTAAATTCAATCATATGCAAATAAATAATAAATAAATTTATAGGAGATCATGAGTTGGGGAGATATTTAGCTCAAAGAATACTATCTATAATACCTGTTTTTTTGATTGTAGCAATTACTGTATTTATGTTAATGCATATTACCCCTGGAGATCCTGCATTATTAATGGCAGGAGATGAAGCTACTCCTGCTGAAATTGAAGCACTCAGAGCAGACTTAGGTCTTAATAAACCTATTCATTTGCAATTACTATATTATTTCAAGGATATATCACAAGGAAAATTAGGCCATTCAATTTTTAACAAACATGACGTTAGAAGTCTAATTGTAAAAAGACTAGAACCTACATTATCTATAGCTTTACTTGCACAAAGTCTAGCGATAATTATTGGTATACCTCTTGGAATTCTAGCAGCTTGGAAAGCAAATTCTTTAACGGATAGATTAATAATGATATTTGCTGTTGCTGGATTTGCTATACCTTCATTTTGGTTAGGGTATAACCTGATATGGTTATTTGCAGTTAAATTAGGTTGGTTCCCTGCTATTGGGTACAATTCTATTGCAGATGGAATATTACCATGGTTAAGATCTATTACTTTGCCATGTTTAAGTATTGGAACAATTGGAGCTGCTTTAGTAGTTAGAATGACACGCTCAAGTATGTTAGAAATTTTACGTGAAGATTATATTCGTACAGCCAGGGCTAAAGGTTTAGGTGAATTTCCTGTATTGATAAGACATGCATTTAAAAATGCTGGACTTCCAGTAATTACTGTAATTGGTTTAGGTATAGCTGGTTTAGTTACAGGCTTAGTTGTCACTGAAGCAGTATTTGCAATACCAGGAGTAGGTAGACTTATGGTAAATGGAGTTGCAAGAAGAGATTTCCCAATAATTCAAGGAGTAGTTTTAGCAACAACAATATCATACGTGTTAATTAATTTATTAATAGATTTAAGTTATGGATATTTAGATCCAAAAATAAGATATAAATAGATTGTAAAGATAAAAATATGACAGAACCTCAATCTTATTCAAGAATTAGGGAAAATTTAAAAACTACTAAAAGGGTTTTGAAAAGTAATCCTAACCTTATGCTAGGAGTTATTCTAGGAATATTCTTACTTACTATTTCATTAGGTGCAGGCATACTTGATAAACCCAATGATCCGGAATGCGATAAATCTTCTGCTGCAAGAAAAGCAGCTGCAATAGCAAAAGGCGCTCCGATTGTAACTGTTGATTGCTCACCAGGTATATATATTAAACCATTTATACGTTTAAATCCTCCAGGATATCCTAACAATGTAAAATTGGGTACTACTATAGAAGCTGAAAGTAATAAAACTCATATAAATCATTGGTTTGGAACAGATTTAATGGGTCGAGATGTATATTCAAGAACATTACATGGAGGAAGATTATCACTTGCTGTTGCTGCATTAGTATCTGTATTAGTTATGGTTTCAGCAGCGGTTATTGGTATACCTACTGGATATTTTAAAAGAGTAGACAATGTAGTAATGAGATTTATGGACGGATTAATGGCGTTTCCTTCATTCTTACTTGCAATTGCATTGGTAGCAATTTTAGGTCCGAGTTTTCAAAATGTTGTAATTGCTCTTTGGATAACCGGTATACCTGGTGTTGTTAGAGTAATTAGGAGCTGCGTATTAACGCTTAGAGAATCTCAATATGTTGAAGCTGCTCGAGCAATTGGAGCTCAACCAGCTAGGATTTTATTTGTGCATATCTTTCCTCAAACTATAGCTCCAATAGTTGTTGCTGGTACATATATTTTTGCAAATTCAATTTTAACTGAAGCAGGTTTAAGCTTTTTAGGAACTGGAATACCTCCTACAACACCAAGTTGGGGAAACCAAATGGGAGAATCTAGAATTTATGCAAGTATATCAGCATGGACTATATTTTTCCCTGGATTAATGGTAGCTTTAATGGTTCTTGCAGTTAATCTAGTTGGTGATGGACTCCGTGATGCATTAGATCCAAAACTACGTAGAAGAGGCTAAATCAATAATATAGTTTATAATTCTTCGTCCGATTACTAAATTTATAACTTAATGCAAAAAGCAAAAAATTATAGGATATATTTAGTATATGTATTTACATCTAAAATTAATTATAATTCTTTTGTCAATTAGTTTATTTGTAATTTACTTTAGTAGCACACATTTATATGATAATACTTTAAATGAGAATTCAGATACTTTAAATGAGCTTACTAAAAATCAATTTAATCAATTAACTGATTTAGAAAATTATTCTAAATCACTTAAAGAAAGTAATGATCCTTATTTTGGAACTTTACAAAGACAAAAATTAATAAATTTATTATCCAACCCTCAATTTCAAAGCCATAGTAGTAAAATAACAATCAGACAACTATTATCTTTTGATTATTTAAGATTTGGAGAGTATGAAAAAGCTATAGAGGTTCTAGAAGAAGCATTAACTGAAGAATATAATGATGATCCAGATAATTCCCATATTTTGGATATTTTAGAAGATTTATCAATAACTTATTTAAAATCAGCAGAATTACTTAATCAACTAGACTTATCCTCTAAGCTAGTATGTACTTTACCTATAAATAATGAGAGCGGTTATAATAATACCAATTACTCATATTATGCAATAAATTATTTAAATAAATGGTTAGATATTGAACCGCAAAATCTAAAAGCACGCTGGCTCCTAAATATAGCTTATATGACTTTAGGTAATTATCCTGATTTAATTCCGAGTAATTTTTTAATTGACCTAGACATGAATTACCCTGATTTAAAACTTCAAAAATTTTCAGATATTTCATATCAAGTAGGAATTATTGACACAAATTTATCAGGTGGTAGTATCATTGATGACTTTGATAATGATGGTTATTTTGACATAGTTACTTCTACTTGGAATCCTGATGGATCTTTAATTTTATATCATAATGAAGGAAATGGTGTTTTTTCTAAACAAACTATGAATTCGAATTTGGATAACCAATTAGGTGGCCTAAATATTAACCACACTGATTATAATAATGATGGTTTAATAGATATTTTGGTGATGCGTGGTGGTTGGATGAGAAGTAACGGGCAAATGAGAATGTCTCTTTTGAAAAATATTGGTAACAATATATTTAACGATGTGACTAAAAAAGCTAATTTAGATTTCCCTAATTATCCAAGCCAAAATTCTGCTTGGGGAGATTATGATAATGATGGTGATTTAGACTTATATGCTTGTAATGAATCTGAACCAGATGATGATTTTGGTTCAGATTCATATAAGTTTCCTAGCCAATTATTTCAAAATAACGGAGATGAAACTTTTACAGATATATCTGGTAAAGCTAATGTTAAAAATCTAGGTTATTGTAAAGGTAGTGCCTGGGGAGATTACGATAATGATGGTGATTTAGACTTGTATATTTCAAATTTCGCTTCTGAAAATCGACTATACAAAAATAATGGAGATAATACTTTTACAGATATTGCAAAAGATTTAAAAATCCAAAAACCTATGTCTAGCTTTACTACTTGGTTTTGGGATTTCAATAATGATGGTTGGTTAGACATATTTGTAGCCGGATACGGTAGTAAAATAGAAGACGTAGTTGCAAGTTATTTAGATGTTGCAAACAATGGTGAGAAAATGAAATTATACCAGAATGATAAAACTGGAGGATTTATAGATGTTACTGAGATGGTAGGCTTAAACAGAATTCATTTAACTATGGCTGCAAACTACGGTGACTTTAATAACGATGGATGGTTAGATATTTACTTAGGGACAGGGTATCCTTCATATGATGTGATAACTCCAAACATTGCTTACTTAAATAATGAGGGTAAAAATTTCATTGATGTAACATTTGAACTAGGACTAGGCCAACTTCATAAAGGGCATGGTATTTCATTTGGGGATATTGATAGAGATGGAGATCAAGATATATTTACTCAAATTGGAGGATTCTATCCGGGTGATGCTTTTTACAATTTTTTATATAAAAACCCAACTGAAGGTAATAATTGGATTTCAATTAAAGTACAGGGAAAAGATTCAAACTCTATAGGCCTTGGTGCAAGAATAAAAATTATTATACTCACCCAAAATGAAACTTTAGAAGAAATACATTCTTTAGTTAGTTCTGGTGGAAGCTTCGGGGCATCATCATTTGAACAACATATTGGCCTTGGGTTAGCTAAAGAAATCAAAGAAATTCAGATAATATGGCCAAAATCTTCAATAGTTCAAACATTCAAAGATGTGCCTATTAATATATCAATATTAATAGAAGAAAATAAGCAAAATTATAGTATAAGAAAATTAAATATTATAAATATTTCTAATTAGAATAAATTTAAATAGGTTTAATTAATAACTAAATCTTGGTTATCTGGAGCTGTATAATTATTTGCTTGGTCTATGATATCTACTCCAGCCCTCTCACTCCAAGCAGCCATTAATTGCCTAGTAATTGGGCCAGGTATATTTCCTTCAATTGGTCTATTATCCATTTTTGAAATAGGCATTAAACCATATGCTGTATTTGAAAAAAATAATTCATCAGCAGTATACATATCATATGGCTGTACATCTTCAGATTTAGCTTCTATAGATAGATTCTTAGCTAGCTCAAATATTAATCTTTGGGCATCACCTGCTAAAGAACTACGGTTAGTTGGTGTTTTTAAAACGCCATCTTTAACTATCCAAACATTACCTTGAATATTTTCTGTAATATTTCCATTTCCATCTGTTAAAATCGGATATGATGCACTATCAACATCAGCAGCTTCAAGTGCAGCAAGTGCAAAGTTCAATCTGTTATCATGTTTAACTCTAGATTCTAACGCAGATGGTGAATAGCTAAGAGTTTTTACTATTACTCCATGTACTCCTTCTTTATAACCTTCTGCGTATTTAGAAGGGAGTAAATGCCATGGTCTAATTACAATTGTGGGGTTAACAGGATCCAATGCGTCTCTTCCTGGGCCTCTAGAGACATATTGTCCTATAAAGAAATCACCTCCAGGTGTACGCATATGCTCATTTTTTTTTAATAATCCTAAAGTTAAATTTTCCCAATCATCAATATTTAATCCAGTATCTAACCTAGCATATTTTAATGAACGCATAAAACGTTCTAAATGTTCTCTAATTCTAAATGGTTTGCCATTAAAAGTTCTTTGGATATCAAATACAGCATCTCCATATCTAAAACCTCTATCGGTAACATGAACTATACAATTTGAATCTGGTATATATTCTCCGTTAAAATAACTAATTAAACTCATAATATCCTCCTAAAGCCTAAATTATAAAAAAAAAACACTCAAATTACAATCCTTAATAAACTACCTAATAGTTATTAAAGATGCTATTGTCTAATATTTAATTTATGATCTATTATAAAACAAGAGTTATAAATTAAATATTAGAGAATTAAATTGAATAATACATCTGAATCAAATAAACCTATTAATAATTTAGAAAAAATAGTTTCACTGTGTAAAAGACGTGGGTTTATTTTTCAAGGCAGTGAAATATATGGAGGATTAGGTAGCATATGGGATTATGGTCCTCTTGGATCAGAACTTAAACGTAATATTAAAGAATCATGGTGGAACAAAATGGTACTAGAGCGTAAAGATGTAGTAGGTTTAGATTCTAGTATCTTAATGAATTCAGAAATATGGAAAGCAAGTGGACATTTAGAAAACTTCACTGATCCACTAGTAGAATGCCAAGAGTGTAACCAAAGGTGGCGAGAAGATCAGTTAAATGGAAAATCTTGCCCATCATGTTCAGGAGTATTATCTGAAGCACGTTTATTTAATTTAATGTTTAAAACTAGTATTGGACCAGTTGAAGGTGATTCAACAACAATTTACTTACGTCCAGAAACTGCTCAAGGTATTTTTGTAAATTTTAATAACGTAATTTCTACATCACGAAAAAAATTGCCTTTTGGAATTGCTCAAATTGGAAAAGCATTTAGAAATGAAATTACTACTGGAAATTTCATATTTCGCACACGTGAATTTGAAATGATGGAAATGGAATACTTTGTTTACCCTGGTGAAGATGAAAAATGGCATAAATATTGGATAAATGAATGTTTAGAATGGTACAAATCTATTGGAATAAATTCAAACAAATTAAGAGTTAGACAACATGATTCAAATGAAATGGCTCATTACGCAAAAGCGACTGCAGATATTGAATATGATTTCTCGTGGGGATGGGGAGAAATAACAGGAATAGCTAATAGAACAGATTTTGATTTGAAAGCTCATTCAAAAGGCAGTGGAGAAAATCTATCAATTTTTGATGAGAATACGAATCAACATATAACTCCATACGTTATAGAGCCGTCAATAGGTATAGATAGAACAATAATGACTTTATTATTAGATTCTTATAGAGAAGAAGAATCTATAAATGCAAAAGGTAAAAATGAAACAAGAGTATTTTTAGATTTTGATCCAGTAATAGCTCCCATTAAAATAGCTGTCTTACCATTAAGTAGAAATGAATCTATTCTTCCATTATCTAATAAAGTATATGATATATTACTCAAATCTAAAATTATTAGCGGAGCAATAGATTTTGACGATTCTCAAAGTATAGGAAGGAGATATAGAAGACAAGATGAAATTGGAACTCCAATTTGTGTAACTATAGACTTCGAATCATTAAATGACCATTCAGTTACTATTAGAGATAGAAATACAATGCTACAAAATAGAGTTAAATTAATAGATTTAGAATTATCTATAGATAAACAACTAAGTGGTAATTTATAAAACAATATGCTTATTCTTCATGTTGCAGATATACATATTGGTGTAGAAAATTATAGTAATATAGATCCGGAAACAGGATTGTCAACAAGGTTGTTAGATTTTTTAAAGTCATTTGATGAAGTAGTTAATTACGCGATTGAAAATAAAGTAGACTTAATTCTTTTATGTGGGGATATGTATAAAAATCGCAACCCAAGTCAAACACATCAAAGAGAATTTGCAAAACGAATAGCTAAACTATCTTCGTACAACATTGCTATAGTTTTAGTAGTCGGAAATCATGATGTTCCTCATGTTCTAGAAAGAGCTTCAGCATTAGAAATATTTGGAACATTAGATGTTCCAAATACTTATATTGGAGACTCTATTCAAACTCATTTAATACAAACACCTAATGGAAATATTCAGATAATTACTTTGCCATGGATACGAAGAAGTGGTTTTCTCTCAAGAGAAAATACAAGAGATTTAACACCAAACCAAATTAATGAAGCTATTCAAGAACGTTTATCAAATATGATTCGAATTCAAGCTGAAAAATTAGATCCAAATATTCCAGCTATTCTTGCAGGCCATGTCACTGTTAGTGGTGCTAAAACTAGTTCTGAACAATTAATGACTTTAGGAAGAGATTATTTACTGTTAACAAGTGATATAGCATTACCTGAATTTGATTATATAGCTCTAGGACATATCCATAAACATCAAATTTTAAGTAGAAATCCTCATGTAGTATATAGTGGTAGTCTTGAAAGAATTGACTTTGGAGAAGAAAATGATAAAAAAGGTTTTTGTGTTATAGAAATTGATGTTGATAAAAATGCTGGGAATAGGTTGGTTAATTTTGAATTCATACCAACTAAAGCTAGAAAATTTAACACTATTCATATAAATATATCTGACAATGATGAAACTCCAAATGATACTATTATTTCTACAATTAATGAATTAGACATAAAAGATTCTATTGTAAGAGTACAGATTGAATCTACTGAGAATTTAAACCAAGTTATTCGAGAAAGTGAAATACGAACAGCATTAAAGGAATCTCATTATATTGCTTCTATATCAACTATAACAAAATCTGTTCATAACAATCGATTAGGAATATCATATTCTAACAACATGAATCCAAAAGAATATTTAAAGAAATATTTTCAGTCCAAAAATTTCAATAAAGATAAAATTGATACTTTAATGAAATATGCTTCAGAATTAATTGAAAATGAAAAAGAATAAATTATATGAATATTGGGGATATTTTTTTATTAATAGTTAGATGGGTGCATGGAATATCTGCTGCTACATGGATCGGTGGTAGTATATTCTTTATGTTAGTTTACAAACCTATTTTATCAAAACATAATCAAGTTTCTAAAATACTCTATTCAGATACTTCAAATTCACTTAAAATATTAATTGATACTAGTATTTTTGTATTATTGGCAACCGGAATAATTTTAACATTTGATAGATTAACATCAAGTTTTATTGAATTACCATATATACTTGCATTAACAATTAAAATCATTTTGTGCATATGGATTTTTCTAATTGCGAGATGGAGTAGGAAATCCAATAAATTAAATAGATCTATAAAAGATAATGAACCAAAAAAAATAAATAAATTCATTTCGAGTTATAATATTGTAATTATATTAGGATTAATTATATTCTTAATATCTGACTTATTAAAAATTATTGTTGAAACAACCTTATTGAAATAAATAATAGAACCAAAGGTAAGAGTATGAAGAAATCAATAATGAACATTTTAGTATGCCCCAACTGCAAAAAAGATTTAATGCTAAATGTAACAAAAGAAAATGATGATGAAGTTATTGAAGGTATATTATCATGTAATGATTGTTCTGGTATTTATCCGATAAATGACGGAATACCTAATTTATTACCTTCTGATCTACAAGATTAAAATCTGTTATTTTTTTATCATTTCTAGAATTAATAAAATATAGGTGAGAATACCTATATAAAATGAGTAAACGCACGGAAGTTATTTAAATTACAAAATGTAAAATTAAATAAATTTGCTAAATCCGTCTGGTAAGTAGAAAATATATTGGTTATGGATAAAAAACAAATAGGTAAATATCAACTTCTTGAAAGAATTGCTTCCGGTGCTCAAGGCACTGTATTTAGAGCTTATGATACTAGTCATGGTCAAATAGTTGCACTAAAGGTTATTCAAGTTGGTCCTAGCATGGGTGACGATTTCCTAGAAAGATTTCATAGAGAATCATCTATTGCTGCATCTATAGATCATCCAAATGTAGTAGATATATATGATCAGGGTGAAGCAGATGGGGAACACTACATTGCTGTAGAATTTGTACCTGAGAATTTATCTAGGATTATTGAACGTGGTGGTCCTATGAATCCTAAGCGTGCTGTAGAAATTGCAATACAGATTGCAAATGGCTTAGCAGCAGCACATGATGCTGGTATTTTACATAGAGATATTAAACCTGCAAATATATTGATTCAAGCAGATGGAGCACCAAAGATAACAGATTTTGGAATTGCCTCAGCTGAAGTTTTACCATCAATGACGGGGACTATGGAGTCTTTAGGTACGCCCCATTATATGTCTCCAGAGCAAATTGCTGCTCAAGATATAGATCATAGGTCTGATATATATTCTTTAGGGTGTTTAATATACGAGATGTTAACCGGGCAGCCTCCTTTTACTGGTACAAATACATTTGAGGTGTTAAAAAAGCAAACGGATGAAACACCTGCGCCAGTTAAAAAATTTAGAGATGATGTACCTGCTGAATTAGATGAATTAATATTAAAATCACTAGAGAAAAAACCAGATAAAAGACCTCAAACTTCAGTTGAATTTGCAGAAGATTTACAATACATTTCTGAGTCGTTAGGTGAAGAATCAGCTGGAGGAACTCGAAGGCTGCCTGTATCTTTACCGACTAGAAAAATTATAAGATCTGGAAAAAGGTTTGGTAAGAGAAACTTTATTAGTAGTATAGTTGGAGTTTTGGCAGTTGCTGCAATTA
>Ga0114996_10010226_pt1 | contig 10206 bp, 6 predicted proteins | sample ArcticOcean_MG_C_4_FD_87039 | JGI IMG/M metagenome (GOLD analysis project Ga0114996, IMG submission 87039) | Marine microbial communities from western Arctic Ocean - ArcticOcean_MG_CB4_134 | ecosystem: Environmental > Aquatic > Marine > Oceanic | place: Arctic Ocean: Canada Basin | collected...
ACCTGCATCAAAGGATTTTTGCTGACACATTTGCAAGAGGATCAGCGCTTCTTCGTTGCTGAGATCGCAGAAGATTTCGAGTTTCTGTATGAGCTTAATTAGCTGGAATTGATCGAGGTCTAGCATATTTACTTTTTTCTCTTTAGGTGGATGTCTACGATAAATCTCTGTATATATAGTAAATACTTAATTTTAGATCAAGAATTAAAATGCCCCTGTCTCATTCATCGAGCAATAGCTGGTACCACCTGCCAGTCTTGCTGCTCCAGGTCCACAAGATTTTGCACCCCCAGGTCTACAGAGTTGGCGACGTCATTTCTAGGTTGAATTTTTTTAATGAGGCTCGTATGGCTGGCACCGGCGACCGTTCCCCGATAGACGACGTCGGTTTGTCCCAGGTCGGTCTCCTCTACACCTGTTGCGGCTGCTACCTTGTAGATGTCGGCCGTTTATTTTTGCTTGCTCTGGCCGAATTTCATTATTATTCTTATAAGAATAATTCCATGAGGAATAATAATGAAATTCTACGGTCGAGAAACAGAGTTAGCACTGTTCCAAGAGCTTTCCCAACAATCTGCTCGCCTGGGACAAATGACGGCTGTTCTTGGTCGCCGCCGGGTGGGCAAAACAGAGCTGGTGCGCCAGCATTTGCACGGCATCGAACACGGAGTCTATTTCTTTGTCGAAAAGCGTCCTGCACAGGCGCTGCTAAGCGAGTTTTCGGAAACCCTCAAAACCGCCATCCCCCACGCGCCGCTTTTTTCTGACTGGAAAGACTTCTTTGTTTTTCTCTGCGCCGAGGCTCGGCAGCAGCCCATGGTGGTGGTGTTCGACGAATTTCAGAATTTTCTCGCCGTTGAACCCGCGGTCTATTCAATTCTCCAGGGCGTGTGGGACGAATGGCACAAGCAGTGCAAACTCCATTTCATCGCCATTGGTTCGGTGGTCGGCCTGATGAAGAAGGTATTCCAGGACGCCCAGGAACCGCTCTATGGCCGACTCACGCGGGAAGTGGATCTGGGGCCGTTGCCCCTCGATGCCGTATGTCGCCTCAGCGCTGAACTCGGTTTTGCTGAGTTAGAAGAGGTCTTGACTTTATACGGCATATTCGGTGGCATGCCGCGTTATTACGAGATCATCGAAAGTATGGGGTTGGGTGGCCAGACCGTCCCGGAGATACTGCGCCAGGCTCTGTTCTCCACTTTTGCGCCCTTTAAAAACGAAGTGCGCGAGATTATCCTGGCCGAATTCGGCGGGCGTGGCCATGTCTACCTGGCCATTTTAGAAGCTATTGCGACGGGCAAGACCCGGTTGTCGGAAATTGCCGGTCCCGCCGGCCTGCCCGCCTCCAGTCTGCCGAAGTACATGAGAGAATTAGGCGATATGTTCGGCCTGGTTGAACGCGAGGTGCCCGTCACCGAAGACGCGTGGCGTTCGAAGAAAAGCCGTTATCGCATCCGCGATCCATTTATCTCGTTCTGGATGTGCTTCGTCTACCGCCAGTTGAGTATCTACGAAGTGGGGAACTACCGCTATTTTCTCGAGCGGCTCGACATCCGCCTGGCCGAATTTATGGGGTTGGCCTTTGAAGGGATCGTCAAAGAGTTGCTGCAGGGGTTAAATCTCCGGGAGCGGGCTCCCGTTCCTTTCCACCGGCTCGGGCGCTGGTGGGACCGCCAGACGGAGATCGACCTGGTGGCATTGGATCAGGATGCGGATGCAGTACTTTTCGTAGAGTGCAAATGGACCTCGTCCCCAGTCGGTCCGGAGGTGCTGGCAGAATTAGAAAGGAAAGCGACCGCACCGCCCTTCCAAGCTCAATCGACTTCTTATCTGCTGGTTTCGAAAAGCGGTTTCACGGATTCTTTGCGGCGGCTGCAAGGTCCCGGGCTATACTTGTGGGATCTATCCGACCTTGCCGTGCAGATCGGTCGCCTCGCTTAATTTTAGAGTTATATAGCAGAAGTTCGGGTGATTGCCTGGTTTGGCCAAGTTGGATATTTTGAGGCGGAGCGTTTTTGTCTGATTAATTTGGAGAAAGGGCATGACACTTTCCATACGACAAGTATCTCCGGCGCTGGGGGCAGAGGTGGAAAACTTTGATATTGCCGCGCCGCTGACGTCTGCTATTGTCGAAGAGTTGGTCCAGGCTCTGGCCGAGCATGGGGTGCTGGTTTTTCGGGATCAGGATCTGACGCCCGCGCAGCACATCGCCTTCAGCCGCCATTTTGGCGAGTTGGAAGAACACGTTCTGGCGGCTGCGTTGCTGGAGGGGTATCCGGAAATCTACATTGTTTCCAATGTGGTGGAGAACGGCAAAGCCAAGGGGCGGGCCTATGCTGGTACCTATTGGCATTCGGATATGAGTTATAAATCCATGCCGTCGATGGGATCTTTGATGTATGCGCTCGAAGTGCCGGAGATTGGCGGCGACACCATGTTTGCCAATATGTATCTAGCCTACGAGAGCTTGTCGGAGGGCATGCGCAGTTTGCTTGAAGGGCTGGAGGCAATGCACGATTTTGGCCATGCCGATCGGGTGTTTTTTTCGCGCCGCGACGACAATGGGCGACTCACTGAGACGCAGCGGCAGCAGGTGCCGCCGTCGCAGCATCCAGTGGTGCGCACGCATCCAGTGAGCGGACGTCGAGCGCTTTTTATTAATGAGGGATTTACCTCGCATTTTGCCGGCATGACCGAGGAGGAGAGTCGACCTTTGTTGGATTTTCTCTACCAAGAGGCGACCGATCCTGCGCTGGTATATCGCCACCAATGGCGCGCCCGGGATCTGGTGTTTTGGGACAATCGCTGCTCGATGCATAAAGCGATCAGAGATTACCAGGCATCGCGCCACATGCACCGCACAACGGTGCGCGGCGACGTGCCTTATTTGAGGCGGGATTGATGTGATGACCGGTGGACAAGCATTGGTACAGGCGTTGGACGCGTGGGGCGTGAAAGTCGTTTTCGGGATTCCGGGCATTCACACGCTGGCGATATATGATGCCTTCTACGAACATCCGCGCTTGCGCCATATAACGGCGCGCCACGAGCAAGGGGCCGGTTTTATGGCCGACGGCTACGCGCGCGCCAGCGGGCAAGTGGGGGTGGTGCTGACCACAACGGGGCCGGCGGCGGTCAATGCGTTGACGCCCCTAGGCGAGGCGTACGCGGATTCGTCGCCGGTGCTGCTGATTTGTAGTGGGCCCAGCGAGGATACGCCGGGGGCGGAGCACGGCGTGTTGCACGAGATGTTGGATCAGTTTGCGACGCTCAAAAGTGTAGTTGGTCGCGGCCAGCGGGTGCTGGCGGCCGAGGACATTTCCCAGGCAGTGGCGGCGGCGTTTAAGACTATAGGACAAGGGCGTCCGCGGCCCTATGTCCTAGAAGTGCCAATGGATGTGTTGGATGCGGAAGTGGAAGTGGCTGCCTGCCCGGTTGAAGTAGTGACACCGATGGGGCCGAATCAAGCCGATTTGGAGCGGGCGGCCGCGTTGATTGGTGCAGCGCAGCGGCCGCTGATTATAGCTGGCAGAGGGACTCAGGATGCGGCCGTCGAGGTGCAGCAATTGGCCGAGCGTCTGCAAGCGCCGGTGGGATTGACGGTCAATGGCGTCGGCACGGTGCCGGCCGATCATGCTTTGTGTCTGGGGGATGCGGGATCGTCTCATTTGCCGCCGTATCGGCGCCAGCTGGGGCCCAATATTGGTCCCTGGGTGGAGCGCGCCGATCTGGTGTTGGCTCTAGGCACGCGCTTGGGAGATCGGACTGTTGGCGCTTGGGATACTGCGCCGAGTCATCTGATTCACCTGGATATAGATGCGGCGGTCATCGGACGTCGATATGCGCCGGAGGTAGAATTGGTTGGCGATGCGCGGCAAGGGGTGCAGGCGTTGTTGGAGTTGTTGGAGCAAGGTGTGGGACAGTCTGATTGGGATATGGGGACGCTCGGTGGCTCAGATGAAGGACGCGGCGGCGAGAGCCCATTTCCCGAAATGATCGGCGTGGTGCGACAAGTGTTGGAACGCGATGCCGTGGTGGTCAACGATATGACGATGATTAGTTATCAGGCGCGACGGCACTTTCCGGTCTACAGCCCGCGCAGTTTCCTGTCACCGCATTATTATGGGACGCTGGGGTTTTCTGTGCCTGCCGCTATTGGTGCCAAAGTGGCCTGTCCAGATAAGCAGGTGGTGGCTTTTGTGGGAGATGGGGGATTTATGTTTACCATGCAGGAGTTGGCCACGGCGGCGCAGCAGCGTTTGAGCTTGCCTATCGTGCTGTGTAATGACAATTGTTATACGGCGATCCAGCGGGTGCACGAAAGGCGCTTTGGGGACCGCGCCGTGGGCGTCGAATTAAACAATCCGGACTTTGTGCAATTGGCCCAGAGTTTTGGGATCAATGGTATAAGAGTGACTTCGTGCGGGACGCTTAAGGAAGCGCTGGATGCGGCTTTGCAGGCGGAACTGCCGACCTTGATCGAGGTCTATTTGCCGGAATTTGAAGTATAGAGTGTGTTGTAAACTACCTTAATCTGGTTGTGGCTCCTCGATGCCGGCCTCGGCTAAGGCGTCGAGGAAATAGGGGACGCCAAAGAAAAATAAACTCAAATACATGGGGCTCATCAATACGGCGCCATGCCGTTTGGGATCGTCGCTCCAATTTTGCAAGTTCATGAGTTTTTGCAGGATGACTTTGCCGATCTCCAGGTAACGTTTGTCGCCGCTGAGGCGGTAGGCGTAACCCAGGTGGCGGCAGATGATGCCGCCGTAGTGCTGGCCAAAGGCAAAATCGGCGTTGAGTTCGTCGGGGTAGCCGCAGAACCAATCAACTGCCCTGCGATAGATTTCAGCGACATCGTTGCGGCCGGTGATGCGGTGCAGTAGTTCGATGCCGATAAGCAAGTAGTGGGTCTGGTAGCCCTTCTGTTGGTCGTGCGGCAGGACGTAGGTAAAGGGGCCCTGGGTGTTGTTCAGGGTTGAGTTCTCGTCGTGGCTGAAGGGCGGCGCCGTGCCCATTTCTACCGCCAGGGTGGTGCCTTCGGAGGCCATGCCGTAGGGGGCCTGATTGGGCAGTAGGTCGGGGGTGGAGACCTGGAAGCGTTTGTGCCAGCTGCCGTCGTCGTTCTGGCCGCGGGCGATGGTGGCGAAAACTTCCTCGGCGCGTGTTTTAAAACGTTCTTCGCCGGTGGCCTCGTAAATGTAGAGCAAGCCGCGCAGGGTATTGGCGATGCTGCGCAAGCTAAAGCTGAAGGCGGGGTCTTCGGTCCATTTATAACGCAGGAAAAATCGCCCCGTTTCGTGCAGCACTTCGAGGGTGCGTAGATCGCCCGTCAGATAATAATAATCCATCCAATTGTCGATAAAAGTGTGGGAGGCGCAGACCTCGTCGCCGTAGTGATCGATGCTGTGGCGAAAGCAGCCGCCGACCATATAGGGCCGCAGGGGATGGTAGTGGCAGGTATCCACATCCATCGAATGGCGCGACATGGCCTCGGCCAGGCGGTAATAACGCGGCTCGCCGCTGCGCAGGTACTGAATCCACATGCCGTGGCGCGGATCCCACTCGCTATTGCACCAGCCCCAGCGACCAAAGAAACGCCATTCGCCATTCTCCTCATCCCAGGCCACCATGCAATCGCCCCAGTCAAAGAAACCGTACCAGTGTCCCATGTGCGTAACGCGCTCGAGCCAATCGGCAAAGCCGGTCATGGTGCGCTCCGAAGCGGGGAAACGCTCGGGATCAAAAGCGGCAAACCCACCGGTAACCTGGCCGCGTGCATGCGCGGCCGGATCGACGGCAATGTGGGGCTGGGCCAACAAACCGCGCAACATATCTGGTGCGTTGTCGGCGTCGGCAGCGGCGTAGAAGTGGACAAAGAATTCACTGGTCTTGGCCGTGCCCAATCCGTCTGAATAAACCCCCTCGCCGTCGTGCCAGGCCACTTCTTCAGCATAACGCCGAAAATTGAGGCGCTCGCCGTCGGGATGGCGCCACAAATGCACGTCGATGCCGTTCCCACTGCCATTCACTTCAAGTGCCTTGGGATATTCCTCGGCCATATAACGCAGGGCCACGCCCACTCCCTTGTCGGCATCTTCAATGGCCAGCCAGCCGGCACTGCGCTCGCCTTCGGCAACGAGTTGACGACGATTATTCTGATGCTGGTAGAGCTTAAAATGATTGTCGACCACCTGGGCCAGGTGCAGGCTCTCGTCGGCCGCCAGGGCCCCCTGGGTCGGCCGCACCGAAGCAATGCGATAGCGCAGATCCCCCGACAAAGCGGCGGGCACGTGCACCGTTATTTCCTCTACTTCCGTTTGCTGCGGATTGCAAGCTACCACCACCGTATGCAATACCCGCAAATAAGCTTGCCCAGCATAGGCATAGAGGCGCACAACATAACGAAAAGGCTGATACCCCGAATAGTGGTGCATCGGAATGTCGGCCTCAAACGCCCCTTCACAGCGGATAACAACGCGCAGCGGCCCCGCTTCCTCAACAGAAACTTTATAGACATCCTGCGCCAACGACGCCAGACATTGCCCCCCCATGCCATAGATGCGCCGCTGATCGACCCCCTGGCCAAACGCCTCGCAAATACGCACCCAAGCATCGCCTTCTCCAGCAACGCGCAACCCACCCGGCAATTCCGCAAATTCAACCAGCCCAAAACTCTTGCGACTCACCGCAAACCGCACCGCCCCAGTATCTACCACAATGCGCTCATCGTCTTCATCGACCTTAAGCGTGATAGCCGCCGCAGGATTCTGCCCACCCCCATCGTATCCCAACGCATAAGTCACTTCACCATTGGCCGCCACATCCGCCTGAAAGTCGACGAGGACCCACTTAACACTGCCATCGGACCAGTGACTCAGAGTCCGAAATTGCGTCGCAACAGCTTGCCCCTCCGAATCAACCAGATAAAGCCCCTCAAGATCCGCCATCGCTCCCTGCGGAAAAGGCACCCCTCGTGTCAACGGCCAAGAACCCCGAGCAATCCCTTCTTCTTCAGTAACCTTTAATGCAATCCTGTTTTCCTCACTCATAGCTCTCTGTATCCCTTCCCAAATTTGTCAGAAACTTCTCTCACAATCTCTCCCCCAATCATCCCCCTCGCAGTAATACTGGATAAGGTAGGCAGGACCTCCTGCCTACCGTCGCCAACTATAACACATCAATCTATAACAATATCCCCTTCCTCCAACGCCCGCCTACCAATCTCCCCCAACTCATCCACCGTCGCCCCCCCATCCCCATACACCTCACAAACATACTCAATCTCAAACGTAGACCCCGCCGCCACCGGCGCTTCCCCCGGATGTAAATTAACATGAATATCGATATAATTCCCACACACCGAATAATGCATATCATTTTTGCCGTAGTTCAAATTCTTAATCAACGTCAAGACATTGCCGCGATCCGACGGATAAAGCGCATAATACAATTTATCGTCCTGGTTAATCGCGCCGTGCCCCGCACTCAACTCGGGCCGATAAGAATGTTTGACAAAGGAATGATCCTTCTGCATAAAAAGCACCGCATCGTGAAACCACGTCTCGGGTAGACGCGACGGATAGGGGAAAATATCGGTAAACTCCACATTGGCTTCGTCCCACTGCTCCAACACATGCATACGCATGCGCACCTCCATCCGCGGCCGCGGATGATCGTAGGGCACGCGCAGCCACATCTCCGACTGAGAACGTTGGTTGGGGTTAGTAGAGCGCGTGTAGATTTCCACCGCCTCGGGATCGTTTTGCTCAATGGAGAATTCTTTGATGTAATTACAGTACTGATGTTTGGAAATGCCGCAGCTGGCAAACCACGCCATCGGCATCTCCCATACCACCGGGTCGGTCTGGTTGTAGGCCGTGAGCCGGTGCACAGCGTTGCTAAAGAGATCGAGCTCGAGAATGGGTCGCTCTTTATTGCGGCTCGACCAGATGGCGATATCGCGTTTATTGCCGGCGCGGCGTTGCAGGTCGAGACCGGCGATCTCGCTCTGGTAGGTGGCCTGGATGCCGGGCACTTTGTCGATGACAATTTCGGTGGGTTTTTTAGCGTCGAGGCGGGTGGCGACAAAAACATCGTCGACCGAGTGGTTGCGGTGCGACATATCCATGGGCACACAAACATCGTCGACCAACTCGCCCTCGGACATCAGCTGGGGGCGCAGGGGCTGGCCGTTGGCGGTGGCGCGCACGCCGCCGCAGTGGCGCCGATCGGTCTTGCGGCGAAAATAGCGCAGGTGTACCTGGCGCTCCAGCGGGTCGGGCGGAAAAGTGACAGAAACGCCGGTGGGGTCGGCCTGGCCGACTTCGTAGGTGCCGTCTTCTTCGGTGTAGCAGCGAAAGGTGCCGCCGTCGACGGTGGGCACGAGGGGCTGCTGGACGGCCTGGATGCGGCGTTCTAATTCTTCGAGGTCGTCGGTCAGGGAGATGATCAGCATGGCGGTGAGGGTGGTGGTGGCGGGCAGGTTTTCGTCTTCCAGCCAGGCTAGACGCATGGCCGGTCCTGCTTCGGTGAGGTGGGCGCAAACGCCGGCGCTGTCGCCGTTGCAGGTCCAGCCCATGCCGTCGCGGGCCCATTGCTGCATGCCGGTGGGCCAACGCGAGGCGTAGAAGGGCGGCGTGGGGCCGTGATCGGAGCCCATGGCCCAGACGTGGCCCTCGTCGCGGGCCCAGTAGAGGGCGGCGTGGCCGTCGTCGCCGCTGAGCACGATGCGTTTGTCGGGCAGGTTGGCGCCGATGCTGATTTCGGCGGTGCCGCCTTGAGACAGTTCTTGGCTGCCCAGGCGGATTTGGCGGTAGGTGTCGGCGCCGTGGATCTCTAGGTAGGCGTCGTGGATGTGGCTGTGGGCGACTTGGTCGACCAATTGCATATTGTAGGTGATGTGGATATCGCCTTCGGGATAGGTCCACAGGTCGATGCGGCCGTCGCCGTGGTAGTGGCCCGCGTCGTCGAGCAGGTCAAAGGCGACGCGCATGCCCAAACGCACCGCGCCTTCTTCGAGGAAATGGAATTTGGGGGCCGGGTCGTTTTCCTGGCGGATGAGCACGCTGTGGCCGTGGTCGGTAGCGCCCGCTTCGCTGGTGCAGGTGAGGCGCAGGCGGGCGGCCATTTGCAGAGCGGTGTGGGCCAGGCCGAGGCGCTGGTCGGGGCCGTCGCTACCGATATGGACAGCGCCGCCCTGGTATTTGGAGAAACTGACTGCGGCCGTGCCGATGCGGCCTTTCCAGTGGGAGCGGCAATCTACGAATACGCCGTCGCCTTGCATAGTGATTTTCCTTTCGCGCTGGGGTTGTCCTGAGTATTAGATTTTCGCATGATAAGGGTTAAGCAAATCGCTGTCAACTACAATGGAGGCGTGAAAAGTGATTACAGGCGAAGTACGTTTATGGAAATTGACCCGGCGCCAGGTGCGCGAGGCGATGGCGGACAATAAGATCAAGGGGGCGATTTTACCCACTGGCAGTACGGAGCAGCACAACGAACATCTGGCCATGGAGCACGATACGGCTAGTGCTACCTACGTGGCGTATCAGGCGGCGCTGGGGTTGTATCCGCAGGTGGTGGTGGCAACGCCGATGGCGGTGGGTATTTCGGAGCATTGGATGGAGTTTAAGGGGTCGTTGACTTAAAGCCCGAGACTTTTGTGGCGGTGGCGCATGATATTTGTGAGAGTTTGAGCCGTCACGGCATCGAGCATATTCTCATTGTCAATGGGCATGCTGGCAATGGGCCGTTGCGGGAGCATATGAGCGAGTTTAGCGAAAAGCTAGGCATCAATGTGCAGTTTTGTTCGTATTGGGAGGCGTATACTAAGGAATTTGTCGAGCAGGTGTTGGACTCGGGGGATTGTCCGGCGCATGCGGCGGAGTTTGAGACGGCGTTTGCGCTGGCGGCTTTTCCGCAGAATGTGCATTGGGAGGGGGTGGATTATGAGGGGGCTAATTTGGTGATTGAGCGGGAGGGGTATCGGGAGCGCGATCCGGAGTATTATTATGCTGCGCGTGATCATGCGACGCCGGAGAAGGGGCGGGTTATGGCGGATGTGGGGATTAAGTGGGTGCAGGAGAAGATGAAGAATATGATGGAAGGGTAGGGGGGCGTTGGCGTGGGGCGCGAATTGGGGACGGTCCCGACGCTCATGGCGCTCAACCCTTGGGGTTGGCGGACCTTCGGTGCTCGCCG
>Ga0114996_10010228_pt1 | contig 10204 bp, 8 predicted proteins | sample ArcticOcean_MG_C_4_FD_87039 | JGI IMG/M metagenome (GOLD analysis project Ga0114996, IMG submission 87039) | Marine microbial communities from western Arctic Ocean - ArcticOcean_MG_CB4_134 | ecosystem: Environmental > Aquatic > Marine > Oceanic | place: Arctic Ocean: Canada Basin | collected...
ATCGACGGGGTGGTCATCAAGCTCGATCACCTGGATTCACGGGCTGATCTGGGCGACACGTCACACCACCCTCGTTGGGCCCTCGCCTACAAATTCGAGCCGCGCAAAGAGATCACACGGGTCGAAAAGATCGCGGTCTCTGTGGGTCGTACTGGGAAGCTCACGCCCGTGGCTCTATTGAGGCCCGTCGAGGTCGGTGGCGTCACCGTTTCCCGTGCGTCGCTGCACAATCGGGAGGAGGTGGCCCGCAAGGACATCCGCCAAGGGGACCTCGTCAGGATCCAGCGTGCCGGCGACGTGATCCCACAGGTCGTAGAGCGTGTCCCCGAGGAGGGGCGGAAGCGGGGGGCGGCCTTCAGTATGGCGGAGCGCTGCCCCGCCTGCGATACGCCCGTTCAGGAGAACGGCCCGTTCAGCTATTGCCCGAACCGGTTTGGGTGTATGGCCCAGCTCAAGAGAGGGCTCACACATTTCGGGTCCCGGGCGGGTCTCGACATCGAGGGTTTGGGAGAGGAGACGGCCACGCTTCTCGTGGACCGTGGACTCGTGAAGGAGCTTGCTGATCTCTTCGAGATCACGGCGGCGCAGCTGGTGCCGCTTGACGGGTTCGCGGAGAAGTCCGCGGCGAACCTCGCCAGGGCCATAGAGGAGAAGAAGACGGTTGGGCTCGCCCGCTTCCTCTATGGTCTAGGCATCCCCGAGGTGGGATCGACGGTTTCGGCCACGCTCGCTGCGGAGTTCCTGACGTTCGACAACATCCAAGGGGCCACGGTCGAACAACTGGAGGCGGTGGACGGGATCGGGCCCATCATGTCGGAGCAGATCAGGGCCTTTCTCGATGACGAGCGAAACCGTGAACGCATTGCGGCGGTCCTCCGTCACATGAAGGCGCTGCCGCCCCCCGAGCGGGCGGGCGGCGAGGGACTGACCGGTATGAGGTTCGTGTTCACCGGGGGGCTCGAGCATTTCTCTCGCTCGGATGCGAAACGCTTGATCGAGGAAAACGGAGGACGGGTGGTCGGCTCGGTGAGTGGGGAGACGACCTACGTGGTCGTGGGAGACGACCCTGGTTCCAAGCTCCAGAAGGGCATCGGTCTCGGCGTGGAGATTCTGAGCGAAGACGACTTCGTCGAAGTTCTCCGGGCCGCCGGGGCGCTGTAGCCGTGGAGAATACCGAGATCGCGGATGTTCTCGAGGAACTCGGGGACCTATTGGAGATCAGCGGGTCGAATCCGTTTCGTATTCGGGCCTACCGCAACGCGGTCCGCACCGTACGCTCACTCACGCAGCCTCTGTCGGCCATGGTGGATGCCGGCGAGGACCTGACGGCCTTGCCCGCGATCGGCAAGGACTTGTCCGCGCACATCGTCGAGCTTGTCGAGACCGGTGAACTCGCCCGTCTGGCCGAGATCTCTGCCGAAGTTCCGAGATCTCTCGTACAGCTCGTGAAGCTCGATGGTGTGGGCCCCAAGAAGGCCAAGAAATTATGGGAATCCTTGGGGGTCACGACGGTCGATGAGCTCGAGGTGGCTCTGAAGGCCGGCCGCGTCGAGGACCTCGAGGGGTTCGGCAAGACGAGCGTGAAGAAGATTCTCACGTCCATCGAGGATTTTCGCCGTTACGCCGGTCGGTTTCTCATCTCCAAGGTGGACGAGCTGATCGAGCCTCTCTTGAACCACATGCGGGACGCGCCGGGCGTGGAGCGCATGGAGGTCGCGGGAAGCTCCCGGCGCCGCACGGAGACCATCGGGGACGTCGACTTGCTGGTGCAGGCAGAGTTACCGGCTCCCGCCGTCATGGAGCACTTCACCACTTTCGGGTCGGTGGAACGCGTCGTCCTAGAGGGGGACACGCGTGGGGCCGTCGTGCTCCGCTCCGGCCTGGAAGTCGACCTCCGCATCATTCCACGACGCTCGTTCGGGGCCGCGCTGCATTACTTCACCGGGTCCAAGGAGCACAACATCGCCGTTCGCCAGATCGCCCAGCGGCAGGGTCTCCGCGTGAACGAGTGGGGTGTCTTTCGACTGCCTGAGGGAGTCGACCCGGAGGAGGTGGGCAAGGAGGAAGGTGAACGCGTCGCGGGAGAGACAGAGGCGTCCGTGTTCGAGGCGGTCGGCATGGCCTGGGTGCCTGCGGTGCTCCGTGAGAACCATGGCGAGGTGGAGGCGGCACGCACCGACTCCGTGCCCGATTTGGTGATGTTGGAGGACATTCAGGCCGATCTCCATATGCATTCGACGTGGAGCGATGGGAAGGCGTCCATCGAGCAGATGGCCCTGGCGTGTAAAGCCCGGGGGTACAGCTATATGGCCATGAGCGACCACAGTCCGGCGCTGGCGATGGTTGGGGGAATCACGCCCGAGAAGGCTGTGGAGCAGTGGGAAGAGATCGCCCGAATTCAGGAGGGTCTGGACGGGATCACGATTTTCAAGAGCTTGGAGGTGGATATTCTCCGGGACGGCAGCCTCGACATGAGCGACGAGGTCCTCGAGACGTTGGATCTCGTGGTGGTCTCCGTTCACTCGCTCATGGACTTGGATCGGGTTGTGATGACCGATCGGGTCATCACGGCGATACGGCATCCGCAAGTGGACATCCTCGCCCACCCCACCGGACGGCTTCTCACTCGACGGGAACCGTTTCAGATCGAAATGGAAGAGGTGCTGCAGGCGGCGCTCGATTTGGACGTGGCTGTTGAAATCAACGCGAACCCGAATCGGCTGGATTTGAACGACGTCCACGCCCACAGGGCGAAAGAGTTGGGGGTGAGGGTCTGCATCAATACCGACGCCCACTCGGTCCAACGGCTGGACCACATGTCGTACGGGGTGGATCAGGCGCGGCGCGCCTGGCTGACCAAGGGAGATGTGCTGAACACGATGACGCTGAAGCAGTTCCGGGCGTGGCTCAGCCGGCGTGAGGGAACGCCCGCGTGACGCGTGATATCGTGCTCTTCCTCGGTGGCATCGTCGTCGGGGCCGTGCTTTTGGGTGCTCGGGTCGTGTTATAGGATGAGGTGGCGGTTCAACCCGGACCTGAACTTCTGGGACACCACACTAGGATGAAACGACAGCGAAGGAGTTGGATGTAATGCTTTCCCTCGATTTGACTGGGAAGAGGGCGTTCATAGCGGGCGTCGGCGACAACAAGGGATACGGCTGGGGTATCGTGCGGGCGCTTGTGCAGGCAGGCGCGTCGGTGCGCGTGGGCACGTGGCCTCCCGTCCTCAACATCTTCATCAAGAGCATGGAGCGCGGAAAGTTCGATCTCAGTCTTCCCGGAGGAGGTGAGATCGAGTTCGAGAAGATCCATCCACTGGACGCGGCGTTCGACACGCCCGCTGATGTCCCAGAGGACATTCGAGAGGACAAGAGATACCGCGATCTCTCGGGCTATACGGTCCAGGAGGTTGCCGACAGCCTCAGGGACGAACTGGGCGAGGGCTGTCTGGACATCCTGGTCCATACGTTGGCGAACGCCCCCGAGGTGCAGAAGCGGCTCATCGACACCAGCCGCGCCGGATATCTGGCCGCCGTGAGCGCCAGCGCATATTCCATGGTCAGCATGGTCCAGCGCTTCGGTCCTCTCATGAAAGCGAGGGGCTCGGTAGTTTCCCTTACTTATCTCGCAGGCGAGCGCGTCGTTCCGGGCTATGGCGGAGGCATGAGTTCGGCAAAGGCTGCGCTGGAGAACGACACGCGAACGCTCGCGTTCGAGGCCGGGCGTCGCTGGGGTATCCGGGTCAACACGATTTCGGCCGGCCCGCTGGCGAGCCGCGCCGCAAAGGCCATCGGTACGATCGATCGAATGGTTGAGTACTACCGGACGAATGCGGCGCTCGCCGGCGTGAATACTGCCGAAGACGTCGGTAACGCGGCCGCGTTCCTCTGCTCCCCGTTGGGAAGGGCGGTCACGGGCGAGACCCTACACGTGGACATGGGCTACCACGCCATGGGCATGCCCGTAGAGGACCAACTTCAAGGGGACTGAAGGCTGTGGCCCACCGTCCTCCTTCAACGGCCTTCTAGTTAGGTGCCCGACGCAGCGTCCGAGTTCGGCTCAATAGTGCCGTCGCTGGTGGCGCCGCCCCCCGGGCCGCGCTCCCGGGCGCTCGCTGAGCGCCTACGCTTAGTCGAGTCCCGTAACGTCACCTATCTATCCGACGACTTCCCGGTTTTTTGGGAGGAAGCCAGGGGGGCCAACGTCCGTGATGTGGACGGGAACGTCTATGTGGACTTCACGGGGGCTTTCGGCGTCTCGTTCACGGGTCACGGGCATGCCCGTATCCAGCATGCGCTGGCGGAGCAGTCCGAGCGGCTCGTCCACGGCATGGGAGACGTGCATCCGTCCGCGCCCAAGGTTGAGCTCCTGGAGCGGCTGAGCGTGCTCGCTCCCTGGGAGGAGACCAGGACCGTGCTCGGCTCCTCGGGCTCGGAGGCGATGGAGGTAGCGCTGAAGACGGCCGAGCTGAGCACCGGCCGCGCCGGAATCATCGCGTTCGAGGGTGCGTACCATGGGCTCACCCTTGGTAGCCTCGCCGTGACGGCCCGCCCCGACTTCAGGGACCCTTTCCGGGCGCGCCTTCATCAGGGGGTATCCTTCGCGCCGTACCCCCAGACGGAGGAGGAGGCGCAGGTGGCGCTCGCCGAGGTCCAGCGGTTGCTGTCGGATGGCGTTCACGTAGGAAGGGGCCATCCCAACGAACCTGTTGGGGCCGTCGTCGTGGAGCCCGTGCAGGGCCGGTCGGGTGTCCGCATTCCGCCTCCCGGCTTCCTCGCCTGGCTCGCGGAGTCGACGCGTGCGGATGGCTCACTCCTCATCTTCGATGAAATCTTCACCGGACTGGGCCGTACCGGTGTCGTCTTCGAATACGAACGCGAGGGGGTCCTCCCGGATCTGGTGTGCATCGGGAAGGCGCTCGGTGGGGGGCTTCCGCTGAGCGCCTGCCTGGGATCCCGTGAGGTCATGGACGCGTGGCCTGAGTCGGGGGGCGAGGCGCTGCACACCAGCACGTTTCTTGGCCATCCGTTGTCTTGCGCGACGGCGATGGCGTTCCTCGACGTTTTGGAGGAGGAGCAGCTGGTCGCTCGAGCCCTCGATTTAGGTGGGCGCATTGTGGGCCGCCTCAGTGAGGAACTCTCGACTGTCACCGGCGTGAAGCAGATTCGCGGTCGCGGGTTGCTGATCGGGATCGAGCTGTGCTCAGAAGACGGCGGGCCGGCCGCGCTTGGCGGCGCCCGCGTGGCTGAAGCCGCTTTGGGCCGAGGGCTATTGGTATTGTCGGCAGGCCGTCAGGGTGAAGTCGTCGAGATCGCCCCGCCGGCGGTGATGACCGATGCGCAGGTCGATTTCGGCATCATCTGTCTCGTCGAGACTATTCGCGAGTGTGTGAAGAGGGTGTGAACAGGTTAAGGGCCCCTAGACCGAGGCGGCCGTCTCGACCTTCATACCACAAGTAGCGCCTCCACGACCAACCCGGGGCCAAAGGCCAGCGCCACGCACGGTAGCGGGGCGTCCGCCTTTCTAAGGCGCTCCAGTACGAAGAGCACCGTTGGGGACGACATGTTTCCATGGCCCTTGAGAACATCCCGGGACACATCCAGGGCGCCGTTCTCCAGGGCTACGGCGTCCTCCACCGCCTCCAGAATCCGCGGCCCACCAGGATGTACCGCCCAACTCCCCACGTCCTCCAGCGCGAGCCCCTGTTGCTGTAGCCAGCCGCTCAGCCAGCCGCCGAGATTCGTCCGGATCAACTCAGGAACCTCAGCCGACAGCGTCATGCGGAAGCCGTGGTCGCCGATGCGCCAGGACATGGCGTCGCCGGAGTTGGGCAGGAGAAAAGTCCCCTGAGCTTGCACGTTCCACCCCGAGGTATCGCCATTCTGCACGGGCACACCCACCACCGCTGCCGCCCCGTCCGCGAACAGGGTATTGGCCACCAACATCTCCGAGTCCCATCCGTAGGCGAAGTGGAGGCTACACAGTTCCACCGCGCAGAGGAGGATTCGGGCCTCGGGTTCCCCCGCCTGCGAAGCGGCGACCCGTAGCCCGTTGAGTGCCCCGTGGCATCCCATGAAACCGACGTGGGTGCGATGCACTGTACGCGGTAGCTCAAGCGCATCGATGAGGGTCACGTCCAGACCCGGGGAGAAGAAGCCCGTACACGACACGGTGACAAGATGGGTGATGCTATGCACGGAGGTGGAGGCGTCCTCCAGAGCTCGCCGGGCGGCCACTTCGGCCAGCGGCGGCGCTTCAGCCTCGTACGAAGCCATTCGCTGCCCCGTGGTGGGGCCCCGATCTTTCGGCCCGCTGGCGGCCGGATAGAACGGCACTCGCCCTTGCAGCGTTCCTTGCTCGGCCCGCACCACAACCGTGTTACGGGTCTCCACTCCGGACCGGCGATAGAGCATGCCGAGCGCGCGCGCGCGCCTGCCATTCGCTCCACAGAAGAGACGACTGGCCTCCGCCGCGTCGGCTTGTTTCAGTACCCCCGGCGGGACGGCCGTGCCCATACCCGACAAGCGGAGCTTCACCATGGATTCTCTCCTCGAAGGTACGTTACGGCCGAGGTGTGTTTCACCAAGGGACGGGCCATGCTCGGCACTGCGCCCAACCCACGGAGCCCCATCTGTGCCATCCAGGGACGCTGGAGGCCCCAGGCCACCATGCCGCACACCCGCTGCCCCCTTCGAATCCGTTGGCGGTGCATCTGACTCCACCGGCGTATCAGCGCTGGATCCCAGCGCGTGACTCCAGCACACACCAGGGGGGCCAGTGCGAGCGCTCCCCACAGTGCCCATGCCATGCCCTCCCCGGTGAACGGTTCTACGTAACCTGCAGCGTCGCCCACGAGAAGGAGACGCTCCTCCCCCAGCGAAGAGACCCGTCGCGTGAGGGGCGGTGTGCCTCTCCATCCGCGGTGGACGCTCTCGGGGAGCCCCGGCATACCGGCCACCTTCAGGTGGGCTCGAACGGCATGCTCGGGCGATCCGTGGCGGCGCACCCACTCGGCGTCGAAGGCGGCGGCTACATTGAGGCGATGATCCTCCTGGCGCACCAGGCCCACGTATCCTGCGGACCCGACCACCATGTGGACCGCTCCGGGACGGTAGCCGGCGACACCCCCCTCCAGTACCGCACCCACTCCCACACGGGAACCCGCTCGAACCGTGGTGACCGGAGCGGGACCGGCCACGGCCGGGGCGCGTAGGCCGTGGAGCCCGGTTGCGGCGACGACCACCCGGGCTCGGACGCTACGTTCCTCGCCGTCACCCCGGACCGTGAGGATCCGTCCGCCATCCCTCACCGGCCCTAACTCCGCGGAGACTCCAGCTGCGAAAACGACGCCCTCCTCCACGGCGGCCCACACCAGCGCCTGGTCCAGCGCCTCCCTGGACAACGCTACCGAGCTGTGGAGGGCCACGACTGCGGTCCTGCCCCAGCCCGCGATACGAAGCTCCGTCAGCCGAGGCGCGCGCGGTACCAGCCCGTCGAGGCCCGCTTGGGCCAGTGCCGCTTGCGTAGCCCCGTTCATGCAGGCCCCGCAGACCTTCCATCGGGGGAAGGATTGGCGCTCCAGAAGCAGAACCGTACACCCCTTCCGGGCCAACTCCAAAGCGACCATGGCGCCGGCCGGCCCCGCGCCCACCACGGCCACGTCCCATAGCCGCTCATCCCAGAACCGCTCGTCCCAGACCCGTCCGTCGCGGCCACTCCCCGCTCCTGGGCCGTCGGTCACGCCCTTCTCCATCTGAGGATAAACCGCTCGGGCCAGCCACGGAGGATGACCGCCCCTGCGAGCCCGGCCTCCTCGGCCATGCTCCGCACCTCCGGTAGGCTGAAAGCGGCGCGGACGGAAAGGGGACCATCCACGCGAGCGACCTCCGATCTGGACAGGAGCCGGATCCCCGACCACGCCAGCACATATCCGACGGTGCTCCGTAACAGATCTTGTACCAAAACGGAGTTGCCTGCGGCGGCCATGCTCCCCAGAAAGTCCACGGCTTCCGCACGGGAAAGGTGATGATGGAAGAGAGACGAGCACACGAGGTCGTACCCACCCGGAAGGCCCTCTGAGAGAACATCCTTCTCCATGAGGTTTGCGGCCAAGCCCAACCGTGCTGCCCCACCGCGCGCATACTCCAGCGCCACGGGGCTAACGTCGCACCCGTGGACCTCGAGCGGAACGTCCGCTGACCGTGCCCGGCGGGCCACATCCAACATCACGTCTCCACCGCCACAGGCCACGTCCAGAAGCCGCAGCGGCTCGCCGCTCTCTGGAACGCCGCGCTCCCCGCTCAAGTGGAGGACGTCCTTCCAGACCCGTGCTGCCACCCCAGAGATGCGGTTCACCTTCGCCAGCGCCTCGAGTGCCTGGACGTGTTGGGTCGGATCCAGGCCGGGCGCGTCCATAAGCTCGCGCTCGCGATGCCGATGCCGCAGGTCGGGCAATGTCACCAGGGTGCGGAGCACTTTGAACGTGCCGTCCCGGTTCAGGAGGAGGCGCCGGCTCCTCGCCGAAACGAATTTTCCCAATCCGAGATCAATGTCGGATTCCTCTTTATCGGACGGATTTTCTATAGTCGGCGCCGATCAGATCGCGAAGCAGTAGAAAAGTCCGTTCCCTCCCGTGGCGACAAGGTCTTGCTGACTGCAACTGCGGCTCAGGTGCACCGAGTTCCAGGAGGCGTTTGCGCCACCGAGGCGGTCGAAATGTCCGACCATCGCCCTGCCCTCTCCGTTGCTCGTCCAGTTGTCGCACGTAGCGGTGTTCGGAGCGCCGGCGAGCGCACGTCCGTGGGAATCGGAGCCGGTCAAGATGTCGTGCTGGTTGGGCTGATCTCCCACGCCGTTTACCACGTTTCCATTCTCATCGAGTCCGTTGGGCTTCCTCATGTTGTTCCGGTCGCGCTCGAAGTCACCGTGGAGGTCGGCGACGTTCGGAGCGATGATCTGGCCGTTGGCGTTGTACCAGGGTCCGTCGCCAATTCGGTCCCGTGCGTGCACCGCTAGCTGGCCTCCTCCCGCCACTAGGCTGAGGTAGGCGTGCCAGGCTCGGTTCCCAGCGCCTACAGCTGCCGCCAAGCTCTGACAGTGGCGGTCGGCGCCCGCGAGGCCTCCCAGGTTTGCCCCGTCTCCTGGACCGGCACTGGTGATAAAGAAGCTCATCGGCTGCTGCTGGTTCTGTCCGTTCGCTGCGGAGGGAATCAGCAAGAAGGCCATCAAAGCCAGTGCGGCGACTACATCGATCGATTGTCTCATCTTGGCTCCCATTTGGGTGTTCGGGTCTTCGTCCTCGGCACGCATGGTGCGGGAACCCCATCGAGTCCAGGGTTCGCGGGTCGGAAATCATAGACCGTTCCTGACCGCCTTCGCAACTCTCAGTCGATGAAGTAGTGACGCGCCGCCAGCTGAGCCGAGAGTGTCATGCGAGTGTGCCGAGTAATGGCGGAACTCGAAGTCAGCTCCGCGCGGAACGCTGGCGTGCGACTCAAGTTGACCGCTCTGATCGTGTGACTCACGTTATGCCCACCCGTGAACAGGCCTTCGGCCCTACTTTGCCTTCGAACCCCCCGCCGCGATGCTCGAAGAGATCCCCAGCGATGGCTCCGAAAGGTCCCGATTTCGCACCACGCTCCTCCGAGTGATCATCATTCAGGTCGTCGCGCTCAGCCTGCTCCTGCTGATGCAACTCCGCTACCAACCATGACCGGTGCTCCACGGCGTGCTCCACGGGGCCTCCGCCGCAGGATCTTTGCTCAGGTGAGCTGAGGAAAAATGCACTGGATCAACTGGCTGATCGTCGGCGTCTACGTGGTGTGGGTGGTTGTCGACGGCATACGGAAGTCGAAGGATACCGACACGATCTCGGGCTACTTCGTCGCCAACAAGAGCCTGTCGTGGTGGGTTGTGGGCCTCTCGGTCATGGCAACACAGCTCTCGGCGATCACGATGATCGGCACGCCGGGTCAGGGCGCCACAGACGGAATGCGCTTCATCCAGCTATACCTGGGGCTCCCGGTCGCGATGGTGATCCTCGGCGTGACCATCGTCCCGCTACTACACGGGTCGGGCGTCTATACTGCGTACGAGTATCTGGAGCGTCGCTTCGACGCGAGGACGCGCTCGCTGACCGCGTTCCTCTTTCTGATCTCTCGGTGGCCGCCGGCCCGATACAACAAAACCGCTCCCGGGGTCGTCC
>Ga0114996_10010230_pt1 | contig 10204 bp, 9 predicted proteins | sample ArcticOcean_MG_C_4_FD_87039 | JGI IMG/M metagenome (GOLD analysis project Ga0114996, IMG submission 87039) | Marine microbial communities from western Arctic Ocean - ArcticOcean_MG_CB4_134 | ecosystem: Environmental > Aquatic > Marine > Oceanic | place: Arctic Ocean: Canada Basin | collected...
AGCACCCATCCGGGTGCGAACCGCCACAGCCAGAGCCTGGCGGGTGTATTCGTCCAGGACGGTCAGCATCTTGTAGCTCCGACAACTGCGACCGACCCATCCCGCCAAACCGCTGGCGCCAATTGTAATACGTCGCGTCACTGATGCCCACGCCGCGACAGACCGACTGCACGTTGCTGCCTGCTGACAGCTTCACCTCAATCTCACGCAGAAGCTTCAGTATGTCCTCGTCCGAATGCCGTTTCCGAGCCATCACAAATCCCCTTCCATGCCAAAATAATGGCCCAGTCTTAGGGCGGAAGGACATCTGGTGCGTGGATGTGGCCGGTGCGAAAAAGAACGACGGTGCCAATGTCCAGGTCTGGAAATGCACGGGCGAGCTGGCCAACCAAAGCTGGCAAGCCACAAAGAAGTAACACCGGCGACGTCCGGGCCGGTTCTGAAGCGGCCCGGACAGCTACCGCTTCGCGAAATCTTCCGAGATGTACACGCCGGGATGACGCACGGCGATCGACCGTAATTCCTCGACATTTCGACAACCAAGCTGGCCAAGGGTCGCGCTGACGTCGTCGATCAACACGTCGATCACGTGCGCCGGGCCGCGTTCGCCGAGCGCGCCGAGGCTCCACAGGAAGGCCTTGCCGGCAAAGGCCGCGTCCGCGCCAAGGGCGACCGCGCGGGCGGCATCGACGCCGGAGCGCACGCCGCTGTCATAAATCAGTTCTGCCTTGTCGCCGACCGCGGCAGCAATCGCCGGTAATACGTCAATGGGCGCGGGCAATGCGTCGATCTGGCGGCCGCCGTGGTTGGTGACGAACAGGCCGTCGATGCCGAGCTCGACCGCGCGCGCGGCGTCTTCCGGATGCATCACCCCTTTGAGCACCAGCGGCTTTTTCCACTTGTCGCGGTAGCGCGCGATCTCGTCCCAGGTGAACGCGCCGCCGCTTTCGCGCCGGATGAAGGCAGCGGCTTCGGCAATGCTGACGCCGGGGTCCATATAGGGCGCGAGCGAGGTGAATTTCGGAATACCGCTACGGATCAGCGCCCGCATCCAATGGGGCGAACGCATCGCATCGAGCTTGAGCCGGGTGGTGAGCTTGAACGGATTCATGATCCCACTTTTGACCTCGCGCGGGCGCGTCGTACGGGTCGGCGTGTCGATGGTGAGCACCAGCACATTGACGCTCGCTTCCTCCGCACGCCGCACAAGGTCGAGACCGATCCGGTGATCGTTTTTCGAGAACCGGTAGAGCTGCAGCCACAGCACGTCGGGCGCGATCTCGGCGGCGCGTTCGATATCCATCCCCGACAGCAGCCCCAGGGTGTAGGGCACGTTTGCCGCCTGTGCGGCCTTTGCCAGCCACGTCTCCGCGCCGGGATAGGCCGTGCCCGGCCCGCCGATGGGTGCAATCCCGATGGGGGCTGCGTAAGCCTTGCCGAACAGGGTCGTGTCCGCCGGCGGCGGCTCAATGACGCGGCCATAGCGCGGTACCATCTCGACGGCGTCGAGCGCCGCCCAGTTGCGCGCAATCCCGGTATCCGCCCCTGCCCCGCCATCGGCATATTCAAACGCGAAGTTCGGCAGCCGGCGGCGGGCCCGCGCGCGTAAATCCATCGCGGTGGGGAACTGCCGCCTGAGGGCGAGTTGTTCGGCCGAGGGCGGCGGGCGTTGCGGAGCGGATTTGGACAGTGAGGCGGAACTATCGGGCATTGAGGCGCTTTCGGGATATCATGCGGGGGCGTCGCGACGATCATACCCCCAGTATTCTCATTTCGGCCACGTCAGGCAACGAAATGGTTGGCGAGATCGCCTGCCTGTCCAATGCGTTGCAAAAACAGTCGGACTGAGCATGGACAAGACCCCGCATTCGTAATTTACTTGGCGCAACGGTCGGACTTCCGGCCGATCATGGATAAGACGGCCCCCGCAGGCCGGAACATCAGAAGGGACGTCAATGGCGCGCAAGCTGAAATCGTTCAGCCGTCCGAAGGGCGGCACGGTCAAAAAATCATACAACGCGATCATCGCGAAGAAGCGCAAAGGCGCGCTGGAGATCCAGTTAAACCGGCCCGAGCGGCTGAACACGATCACCGAGGAAATGGCCGAAGACATCATGCATGCGATGGACGCGGTCGAGCTCGATCGCAATATCGTCGCCGTGGTGCTGTCGGGCGACGAACGGGCGTTCTGCGCCGGCGCCGATCTCGGCGGGTTCCAGGACTTGCCGGAAGACCGCTACGACAATTACCGGGCACGCTATAACCAGCGCAAGAACCGGCTGCTGTACCGGTTCCTGATGAACTACACCAAGCCGGTCATTTCAGCGGTGGAGGGATACTGTCTCGGCGGCGGCTTCGAGATGGCGATGATGGGCGACTTCATCGTCGCCAGCGAGACCGCAAGCTTCGGTCTGCCGGAAGGCCGACACAGCCTGATCCCCGGCGCCGGCGGCACCCAGAACCTGCCCCGCCTGATCGGCGCGCCGCTCGCCAAGGAACTGATCTGGACCGGTCGCCGCATATCCGGAGCGGAAGCGAAGGAGTACCGCATCGTCAATCATGTGGTCGAAAAGGGCAAAGCCCTGACCAAAGTGCGCGCCATTATCGAGGACATGAAAGCGGTCGGACCGCTGTCCCAGATGATGACCAAACAATCGATCGACCGGGGCGCCGACATGACCCTGCAGCAGGGTTTCATGCAGGAAGCCGATCTTGCCTATATGCTGTCCTGGTCCGACGATCGAAAAGAGGGACTGACGGCGTTTTCAGAGCGCCGCAAGGCGAATTTCAAAGGTCAGTAAGAACAACCGCTAAAAACAACAGGAAAGGGGGAACGTCGACATGGCTGGAAGTTTCCTGGACGACAAAGAAATCTGCATCGTCGCCTATGGCGAGACCAAGATCGAGCGACGCGGCGGACGATCCGCCTATGAGATCGCGGCGGAGGTCGCCGAACAACTCTACAAGAAAACCAAACTCGAACCGTCCGATATCGACGGCGTCACGTTCACCGTACCTCTCAGCGAATGTTCGAACCCGTTCTGGTCCGGTTACGCCACCGAGTATCTCGGCATTTCGGCCAAATGGCTGCAGACCAGCGATATCGGCGGCGCCTCGGCGATCGGCAATATCACCCGCGCGGCGATGGCGATCAAATCGGGCCTGTGTGAAACCGCGATGATCCTCGGCGTAGATGCCCCGTCAACCCAATGGCGCGCCTATTACGGCAGCTACCGCAACGAGTTTTGGGATCCGGTCGGCGTTCAGGGGCCACCCGGCGCGTTCGGTCTGTTGATGAACCGCTACGAGCATCAATACGGTCTCGATTTCCAGGGCCTGGGCGCGCTCGCCGTCGCCCAGCGGAATGGCGCGATCAAGAATCCGAACGCCTATGAGAAACTGCGTCAGAAAATAACCATCGACGACTACATCAACTCACGCCAGGTTTCCTCACCGCTCCGGCTGCTCGATTCCGTGATGTGGTGCGACGGCGGCAACGGTCTGGTCATGATGAAGACCAGCCGGGCGAAAAAACTTGGACTGACCGACCGGGTTTATCCGGTGTCCTACGCCGAGATTTCCAACTTCGACTGCGCCAACCAGACGCCCGACATCACAACGACCGGCCATTCCGTCGTCGGCCCGAAGGTATTGAAGGACGCAAAACTGAAGCCCAAGGACGTGGACATGTTCCACCCCTATGACGACTTTCTGTTTGCCGTCATGCTGAAGACCGAGCAATGCGGTTTCGCCAAAAAGGGCCAGGGATCGCAGTTTCTGCGCGATACCGATCTCGGCCCCAAAGGCAGCCTACCGCTCAACACCGGCGGCGGGCAGATAAGCTGCGGCCAGCCCGGACTTGCCGGCGGCGGCGTGAACCTTACGGAGGCTCTGCGCCAGCTGATGGGCCAGGCCAAGGGCAGACAGGTGCCAAACGCGCGCAATGCGCTAGTGACCGGCATCGGGGTCATCCCCTATGGCCGTAACTGGGGAACGGCCAACGCCATGGTCCTGGTAAATTAGAAAAGGGGAGAAAGAAAAATGGCAAATACAGACGTGAAACCCCGCCCGCTGCCCAAACCGACCCCCGCGACCCAGGCATTCTGGGATGGCGCGAAGAGGGGCAAACTGATGCTGCAATGGGACCCTGTCGCCCGCAAATACCAGTTCTGGCCGCGTGCAAACAGTGTCCGCACCGGACGCCGGAACCTGGAATGGAAGGCAACGTCGGGCAAGGGTGAACTTTATTCCTTCACCATCACCCATGTGCCTACGCCGGGCTTTGAAGATAAAGCGCCCTACGTGATCGGGATGATCGAACTCGACGAAGGCGTCCGCATCATCGCAAACATGGTGAATATGACGCCGGACGAGGTCGAAATCGGCATGCGGGTGAAAGTCGCGTGGGAAAAACTCAGCGACGACATCACTTATTTCGCATTTGAACCCGACAAGCGCAGCCGGGCAAAGACAAAACCCAAGAGTAAGCAGTAACGCCTGTGAAGCTCGGCCCCCTCATCGCCGACAGCGCCCTCCGCCATCCGGAGCGCGAAGTCATGGTTTGCGGCGCCCGTCGGGTTTTGTTCGGCGAGCTCGATGTGAGCGCAAACCGGCTTGCGAACGCATACACCGCCCGCGGCATGAAACAGGGCGATCGACTGGCAATGTTTCTTCCCAACAGCGCCGAACTGATCGAGGCGATGTGCGGCGCCGCCAAATCCGGCGGCATCATTGTCCCCATCGCGACGCGTCTGGCGCCGCGGGAAGTCGCATACATTCTGAAAGACTGCGATCCCTGGATGGTCTGTTTCACGCCGCAGCACCGCACCGTCGTTCAGGACGCGGTCAAAGACCTCGACAGCCCGTTGCTGGTGGTCTTTGCCGGCGACGCCCAAGACGGCGAGATCACGTTCGATGCGTTGATGGCAGAAGGAAGCGACACGCCGCCGCCGCCTCTGCCGACCGAACTCGACACGCTGATGCTGGGCTATACGTCGGGCACCACCGGGCGCCCCAAGGGGGCGCTCGCGACCCATACGTCGCTGGTGCTGACCGGCGGTTACATGAACCTCGCGGAATGGCATCTCACCGCCGAGGACCGCATTCTCGCAACCACGCCGATGGCGCACCGGACCGGACTCGGTCGTGTGACAAACGCGGTCTGTTGCGGCTGCACGGTCGTGATCATGGACAAATTCGATCCGGTCGACGCGGTCGATCTGATCAAAAAGGAGAAAATCACCATCATCGGCGGCGTGCCGACCATCGCGCGCATGCTGATGCCGGAGATCGAGAAACGTCCGGAGGCAGTGAAATCGGTTCGACTGCTGGTTGCAACCGGCGAAGCGTTTCCAATCGACATCAAACAGCGAATGGCGGCGACGGCGCCGAATATCGGTCTGTATACGTTTTACGCCCAGACCGAAGCAGGGTTCATCACCGGGCTGCGGCCCGAAGAACAACTGAGCCACCCGGATTCCTGCGGACGCCCGGTTCCGTCGGTGGAAGTGCGAATTGTCGACGAAGACATGAAAGACCTGCCGCGCGACGAGGTCGGGGAAATACTCTGCCGATGCGGCCAACCCGGCATGCTATCCATGCCGGAATACTGGAGAAATCCGGACGCGACGGCGGCGGCATTTCACGAAGGCTGGCTGCGGACCGGCGATCTCGCAAAAATGGACGCCGACGGCTACGTCTATTTTGTCGACCGGGCCAAGGACATGATCGTGTCCGGCGGACTCAATATATATTCGCGCGAGGTAGAAGATGCGCTGGAAACCCACCCCGCCATCAATGAGGCCGCAGTGCTCCCGGTACCCGATCCGGAGTTCGGCGAATCCGTGTTTGCGTATATCACTTTCGAGCCGAACGCATCGGCCGACGAAGCTGAGCTGATCGAACACTGCCGTGACCTGATCGCGAGTTACAAGAAACCCAAATATGTCAGGGAAATAGACGTTCTGCCGCGCAACAGCACCGGCAAAGTCGTGAAAATAGTGTTGCGCGAACGCGCGGCTTCCGAGCTGGCGGATCGGTAATGGAGCTTCTTCTCACCGACGAACAATCGATGCTGCGCAGCAGCGCCGCGACCTTCTCCGAGCGTCGGGGTGGCGCCGCCCGGTTGCGCGACCTTCGCACCGCAGACACAAAAATTGACCGGGTTATCTGGACCGAAGCAGCACAAGCCGGTTGGCTGGCGGTGCTTGCAACCGGGACCAGCGGTGGCCTGAACCTCGGTCTGACCGAGCTATGTCTGATTTCAGAAGAATTCGGCAAGGGACTTGTGCCGGAACCTGTGGCCACGGTCGCGGTGGTCGCCCGGGCGCTGGGCGATGGCGATCTGGCCGCATCGGCGGCCGGCGGCACCGCGATTATTCTGCCTGCCCTGATGGAAGGCTCGCGCGCCATCGGCGACGAACCGCCTGCCCTGACCGCAAAGATCACGGATGGTTCGGTTTCGCTGGATGGTGTGAAGACCGGAATCCCCTGCCCCTCGGATGCCGACGGGTTTCTCGTCTCCGCCGACGGCGGCAATGGTGTCGTGCTTGCACATGTTGCGCGCGGCGATGCCGAAATTGCGTTATCCGACACAATGGACGGCGGAACCGTCGGCACCGTCACGCTTACCGGCAGCCGAGGGGTATTGATCGCCGGGCCGAACGAGGCGCCGGCTGCCATCGCCACCCTCCTGGACGCGCTTCATCTGACAAATGCGGCAGAGATGCTCGGGATCATGCAAACGGCGCAGGATATCACGATCGAATACCTCAAGATTCGCGAGCAATTCGACCGGCCAATCGGTGCGTTTCAGGCGCTGCAACATCGCGCCGTCGACAACCTCGTCGCCATTGAGATGTGCCGGTCGCTGATTTATCAGGCTGCCGGCGCAATCGACACACATGGCGGTGCACCGGGACTCGCCTCCGCCGCGTTGTCCCGCGCCGCGAAAAACGTTCTGGATGTTTGCAAGTCAGCCATCCAGATGCATGGCGGGATCGGCTTTACCGATGAACACGATATCGGTCTCTATCTCAAACGCGCGATGACCCTGACGGCGCGCTACGGCAATGCCGGTCTCCATCGCAAACGCTATTCGGAATTCGCAGGGGTACATGACTGACCGTCCGTTGCGCTGTTGCTGCACGTTGCATATGAATGCCCATAGCTTTCAAGGATTCTGACCATGCCAGACCAGTCATACCGCACCTTCCTGAAAAACCTTGAGCAGCAAGGCGAGCTCATCCACTTCACCAAGGAGGTGGATCCGGCGGAGAATATGTCCGCCATCGAGTGGAAAGCATACAATGAACTGGGCAAGGCCAGCCTTTTCACAAATTTGAAAGGCCATGACGGTTGGCAGGCGACAAGCCAGATACTCGCCGACCGGAAGAAATGGGCAATCGGGCTCGGCGTCAGCGAAGACGATATCCTCGACGAGATCAGCGAACGCCTTAAAAACGCGATCAAGACCGTCGAGGTCAGTGCCGACGCGGCCCCCGTTCAGGAAGTCGTTTTTGAAGGCGACGACGTCAATATTCTCGACGTTCCCGCGATGATGACGTCGGAAGAAGACGGCGGACGTTATTTCGCATCCGGCATGGCAATCGTGAAGGATCCAGAGACCGGCATCCGCAACATGTCCGTGCACCGCCAGATGGTGCTGAACGAACGTGAAACTGGCTTTATTATGGTGCCGCGGCAAGCCAAGCGCATATACGACATGTACGCCGCCAAGGGACAGGGCATGCCGGTTGCCATGGTCTATGGCGCGCATCCGGCGATCTTTTACGGGTCCGGTTTCACCACTACTTATGGCAAGGACGAACTGGAAATCGCGGGCTCGCTGCTGGGTGAGCCGGTGCGGATGGTGAAATGCAAAACCGTCGATCTGGAGGTTCCCGCAGAGGCAGAATTGGTGCTGGAGGGCGAAATCCTGTTCGACCGGCAGGTTCCCGAGGGCCCGTTCGGCGAGATCCCCGGGACCTACGCCGAAGCGACCCAGTCTCACGTATTCCGCGTCAATTGCATGACCCGACGCAAAGACCCGATCTTCTACGCCGTCCATTGCGGCTATCCGACGACAGACACCCAGGGGACAATGGCGCTGGGGATCGAGATCGCGACCAAGGAACAGCTCAAAAACGTCGAAGGTGGGCTCGATCTTCTCGATGTCCGTTGCCATCCGTCGGCGGGCATGATGATGCTCGTCCTGAAAATCCGCCCCCGGGTCGAAGGCCAGGCCAAAACGGCGCTGATGGCTGCCCTGTCCGGTGCCTATCTCCACCCCAAGCTTGCCATCGCGGTGGACGACGATATCGACGCCAACGATCTGCGTCAGGTGATGTGGTCGATGACAACCCGGGTACATGCCGAACGCGACGTGGTCATGATCCCCAATACCCGCGTTTTCGCCCTCGATAATATTTCACCCGTTGTGCCGGGCCAGAACAGCTTTCACAGGCTGGGCACCAAATGGCTGATCGACGCGACCAAACCAGCCGTCACGCAGGCCGAAGAGCGCGCGCGGTTCGAACGCGCCATGCCGCGCAATTACGACAAGGTGAATCTGGACGAATTTCTGCCATAAGGGTCCGGATTAATTAATCCGACAATGGCGGAAACTGTTTTTACCGCTGCCGCGCCGCCCACCAGCGCTTCCACGCCGTCGCGTCATAGGCGAACCGCTCTCCGGTCAACACGGTCAGCGCGCCGACGATATCGCCCTTAAGCCAGTCCGGATCGCCGCCGCGACCGAGACGCCCGATCAGTGCGGCGAGCGTCTCGTCGTCTTTCTGCCCGAGTTCCGCTGCGGCCCAGGCTGCGGCCGGCGCGGATTCGAAAAATTTCTCGGCGCGGTTGGACGGTGCGTCCCAGGGCGCTGAAATCAATTGAGGCAGAACACGGCCATGCCCGTTATGCGCCATCGCCCACAGAAGATACCAGCGCGCCATCTTTGCCGCAGGGAACCGCCTGCCACCGAACATCGTCGCATCGGCGTCCGGGAGAGAACCGTGAATCCTCGAACGGCCAGTAAAGAAGCCCGTCATGAACGATCGGATCGCCCGAATTCTGGCTCAGTGAATGGCGCTCATACCGTGACGTCGCGGTCGCCGGATCGTACGACCAGACATCTGCCGAATTGTGATTGACGTATTTCCGGCTGTTCACAAACCACAGCCGACCGGCATACCCGATCAGCGACGAGGCGTGCGGCCACTATAGCCTGTCGGTTAACGCGACAAGCTTGTCATCCGCCCGCAGGTCACGAATTTTTGAACCAATGCACAAAAAATCCGCCGCGAAGGCGACGGATTTTATAAGACTGCGGCGCATGAAATCAGGCTGCCATACCGGGCGGCAGAAGGCGTTCTTCCTTCAGCACGTGCGTCTTGTAAATCTCGCTGATCGATTCCCAGCGCAACATGCAGGCCTCTTCGCATATCTCCAAGGCCCGGGCGGCAACGGACGGGGAATCTATATATTTTTCACACAGCTCCATCTGGCGAGCGCTGTGTTCCTCATCCGCTTCGGCATGTTCGACGAAGAACGCGATTTCCTTCGAGTCTGTTGAGAAACCGTAATGTTTAACGAATGAAGGGATGGTAATTTCCTTGTTCAGCGCCGGCTGCTGACCTTCCTGGGTAGCCTGCATCGCAAGAATAACGCCGAGCGGCTCGTCCCGCATGGTCTGGACGTAGTGCAGGCGGCGGCCGTGCCAGGCCGGACCGATTTTCAGGATCTTCACCTCGTCATCCGTCAGCCCGGCGGCATTACAAAAATCGAAGATCATGCGCGTGTGGTCATGGGGTACGTGACCGGGCCGCGGAATGGCAACCAGGCCCTCTTCCTCCGCCAGATTTTCGATCACGGCATGCTTCACATCCTGCGGGCCCTTCCACAGCAGAAATCCAAAAGACGGAAGCGCCAGTTCAACGAATTTGTAGTGGCTCGCCATATAGACGCCAAGTGGGTGCAGATCGAGCGAGCCGTCCAGCATCAGGCGGAAAAACGGATGATTCTTCGTATGCCATTTGTCGCGGATGGCAACGATCTGTTTCACGACGGTATTGGATTTAGCCATTTTCATTCTCCCTGTTACACGGACGCGGAATGCAATCCCCGTCGTACATGTTCACATCCAAGGTCGGGCCTGTTCACATCCAAGGTTCGGGACTGTCGATCCCGTATTCCTCCAGCTTTC
>Ga0114996_10010231_pt1 | contig 10203 bp, 9 predicted proteins | sample ArcticOcean_MG_C_4_FD_87039 | JGI IMG/M metagenome (GOLD analysis project Ga0114996, IMG submission 87039) | Marine microbial communities from western Arctic Ocean - ArcticOcean_MG_CB4_134 | ecosystem: Environmental > Aquatic > Marine > Oceanic | place: Arctic Ocean: Canada Basin | collected...
CTTCTCGGGTGCCGGCGGAGTCCGAGATATTCATTGTGGAGGGAGACTCGGCAGCGGGCCCAGCCAAGCAGGCCCGAGACTCGTTCACTCAGGCCATCCTGCCCATTCGAGGCAAAATTCTGAACGTAGAGAAAGCCCGGCTCGCTCGAGCTCTCCAGAACACCGAAGTGCAGTCCATCATCACCGCTGTTGGTGCTGGCATTGGTGACGAGTTCGACATCGAGAAGGCCAGATATCACAAGATCATCATGCTCACAGACGCCGATGTTGACGGTGCCCATATTCGAACCTTACTTCTCACGCTTCTGTTCCGGCACATGCGCGGGCTTATCGAAGCTGGTTTTGTGTATATCGCTGTTCCGCCGCTATACCGCGTGAAGATCGGTAAGAAGGTGCATTACTTCGTAGACGACGCCGAACTCGAGGCCTACAAGGAGAAAACCGGCAAAGAAGTACGTCCGACCAGGTTCAAAGGCCTAGGAGAAATGAACGCCAATGAGCTGTGGGATACTGCCATGGATCCTGCTGTTCGCCGACTTGTCCAGGTGACGGTCGACAATCTCGCATCGGCTGACGGGCTCTTCTCCACTCTCATGGGTGACGAAGTTGCCCCCCGCAAACAGTTCATCCAAGAGAACGCATCAGACGTGCGCTTCCTCGATATTTAGGCCTCCCTCATGAGCGAAACACCACCACTCGAACCAATCAAATCGGTAGCTTCTGACTCCACTGAGGCCAATGGTCTGCACGCTGAGTCCACATCAGTGACGGCCGGGCCAAAGATCGATATCAACGACGAGATCGGCACCTCCTTTCTGGAGTACGCCATGTCGGTCATTGTTTCTCGAGCCCTGCCAGACGTCCGAGACGGGCTCAAGCCTGTTCAGCGCCGAATCATCTACTCGATGTTCGAAGAGGGTATGCATTTCACTTCGCGACACCGTAAGTGTGCCAACGTCATCGGTAATGTTATGGGTAAATACCACCCCCACTCAAACGACGCTATCTACGACGCTCTTGTTCGGATGGGACAGGATTTTTCCACTCGAAGCCCGTTGATCGATCCTCAAGGAAACTTCGGTACACCGAACGACCCTCCAGCTGCCATGAGGTACACGGAGTGTCGTTTGAGCTCTCTTGCGAAGGCGATGACAGACGGCATCAACGAGGACACGGTCGAGTTTGAACCCAACTACGACGGTGAGCACCAGCAGCCGTCGGTGCTCCCAGCGCGGTATCCGAACTTGCTTGTCAATGGTTCAACAGGGATCGCGGTGGGTATGGCTACCAACATGCCTCCTCACAACCTTGGTGAAGTGGTTGATGCTGTGCTCTACGCACTTGATCACCCTGACGCTCAGGCAGAAGACTTCCTCGACTTCATTCAAGGTCCGGACTTCCCAACCGGAGGTCTGATTGTGGGAAAGAGGGGGATACAGGACGCGCTGCTGACGGGCCGTGGCTCCATAAAAATGCGGGCGGTCACCAGCATCGAGGAACTGCCTCGGCAGAAGAACGCGATCATCGTCACTGAGTTGCCGTACCAGGTGAGCACTGATCGCCTTCTGGCGAAGATAGCCTTGCTCGTTAATGAGAAGAAACTCCTCGGTATATCTGACCTGCGAGACGAGTCTTCCGCTCGTCGCGGCATGCGAATTGTGATTGAGTTGAAGCGTGACGCCATCGTGCAGGTGGTGCTCAACGGGTTGTTCAAACAGACTCAGCTACAGGATACGTTCGGCGTTAATAACGTCACGCTGGTTGACGGCGTTCCTCGCCTTCTTAACGTCGCTGAGATCATCGGCTACTACGTCGATCATCAGATGGAGGTCATCGAGCGACGCACCCGATTCCGCCTGCGGAAGGCCAAAGATCGCGCCCACATCGTTGAGGGACTACTCATAGCCCTCGACAACATCGATGCTGTGGTGAAGATCATTCGTGCCTCGGCTGACGTTGATGGTGCCAGGTCCGCCTTGATGGAGCGGTTCGGTCTGAGTGAGATCCAAACCCAGCACATCCTCAATATGCCGCTCCGGCGGCTCACTGCCCTTGAGACAGGCGAGCTCCGTAAGGAGTACGACGAGCTCATGGCAATTATTGCCGAGCTTGAAGAGATCCTGGCTGATCCTCTACGGAGAAGATCCATTATCCGTGAGGAGATGACTGAAATTGCCAAGAAGCACGGCACTGAGCGGCGGTCGGTGGTCATTCCCGACGACGGAGATAGGACCCTCGAGGATCTCATCGCCGACGACGAACTCTTTGTCTCGATTTCAGCTAATGGGTATATCAAGTCGGTGAAGGCCAACGTGTATCGATCACAGAGCCGTGGTGGACGTGGAGTCAAGGCGGCTGAACTCCGGGAAGACGACATTGTGGTGAAGTTGCTGCACACGTCGGCTCACCGTCACCTCCTGTTCTTCACCAACACCGGACAGGTTCACCGAATCAAGGCGCATCAGATCCCGGTGCAGAGCCGTACAGGGAAAGGTGTAGTGGCGCAGGCTGTGCTGCCGTTGGAGAGCGATGAAACCATTCAGGAGGTTGTCGATACAAGGGACTTCAGCGACGCTAAGTATCTGGTCATCGCAACCAAGAACGGTGTGGTCAAGAAGTCGGCCTTTTCTGAGTACGATTCTCGGCCCCAGTCCGTTATTGCCATCCGACTCCAGGACGACGATGAGGTGGTGGCGGTCCGGACCACCACAGGCGAGAACGACTTCTTGCTGTTCTCCAAACAGGGTATGGGGATTCGATTCCCTGAAGCCGATCTCCGACCTATGGGTCGGGCTACCCAGGGCGTCCGCGGGATGAAGCTGAGGGAGGACGACGAAGTCGTTGCCGCAGCCTCTAACACTGAGGCTGATGAGGTCCTCTTGATTTCGTCAGGTGGGTACGGAAAGCGCACCAAGATGGAGGAGTTCCGAAATCAGCGCCGAGGCGGATTCGGAGTCAAAGCCTTCAAACTGACCAAGGTACGTGGAGTACTCGTTGGCGGACGCGCAGTAACACTCGACGACGAGGTCTTCCTGATCTCTACCCAAGGCGTTGGCATTCGAACCAAGGTCAAGAGCATCAGTCGACAGCGACGTGATGCGACTGGCGTGAAGGTTCAGGCCGTTAAGGAAGGCATTGCTGCGTTCGCTGTGGTCCAGCAGGAGGATGTCGAGGACTAGTGCTCACTCCTTAGGGAACCATCTCAGGGTGCCGATGCGTTATTGGAGAGACACAACTCAAAACAAGGTGCCTGTAGACTTTCGGTAGCAGGGCTGCCAGATCAGGTAAAGATATATGGTTCAAGTTCGACGAGTTCGACGCATCATTAGAAAGTTCGATCCGTGGACAGTACTGAAGGTTTCTTTGGTGCTGTATTTCGTGCTCGCTCTTGCCGTGGTTCTTGGAGCAGTCATCTTCTGGGAGCTACTCAACGCAGCCGGTATACCTCAGAAGATTGACGCCACCTTGGCGAAGATAACCATCGACTTTATTGAGGGATCGATCATTCCTGCAGAAGAGAGCCTGTTCAAGGCAACTATCTTCTTGGCGATCTCATGGGTGGTCTTAGCTACCGGATTCACCACCCTTGGAGCCCTCATGTACAACCTGATCTCTGACGTCGTTGGCGGAATTGAAGTGATTGTGCTTGAAGAGTCCATGCAGCAGCAGGTAGAAGTCCATGTGCCGATAGCTCCCGCACCGGCGCTTACTCGGCCGACTCGCACGCCGCCTCCTACTCGCCCCGCTTCGCTTGGTGACGAGGACATGGTGGATGTTGACCAACCCACTGAGGTCATCCCGACAGTCTGAGCTTTGGTCTACGTGAGTGTCTAGACCACTGAGGCGAGTTGTAGTCCTGCTTCTTGGAGAGATGCGACCGCAGAGTCACCGGTGATGTGTCGGAGGGCTGGACCCATTGCAGCGAGGGCCGTCAAGAACTCTCTGTCATCTGTAACGCCGATAGTGATCTTTCCGCGTACTGACACTCCTGCGAGTGGGCCATCAACCGGAGCGACTAGAAAGCCACTCGTCACCCGCGCCCAGGCGCCGCCGAGAGGCTTAGGGAACCGGGTCGCAGTCCCTGAGTGAAGCGGTTGACCAACCGATGTGTAGCTGCGCTCCGTTGGGTCCGAGACGATCGTAGCGAGTTCAACTGCGAGCCATCTGAGGGGCTGCGATGGAATTGTGACAGTAGGAACTTCGGTGGGGATTGCCCGGTCGGTGACGAACAAGTCGAACCCTTCGGGATTCGTGGCAAGGTCGGCTCGCTCAACGCTTGGGTACGCGGCAAGTACACGTCGCATCCGCAGGTGGAGCGACGATGAGGTGAGAAGGCCTACTCTCACGCCTCGGATTCAGTCTCGCCCGAGAACGGTTTCCAAATGCCCTCATCTGGCGGAGCGAGGAGTTTCTTCTCCTGTAGGACCTTCATGATCCCGGCCCCGGCCGCTATGAACAGCAGAAATTTCATAAGTTTCTTCATGCCCTAAGTCTAGGAACTCGCTGCGAGCTATCGGTGGGTTAGCGAACTACTCAAGAGCTGTACATTGCAGCTACGCCTGCCGCAACGCCAGCGAGAGTTGGATGAAGCTCTGCAGCACGTTCGGCAAGGGAGATTACCTCCGAACGATGGTCACCGGTGAAGTCATAGACCTCGAAGGTCGGACTGGCATTCTTGGTTGATGAGATGGGTAACGATGTCAGGTAGTGAGCCACGGGCGTCATCGCCGTCGACATAAGCCTGTACAGGCGACCGACCAATGAGCCTTGATCGGCACCACCTGCATACATCTCCTCCATGGTCAGCAGCAGCGCCCCAAATAGTGCGTTGAATAGGTTGGAAACAGGCTGAATATCTGCGGGAAAGTCCTCGGTTCGAGGATTCGTAGTCACAGGCCAGACCTCTCCAATGGGCATGCCCCCGTCAGCTAGAAGAGCGAACTTGTGATAGTGGGTGAGTTCTTGGTGGCTTTCGTCAGCCCACTTCTCGTCGCTCAGGCCTTCGCCTTGATGGATGATGATTTCAAGAGCAGTGTGGGCTGAAGCGGCATCGCTTATCAGCATCAGTCCACCACTGTCGTCTTCATCGAACTGAACTGCCGAGTAGAAAGCTGTATCCGACAACTGCCTCGACGGCTGATGGTCCGTAAAGAGATCGCCGTCATCTGAGAGTTGGTCGATGGAGACAAGAAGGGCGTCATAAAACTGACCAAGACTCTCGTAGTTGTCGTCCTCAGGGGGCGAACCGGGCAGTTCTGGTTGTTCAATGATCATGAAGACATCTCGAATCAGCTCGGCACTGCACGCACCCAGACCCAGCATGAGATCGGGTTTGTGGTGAGCCATCAGCGCGGGGTAGTTGGTCACCAAGGAGGCACCGAAGTCCGGTTCCCCGCCGAGCGCCAGTAGCAGGTTCGTTGCGAGGGCAAGGTGGAGCATCTCCTCCACCACCACGCTGATAATCAACCGAGCGGCGTCTGACTCCTGATCTTTGATGGAGTAAGCAGCCTAGAGGTACGGAGGAATGGTGGACATTTCGATCTGTCTCGCCAACATGACGTGCTCAATCAGATCTTGTTTGGTCTCAATCGCCATTAGCGACTCAAGATAGCACAGGGTTTCTGAGGTTTCTCTGAAGACTCTACCGAAATTCGTCCAGCTCACTGGCCGCCGCATTTGGCATCTCGGGGCCCTCTTGGGGGCACCGCCGGATCATCCCTGATCCGCTACTGATCGGAGAGAAAGCTCACATGTTTACAAATAAGACGCTTTGGATACTGCAGGTTCTGATGGGGGTGTATTTCATCGGGGTTGGGGTCTTGCACTTCATAGTCCCCGAAGGTTTGCCTGGCATGATGAGCTGGATGTATGAGTTGGATGACAATTTCCACTTGATTGCCGGGAGCGCTGAGATATTGGGCGGCCTGGGTCTCATTCTTCCTGGCTTGACCAAGATCATGCCGAAGCTGACGATCTTTGCGGCTAAAGGATTGGTGCTCGTCATGGCTGGAGCGGTGATTTGGCATCTCACGCGAGGCGAGTACTCAAACGCTGCCAACAATGTTGTGCTTGCTGCGATCGTTGCTGTTATCGCTTACGGAAGAGCCCGCCGGACGCCACTGGTTGGCTAGATAGACAACTGGGTTGATCAGTTAGAACATGCGCGGCATAGTGGTTCCAAAAGCGGAGGAGGACTTCAGCGCGGACGGCGTTGAACTCTTCTTTGACCTTTCGTTCGTCTACGCCTTCTCCAGACTCGTTGCTGAAGCCTTCGAGCACCCAGATTGGAGTTCGTTTGGTCGGGTCCTTCTCACCTTTTCGATGATGTGGTTTGCGTGGAGTCAGTTCACATGGGCTGCAAACGCAGTACCCGGTAATCAGCGACCGGTCCGGCTGTATTTCCTCGTAGCAACTGTCGTCAGCATCCCTATGGGAGCGTCGATCAACAGCGCTCTAGCTGGTGGCGGTCCCGTCTTTGCAATGGCCGTCGCTGTCATTGTCCTAATTGCTCTGCATCTGATGGTGAACAACATCCCAGAGGGTGCTTCGATGCCTCCAAAGATGAAGAAATACGCAGCAATAGTGGTGTTTGCTGAGGTCGTCGGTGTGACCGGAGCTTTCCTGAACGGGGGCTGGCGCATTGGTGCATGGATCTTCTCACTCGCCATTCTGGGTATGGCGATGGCAGCGGGGACAGATGGGGAGTTTCTGATTCGGCCCGGTCATATGGCGGAGCGCCACTCCTTGATCTTCATTGTCGCCCTTGGTGAGTTGATCGTGGCCGTCGGCGCTCCGGTTTCAGCAGCTATGAGTGCAGGGTCCGGTCTTGCTGGTCCCACCCTCGTGTCCCTCATTGGTACCGGTGTCTTCGCTACCTTGATGTGGTGGACCTACTTCGATCGCTTTCAGCCAGGTATTGAGTTAGCTGCTAGTCAACTCCCTCCTAAAAAACTCGTGAACTTCACGAGGGATAATTACACAGTGATGCACCTCCCGATCGTGCTTGGTGTCATCTTTATCGCCGTTGCAATTGAAGAGATCGCGATTCATCCCACGAGCCCTGTTGGCCGCCCGTATCAGAGCATGTTGATCGGTGGACTCTTGGCCATTACCACGGCAATGACTGTGGTTGTGTACCGGTCGTACAAGAAAGTGCCTTGGGAACGATGGGTGGCGCTTGTGGTGATTGCAGCAGTCTTGGTAATGGGAGCCGAATGGGACGGAATGATCGTGCTGTTGGTTGTGGATCTTCTCATTGCCGGAATGTTGGTTGTGGAATACCAGCGAGTCGAAGCACCCTTCAAACACGAGCTTGACGATCCGGTCGGAGAAGTGGAAGTTGACGTTTCGGGAGCCTAGGCGGCGCTGGTCTACGGAAGGCGAACGTACCAGCCTTCGTGGTTGGCTTCGAACCCCATCTTCTCTAGATACGGAGCGTGGCCCGCTCCGGGCGGGGGAGTGATTAGTGCTCGATCCGATACAGGACCGTCCTCGCCGTAGAAGAACACGCCGGCTTTGGCGTCTCGGTACCGCGGAATTACAAAGTCGAGATCAACCTGTAGGCGACCGTCACCTGCTTCGTGCCCGATCCACAACCCGACCGGGACCATGTTGCGCAAGATGAAGAAGACTTCGGCTGCCCCATTCGGTGGGTCGAATTCAGGTTGGTACTTGGCTATCTCTTCCGAGTGGAAGCTAAGGAATCGAGCGATGTAGTTACTTGAGATGTCGGTCTCTAAGAGAGAGAAATAATCACGCTCCCGACTCATTCGCCACAGCCATCGAATATTGACGAAAAAGATGGCTGAGTTCACCAAAAGTATCGGTGTTGACTCGATGAGGAAGCCGTAGGTCGCAAAGAAGATGGAGCCCGCAAGACTGATCATCCTCAGGCGCCGCAGAGACTCCATCAGGAGCGACGTGATGACCAGCACCGAAGCGACATGTCCAATGAGTGCGTACCAGTCAGCGTTGTCCACATCGGCAGGTTAATGGCGCCGAGTCTCATGTCGGCGGCGCCAGGTCCAGAACGGAACCCCTGCAGGAGTATTGCTGGTGCTGGTGAGTTGCGGTTCGGGGTCGGTCGAGGTCTCTCCTAGTAGAGCGTTGAATTCATCTCGATAAGTAGCTTGCCGACAGCTTTGCGATCCATCATGTCTCGCAGCGCTTTTGGAGCGTCCCTAAGAGGGTATCTCTTGGATATGAGGGGCTTCACTGTTCCGTCCTCGAACCACCGGGCCAGTTGATCCATGTTGGCATGGTGTCGGTCGGGGTTTCTTACGATAAACGAACCCCAGAAGACGCCTCGAATATCACAACCCTTGAGCAGGGCCAAGTTCAACGGGATCCGCGGGATCTCTCCGGCAGCGAAACCCACCACCAAGTATCGTCCCAGCCAGTTCAGAGATCGGACCGCGGGCTCCGCGTACTCGCCACCAACCGGGTCGTAGACAATGTCAGCACCGCCAAGCTGCTTCATTCGTGATCGAAGGTCTTCGACGACGTAGTTGATTGTTTCCGCAGCCCCAGCATTCCGGCAAGCCTGAAGCTTTTCCTCTGTCGAAGCAGCAGCAATGACTCGTAGACCAAGAGCGGCTCCGATCTCCACTGCAGCGAGGCCCACTCCCCCAGCAGCTCCCAGAACGAGCATGGTCTCCCCAGCTTTGGGGTCGGCTCGGTCGACGATTGCGTGATAGGAAGTGCCGTAGACGAAGACGAGGGCTGCAGCTAGGTCGAGCGGCATTTGGTCGGGAACTGAGATACATGTATTCGCGTTGGCCACAGCCTGTTCAGCGAACCCACCTGCTGCGCCGAGCATGCCGATCACTCGATCTCCTACAGCTAGGTGGGTGACGCCCGGCCCCACTTGGGAGACTATCCCAGCTGCTTCTGCCCCGGGAGAGAAGGGGAGTTCAGGTTTGAACTGATAGAGACCGCGAATGGTCAGCGTGTCAGGGAAGTTGACCCCAGCTGCAGCAACGTCGATGACGACTTCTCTAGTCTCCGCGACCGGGTTGGGGAGGTCCCCGAAGACGAGCAGTTCGGGATCCCCGTGTAACTCACAAATGACGGCTTTCATGAGAGCAGATACTAGGTCTACCCAGAGAGATGGCGCGCCTTATTCTGCCGATGGCTTACTAGGGTATTGACCACGTCTAGGGCCCCTAAGCAACACAGGATTTGTCTTCTTTATGCAGTCTCAACACTCACAATCCACCAGACGTTCGCGGGGTCTGGAGTACGTCGGAGAGTTGTGGCAGAGACGAGAGTTCGCCTGGTTCCTCGGCATGGGTCGATTGAAGGCAAGAAACGCGTCAACTGCTCTGGGGTTGGCCTGGTGGGCTCTCAACCCGCTGTTGCTGGCAATGGTGTACTTTCTGGTGTTCGGATTGATTATGAACCGGGCTTCCGTCGGCTTTCTGTCGTACCTCATGAGCGGCATGTTTGTCTTTCACTTCACTGCTATCACCATGACTGGAGGAGCCAACTCGATACTGCAGAACTCCAAGCTGCTGGTCAACCTTCGGTTCCCTCGACTACTGCTTCCGTTGTCGAATCTGGTGGAGGGAACAGTGGGCTTCCTTGCTTCGCTCGGAGTGCTGTGGGCAGTCTCGGCAGCTGTCGATCAGGTATACCCCAACTCCTCTGTTTGGTTGTTGGTATTGATCCTTCCGGTGCATCTTCTCTTCAACCTTGGCCTGGGATCGTTGGTCGCTCGGCTTGCTGTTCCGTTTCGGGATATCAATAACTTTGTGCCGTATGTGACAAGATTGTGGCTCTATTTGTCACCAATCCTGTGGCGTCCCGAACTCCTAGAAGGTAGAGCGGAGTGGGTTGTCTGGCTCGCTGAGTTCAACCCGATGTACAGCTTGATAACGGTGTATCGAGCGGCGTTACTCGGGTATCCAATGGACTGGGTAGAGATGGGGAATTCAGTGCTTTGGGCATTAGTGATTGGGGTATTCGGGATTGGGGTATTCGTGAAATATGAGGGAAGGATCGCGAGACATTTATGACCCGTCCAGCGATATATGTCGAAGATGTCGAAGTTAGGTTCCGGCCGTACGCGGATAGAAAACCGACGCTTAGAAGGAGTCTAAACACCTGGCGTCATCGCGAGATCATTGAGGTTTCTGCCCTCAAGGGAGTGACTTTCTCCGTGGAGCAGGGTGAGGTTTTTGGGATCATCGGCTCCAACGGGGC
>Ga0114996_10010234_pt1 | contig 10201 bp, 11 predicted proteins | sample ArcticOcean_MG_C_4_FD_87039 | JGI IMG/M metagenome (GOLD analysis project Ga0114996, IMG submission 87039) | Marine microbial communities from western Arctic Ocean - ArcticOcean_MG_CB4_134 | ecosystem: Environmental > Aquatic > Marine > Oceanic | place: Arctic Ocean: Canada Basin | collected...
AATTAACCATTGCACTTTGTACAGGATGTAATGAACCATTTTTTAACATTAGGTCTTCAATTACCAACAGCTGTTTACCTTCAAGACTTGGGATAAAAGCTATACATGAATTGATTGCTTTATAAATTATATTATTTTTTTTTAATTCCCCTATTACTATGGTGCAAGCTCCACAACCACCTTCGGCGCAACCTTCTTTAGTTCCAGTCTTTTTTAATCTTAATCGGATATAATTTAAAATAGTCTCATTAGGGTCAGGATTATGTATTTCTTGGATTCTATCATTTAAAATAAACTTAATAATATTGGAAGTCATTTAGCTTCCTTTATAAGTAGAGTAGCTCCATGGTGAAACAAGTAAAGGCACATGATAATGCTCATCAACATTAGATATTCCGAACTTTACAACAACATCATCTAAAAAAGGTATTTTTGAAATGTTAGTAATTTTTTTAAAATAATCTCCTACAAAAAAAATAAGTTCGTATCTACCTTCTTTAAATTGAGCCCCTTGAATTAATGCTTTATCTGACCTTCCATCTTTGTTTAATATAACACTGTTAATTTTTTTTTTGTCCTTTTCATTGTAATAATAAAGATCAACTTTAATTCCATCACCAGGCTTACCAGAGTATATGTCTAAAACATGTGTTGTTAATTTTGTCATAAAATAGATATATTATACAATAATTAGATATTTAATATGAAAACTATCATTTCAATAGATAAAATAAATCAACTTACAAAGAATGACTTTATTAGCATTTTTGGAAACATTTTTGAAAAAACTAAATGGATTGCGGATAGTGCCTACAGGTTAAAACCATATAAAAACTCTAAAGAACTATTAAAAACTATGATGAAAATTTATGAAAACAGTACAAAACAAGATTATTTAAAAATTTTTAATTCGCATCCCGAATTAGTTGTAGAAAGAAACTTAACTAAGGACTCAAAAAGTGAACAAAATAACTCTAATTTAAATCAATGCAATGATGAAGAATTTAATGAATTTCAAATTTTAAATAGCAAATATAAAAAAAAATTTGGCTTTCCTTTTATCATTGCAGTTAAGGGAAAAAATAAAGGTAAAATTTTATATAATTTTAGGAAAAGAATTAAAAATGAAATTAATCTAGAATTCAAAGAGGCCAAAGAACAAGTAAAAAAAATTGCACACTCTCGTCTAAATAAAATAATTGATTAATGCTGCATTAATTATTAAGTATTAAGTTAATTTAAATATATTTATGAAAATTTTTGATTGTTTTATGTACTTTGATGAAGATGTCGTGCTTGATTTAAGATTAAATTATTTATCGAAATATATAGATAAATTTGTAATTATTGAGTCCAGATACAACCATAAAGGAGATAAGAGAGAACCTCAATTTAATCTTAAAAAATTTCAGAAGTTCAAAGAAAAAATTATTTACATATTAATAGATAAAGAGCCTGATGGAATAGAAGAAGTTAATGATAATGACGGACATGAAGAAAAATCTAGAAAATTTATTTTGAATGCTATTAAGAGAGAAAATTTCCAAAGAAACATAATTTCACAAGGAGTTGTAGATGCTGATGATAATGATTGGATATTAGTTTCAGATCTAGACGAAATACCCAACTTGGAAAAAAATGATTTAAAAACATTTGAATCACCATTGGTATTTTTTAAACAGCACATGATATATTATAAGTTTAATTTAATGCTTGAAAACTATTCTTGGCTTGGAACAAAAGCTTGTAAGAAAAAAAACTTAAAAACACCTCAGTGGCTTAGAAATATTAAAGATAGATCTTATCCCTGGTGGAGAATTGATACTTATTTTTCAAATGTTAAATATATTAATATTAAAATAATTGAGCAGGGTGGATGGCACTTTTCTTACATTAAGAATCCTGAAGATATTGAAAAAAAATTAAAATCTTACCTTCATCATAGAGAATATGATGTAAACCCAATTGGAGTAGAAAGTATTAGAGAAATGATCAATAACAAGAAAACAATTTATGATTTAAAAGCTGACAAACGCTCAAATAAATTTGGTGGTAATAATAAATTAATAAAAATTAATCTTGGTTTGTTGCCAGATTATATTTCTGAAAATAAAGATAAATTTTCTAAATGGATAGAAGAATAATGAAGGGATATTGGATAACTTTATACAAAAAAATAAACAATTCTGAAAATCTAAAGAGATATAGTGAAATAGTAACTCCTATAATTAGAAATTTTGGGGGGAAACCCTTGGTTAGAGGTGGGGAATATAGTTGCTTAGAAGGTGATGAATTTCCTAGAACAGTTATTTGGGAATTTCCAAGCTATGAAAAAGCCATTGAGTGTCATGACTCAAAAGAATATCAAGAAGGATGGGCTCTAGCAAAAGATACTACAGCAAGAAACCTTCAAATTGTGAAAGGTTTTAGTACTGAATAGGCTTAGGGTCTATACTTCTCCAAAGATACCATGTTGCCACTGAACAGTAAGGTGAAAATTTTTTCTGCAAAGAGTTAACATAAGATTTAGGTGGCAAATATTTTTTTTTATAATTATTTGAAATAGCTCTTAAAAGACCAATATCTTGTATTGGCCAAATATTTGAACGATTATAAGTAAATAATAAAATCATTTCAGCTGACCATCTCCCAATCTGTCTTAGTTCAGACAGGTAGGTGATGGCTTCTTCATCAGACATTTTAGGAATTAATCTTGGATTAAATGATTTATTCAAGGTTTGTTTAGCTAAACTTTTTATCCCTTTGACTTTTTGTCTACTAAGACCACAGCTCTTTAATTGAATAAAGGATAATTTTGAAATTGTTTTTGCATTAATATTATTTTTACATTTTTTTTTAAATTTTAAAAAAACAGAATTTGCTGCTGCTACACTGATTTGTTGACCAATAATACTTTTACATAATGAATAAAAGACATCTTTTCTAGAAGTGAGCACCGTCTCAGAAGGAGATTTATATTCCTTAATTAGATTAGACATTACTTTATCTTTTTTAGATAGATATTTTTTTGCCGTGTTCCAATATTTCGGTATTTTACTCATGTCTTGGTAGTGAGTCTTGTTTACTATAATGAATTTCCCTTCTAAAAATAATTAATGAAGAAGCTACAACTAATAATGCTCCTAATAAAGTTTTCATTGTAGGTATTTCATCCCAAATTAGATATCCAAAAATTATTCCAAAAACTAATGCTAAATATTTTAATGGAGACACAAGAGAAACTTCAGATAATTTAAAAGACTGACTCAGCCACAAATTTGCAACACCGCCCAAAAATCCAATCATACATAATAAAAATAAATCTTTGCTATCTGGCATTATCCACCCAAAAGGTATTGTAAATAAACTTGCCAATGTAATAGCTGCAGAAAAATTTAAAGAAATAAGCCATACTGGCTCTGTTGTTGATAATTGTCTAATTGCAATAGCCACATAAGACAAACCTAAACAAAAAATAATTGGAAAGATATAATATACATTTAAAGAACCAAAACCTGGTTCTGTAATTACAATGATCCCAATAAAACCAATTAATACAGCTAGCCACCTATAGAAGCCAACTTTTTCACTTAAAAAAAAAATTGAAAATATTGTAGTAAAAATAGGAGCAGCAAAAGAAATACTAACTACTGTTGCTAAAGGTAAATTTCTTAATGCTATAAATATTGCTATCAGAGCAATCAATCCAAATAAACATCTTAAAAAATGTAGCCCTGGTCTTTTTGTATAATAGAAATTTTTAATTCTATCTCTTGGTATAATCAAAAAATATAAAACTAGTCCAAAAAATCCTCTAAAAAATAATACTTGTCCCAATGGATAATATTCTGACCATTTAACAATTAAATCCATAATAGAAAATGCACATATAGACATAAACATGTACAAAAAGCCTAATTGATTTTTAGTCAGCATAAGAATAATTTGTAGATTAAATTAAAGGATAATCAATGGAAATTGCAATTTTAGCATTAGGATGCTTTTGGGGACCAGAAATAAAATTCAGTAAACTCAAAGGTGTGCTAAAAACTGAAGTTGGATACTGTGGTGGCATTAATAAGGACACTACTTACAAGGAAGTTTGCACAGGCAATACAAACCATGCAGAAGTAGTAAAATTGGATTTTGATAGAAAAATAATTTCTTACGAAAAAATTCTAGAATTTTTTTTTAATATTCATGATCCAACAACCTTAAACTCACAAGGTCCAGATTTTGGAACACAATACAGAAGTGAAATTTTTTATTTAAATGAAAATCAAAAAATTATAGCAGAAAAAATTAAAGAAAAAATAAATGAAAAACATTCAGGCAAAATAGTGACTAAAATATCTCCAGTTAAAAATTATTGTCCAGCTGAAGAATATCATCAAAAATATTTGGAAAAAAGATAATATGTCTTTAGTAAGTACTGAGTGGTTAGAAAAAAATTTAGATAAAGTAAAAATCGTTGATTGTTCTTGGCATATGCCTCAAGAAAATAGAGATGGGTTTGAAGAATACAATTCACAACATATAAAAAATGCTATTTTTTTTGATTTAGATAAAAACTCAAAACAAAACACAGACTTGCCTCATATGTTAACTGATAAAAATTCATGGGAAAATATTGTATCAGTTATGGGTATAAAAAATGAAGACGAAATAATTGTTTATGATAATTCTGATGTAATTAGTTCTTGTAGATGTTGGTATAATTTTATCTATTATGGTCACAACCCAAATCTAATTCATGTATTGGATGGTGGTTTTAAAAAATGGACTAATGAAAACAAGCAAACAACTATTAATATACCTAAGATAATAAAAACTAACTATAAGGCAATTGAAAAAAAAAAGTTAGTAAAAAACAAACTTGAAATAGATAAAAACATTTCTTCAAAAGAGTTTAATGTTATAGATGCAAGGAGCAAACAAAGATTTGATGGCAAAGTTGCTGAACCAAGAAAAGGTTTGAGAAGTGGTTCAATACAAAATTCTTTTTGTTTACCTTTTTCAGATCTAATAAATAATGATGGAACTTTTGCTTCTAGAGATATAATTTTAGAAAAATTTAAATCTATTAAATGTGACCTTAATAAAAATCTTATATTTTCCTGCGGTTCAGGGATTACCGCATCCGTTTTAGCTCTTGCTTATTCTTTAATAGAGAATAAATATATGCCTACTATTTACGATGGTTCATGGAGTGAGTACGGAAAATTTTAAACAATGAAAAGATCAACTAAAATCACATCAATAATAATAATATTTTTTTTAATCATAGCTATTGTTGTAATTGGCAGAATGATGATTGGACAACATTTTGCAAAAAAATTTGGTAAAAGACCTCCTCCAGAAATTATTGTAACAGAAGTTGTCAAAACTAATTTTTCAGAAAAAATTGAAAGTTTTGGAACAGCAGTATCAAAAAAAAATGATTCATTTAGAGTTAAAAGAAGCGACTTAATTACAGAATTAGATCTTAAAGAATATGTTAAAAAAGGTGATTTAATAGTAAAACTTAAAGATAAAAACATTGTTGCTCCATTCAGCGGTGTTTTAGGTTATAGGGGAATAACGGGTGATATTCTGGACTCTAATAACTCTATTATTATTACATTAGATGATAATTCAGTTATTTATTCTGATCTAAAAATTCCAGAAATCTTTGCATCTGTAATTAAAAAGGGATTACCTATAACAGCTAAATTTTCTGGTAATAAAAACAAAATTTACAATGGAACAGTTTATGCTGTTTCAAGCAGAATAAATGCAGAAACTAGAAGTCTTTTAATAAGAGTTAAGATTGATAATGAAGATGCTGAGTTAATTCCAGGCTCACTTCTGGAAGTCACAGTTAATTATAATGAAAAAAATTCTCTTGGAATACCAGACACAAGCATAATGTTAGAAGGTGATAAAATCTACGTATATAAAGTTTCAGAAAAAAATATCACAAACAAAACTGAAATTAAGATTGGAATAAGAGATGGTGGTTATGTCGAAGTTCTATCTGGATTAATTGAAGGAGAAAACATCGTTGCAGAAGGACTAAAAAAAGTTCGTCCAAGAGGTAAAATTAAACCAATTAAAAAATAATGTATATAACTGACGTAAGTATAAGAAGACCAGTTGTTGCTTGGGTAATGTCACTTATATTAATTGTTTTTGGAATATTTGTTTTTTCAAAATTACCAGTCAGAGAATTACCAGATGGATTACAGCCGCCAGTAGTTCAAATTAAAGTAGACTATAAATCTGCATCAGCACCTATAATAGATCAAGAGGTAACACAAGTTATTGAAGATGTCGTTGGCGGAGCTGAAGGAATTAAAAATATTGACTCAACTTCTGAAAATGGCAGCAGTACAATTAAAGTAGAGTTTAATACAGATATTGATTTAGATAATGCTGCTAACGATATAAGAGAAAGAGTTGCAAGAATTGTGGACAACTTACCAAGTGAAGCGAATGCACCTCAAATATTAAAACAAGCAGCTGGATTTACAACTACCATGTGGTTAAGTGTTACCTCTTCAACATGGAATGATTTAGAGCTTGGAGATTATACGGAAAGATATCTGGTAGATCAATTTTCAAGTGTAAAAAATGTTGGAAGAATATTGGTAGGTGGATTAAGAGAACTAAGTGTAAGAGTTTGGATTGATCCAATTAAACTAGCAGCTAACAACTTAACTATTCAAGAAGTTGAAGGAGCTCTAAGAAAAGAAAATGTTAGCTTACCCGCAGGTACTCTTGAGGCAAATAATATAGATTTAACCTTAAATTTAGATAAATCTTATGATGACATTGATAAATTAAAACAACTACCAATAAAAAAAATTAAAAATAGCATTATAAGACTTTCGGATATTGCAAATGTTGAATTTGGACCAGTCTCTGAAAAAACACTTTTTAAAGCACAAACAAAAAATGCTTTAAATCAAAAAACTGTAGGAATAGGTATTTATGCAAAAAGTGGTGCATCAACTGTTGAATTATCTAAAAATATTCGAAAAAAAATAATTAAAGTTAAAAAAACATTACCAGATGGTATTAATATGGAAGTTGCTTTTGACCGAGCAACATATGTTGGTACTGCAATACAAGAAGTGTACAAAACTCTAATAATTGCATTTGTATTAGTTGTTGCAATTATTTATTTATTTTTAGGTAATCTTAAAGCTGTAATTGTTCCAGCAATCGCTTTGCCTGTAAGTTTAATAGCATCTTTTTTGGGAATTTATTTATTTGGACTATCAATAAATATATTTGTTCTCTTAAGTTTTATTTTAGCAATAGGAATCATCACGGATGACTCTGTTATTATGACTGATGCAATATACAGAAGAATTGAGAACGGAGAAACTCCATTGGTTGCAGCTTACAAGGGATCAAAACAAATTAGTTTTGCGATCATAGCCACAACCTTAATTTTAGTTGCAGTATTTCTCCCTTTGATTTTTATTGATGGAATTGCTGGTACTCTATTTAGAGAAACTGCAATAGCATTATCTTTTTCAATTATAGTGTCTTCATTTGTAGCTTTAACTTTATCACCAATGTTGGGAAGTAAATTTTTAATTAAAAAACCAAAGCAAAATTTTATTGTTGTAAAATTTGATAAATTTTTTATATCCTTTTCAATATTCTATCAAGAAACTCTTTTATTCTGGCTAAATAAAAAAAAGATTGTTGTTTCATTTTTAATTTTAACAATTATTGGATCTAGTATTTTATATAACTTTACCAAAAAAGAACTATTACCCATGGAAGATAGGGGGGTTTATCTTGTTCTTGGTTTTACCGATGAAGGAAGTTCATTTGAGTATACAGAAAAAAGAGCTGAGGATGTTGAGAAGCGATTAATTCCTTTGCTTACAGCTGAAAACAGTCCTTACAAGAGATTTATCATGAGAGTTCCTGGGTTTGGGAGCAATAAAAATTCTTTTAATAGTTTTATAATTATTGCTTTACTAGATGATTGGAAAAACAGAGATCAAAACTCACAAACTATAATGCGACAGGCTATTGGAAAAATTGTTACGGTACCAGAAACTGTTGCATTTCCTATTTCTCCACAATCAATTAGGATATCTAGTTATAATAAACCTGTCCAAATGGTTCTATTAGGTAATAGTTATGAAGAGCTGGAAAAAAAACAAAATGAAATCATATCAAAATTAAGAAAAAATAAAAATTTATCAAGAATAGAGTCAGATTATTCAAGAAATAAACCAGAAATAAAATTATCTATTAATAAAAATAGAGCTAAAGATTTAGGAGTTTCAACTGAATCAATTGGAAAAACTTTAGAAACTCTTTACGGAGGTAAAACTGTAACTAAATTCAACAAACTAGGAAAAGAATACCCTATTATTCTTCAACAATATTTGGTCGACAGGAGAAATAAAGAAGGTTTAACAAAAATTTTTGTAAGATCGAATACTACAGGTAAGCTAATTTCATTAGCAAATTTAGTTGAATTTAAAGAAGAAGGATCAGCAAAAAAATTAGCTAGATATAATAGGCAAAGAGCTGTAACTATATCTGCGAATATATCTGAGAACTATACTCTTTCTGAAGCGATCAAATACTTAGAACAAACTTTATCTGACTCGCAAATAAATAATCAAATTGCATGGAAAGGAAAATCTGAAGAATTAAAAGAAACTAGCAATGAATTATTCATCATTTTTGGGTTAGCACTATTGACTGCCTATTTGGTAATGGCAGCAACCTTTAACTCATTTATACACCCATTTATAATAGTATTAACTGTTCCGCTTGCTTTATTTGGTGGTTTGATATTCATTTTATTTTTGAATAGTTCAATTAATATTTTTTCACAAATTGCGCTTGTGATACTAATTGGAATTTCCACTAAAAACAGTATTCTCATTGTTGATTATGCTAATCAATTAAGAGCTACAGGCAAAAACATTGAAGCGTCAATTAAGGAAGCTTGTGATCTTAGATTTAGACCGATTATGATGACTTCTATAAGCACAATGATTGCAATGTTGCCACTTGTAATAGGAAATATTGGTCCTGGAGCTGGAGAAGCATCTAGATTGGCGGTAGGTGCAACTATTCTAGGTGGAATGATTATATCCACTTTCTTTACATTGTATGTAACGCCAACAATGTATTTGGCTTTAGCTAAAAATACTAAAAGAATTGATGCAGTAGATATTGAATTAAAAAAACAACTTCGTTAAAAAATAATATATTTATTTTTATTTAATCTTTTCTGACATTTTTGTAATTGGGATTTATACTTATCTGATTGTTTTTTTACTTTTTTTGCTAAAATTATAACTTTTTGATTTTTTTTATAATTTTTATAAGCTCCCCAACCTTCATGATAAGCAAGATATTGACGGAAAGCATCTTTTTTAGAAATCTTTAAAATAGATTCTGTTTTATTAGTATACCATCCTATAAAATCTACACTATCTTTAAATCTAGCTCTTGTTGCAAGTTTATTTCCTGTTTCTTTTTTATATTGCTCCCATGTACCTTTAACAGCCTGTGAATAACCAAAAGAACTTGATGGACGCTTATAAGGGATAACTTTAAAAATTTTTTGTCTTTGTGGTTTTGCTAACCAATCAAAATCTGATTCCATTTTAATTATAGCTAGCTGCACATAAATAGGTGTTCCCCATTTATCTTCTGTTTTTTTTGCGTGCTTATACCACAAATATCTTTCACTAAAAATTGAACAACTGTTAGAAGTATTTTGAGGTATTGAAGAACAAGCTGAAATTAAAATAATTAATGAAACTAAATAAGTATTTTTAATTTTGGACATACTTATCTTTAATCTTATAAATAATTAATACCAATGTAATACCCAAAATGTTTCCAAATAAATCCCCCCATTCAAACGTCCTAATTGGTATCGGAATATGAAGTAATTCTAAAATAATTGATAATAAAAATAGATATTTCATTAAAAATTTTATTTTTTTTGTATTTCGATAAGCAAATATTCCCAATGTTGAAAAAACAATGAATGCATAAAAATGATTAGAAGAAATCCAGTAATTAGAAGAAATCACAAAATCTACAGTAATTTGTAGTCCGATACCACAATCATTATATAGGTAACATCCAAGTATACTTCCTGGATATAGATAAAATACTATCAGTACTAAATTGGCTATATAAAATCCTGTGATTAAAAGTTTAT
>Ga0114996_10010239_pt1 | contig 10199 bp, 13 predicted proteins | sample ArcticOcean_MG_C_4_FD_87039 | JGI IMG/M metagenome (GOLD analysis project Ga0114996, IMG submission 87039) | Marine microbial communities from western Arctic Ocean - ArcticOcean_MG_CB4_134 | ecosystem: Environmental > Aquatic > Marine > Oceanic | place: Arctic Ocean: Canada Basin | collected...
TATCAATGACCGCCTTTGCTAACTGCTCTGTTTGGTATATTCTATAGGCGCCGTAAATTCCTAGTACAATGCCTAGTAGCGTAGGAATTGGAATGTTCATATTATCTCCACCTGCTATAATGTAGGAGTTTTTTTATTGTGTGATTCTGGTTTATAGCATATATGCCCACGAAAACGGAGGCCACTATAAATGGGAAGCTGTAAACACCTATAATTCCAGAAGTTGTTTCAGTTTTAATAAATACCTTATCTTCTTCAGTTAGTTCGCCAACGCCCTCTAAATTACCAAACCAACTCATTTGAACACCGCCATTGCTGCGGACTTATTACCACCTCTAAAACTTGGCGTCTTACTTGGTTGGAAGAACTTATAGTAAAGAACACCCACTCCCAAAAGAGTTAGTAAAGCCGTAGTGGGTGTTACGATTACCGCTGCCTTACTTTCACGCATTAGTCTACCATCTATCATGAAATCTTCTACGTCTTTCATGTATACTTTGTCTGTAATATCGTGAACGGTTCTAAGTGCTTCTTCTGCCAAAAGGATTTTTCCTGTGTCAGAGTTAGGATCCTCATACTTATTGTCTGGCAGTGCTAAAACTCCCCAGTCTTTATTGTCTTCATTGGTCTTAACATAACTGATTTGTCTTCGTTTTTTATTTCTCAAAGTAGAGTAGTTAAACGGAGTATAAGTCTTGAAGGCGTCAATTGTTTTAATAGCCTCATTAGCCATGTTAATTTGGGTAATATTCATTTCCTGATATCTTCCTTCGGCTTGAAGCATTAACTGGGCCTTAACAATAGCATGGTTATCGTCAAGAGTCTTAAGTTCTATTTGATGATCGACCTTATTCTTTCTAAAGGTGGCAAGTCTAGTAGTAGCAGTTTCAACATTATCTTCTGTATGCTTTACCCATTTGGCTACTTTGTTCTGTAAAACTTGTGGCTGTCCGTAAGGCTTTGTGAATCTTTTATTGTAACCGTCGTTAATTCTATCTTTTACACTACCTAGATTAACTCCTACATTATAGTTACTAGTAGATCTTGCTTGTAATTGATTTGCTCTACGCTGATAACCTGCAGCGATAGATTGAGTGACCCGACTAGGTGGACCTGATGTGCCAAAATAACTCATATGATTATCTCCTTAAGAAGTAAAATGTAGGAAGTATAAGACCAGCATGAACTGCTACCTTTCCAGCTGAATGCCAAGTGAGCCCCGTCTCAGGGAGGACTTTGGCAAGTGCACCGTGAGCCATACCTAAAGCGGGCGCTAAATAAAGCCATGAGCCCATAACTAGAATCTTTCCAGGGAAGTTATAGTTATTACCTAGTGCTTCTCTAATACCTTCTCCGATACCGTCTACGTCTCTATCAGATCTAAACTGCACGGCTTTACCTAGTGCATAGATGGCTGTTACACCAAAGACGCTTAATCCGGCAATCTTTGTGCCTACAGCGATTTTAGGATTATTCCAAACGGCTTGATCATGAGCGTAAAGGGGGTTAAATGGCCCACTAAAACTCACAGGGTTTGCGACATATCCAATGTTCTGCATAGGTGGGGTAAAGGCCATCTGTGGGTTAGTTTGCGAACCGATTGATTCAGCTTTAGGATTGTTTCTAGGTCTAACTGGAGGTTCTTCGGTGACTCCACCGAAGTCATCGGGGTCTGACCGACTCATCCAACCAGAAAGATCCATCTCCTCCTCGTCCCACTCATCTTCCTCATCACCGAAGCCTGCGAACATATGTGGATGCATTTTTGATACCTCAGGAACTCATTTGTGCGAATAGTAGATAACCTACACCTGCAAAGAGCAACGTATTTTGAATAACGGGAATTGGACGATTATAGACCTTCTTTACTATCTTGGCGCCACTTCTAGCTCCGGGGAAGTCAAGGCCCACCCAAACGAAGCCTAGTGAAAGCGCTACACCTAAGCCTATCTTACCGCCTGTACCAAGGAAACCAAGGTTATCAACTCCATGTACGCCAGCCATATGTGCACCAACATTCTTTCTATTAACCACAGGGTTTTTAAACTCATAACCAGATATATTTTGCATGATTTCATTTCCCCCAAAGTAAGTAGGCATCGAGCCATTTGCTAGACCACTAATATCCCTAGCAATGATATGTTGTTGATTCCGGCTACCTACCATTGTCTCACCCGATGCGTCCCCTTTCTTTAACGATTGTCTTTTTAACTACATATTTCTACGGGAACTGTCACTATACATAGCTAATATTACCCCTAATGCTGCTACCCCTGTTAAAACTGTGCCAGCAATAGCAACTTCGGTGTTGCTTGCTTCATTTCGCGTAGTTGCAGAAAGCCCTACTTCCTCTGGTTCTGAATAGAGTTCACTATAAGTTGTCATCCCTGTACCAGATTGTATTTTACTTCTAGTGTTGATGCCTCTAGCAAAGGATAAGTCTCTAAATAGAAAGGTTGTTTTCCACTGGCTAACATCATTGTCAAACTTTAGGATACCTCGCTCCACTTTTACATTACCTGAGTCAAATGGTTCGCCCATTCCTGGTGTTAATTGCCAGGTCATCTTCTGTAAGCCATTTTCAATATGTGGAGCTGATTGAATCTTCATTAACGGCATTTCTGGATAAGATAACTCAGGTGGGGCTTTTCCTCCTGTAGCACCCATAGTCTTCTCAAATAGACCTCGCATATTTTGTAAATCTGCTCTATCATTAGTTGGTGCCTCAAATAGAAGTGTAGGGCGTAGTGTGGGCCATTTAGCGTCATGGAATATCTGCGTTACCGCTGTTCTGACTTTTCGGCTAAACGCATAGCCTGTTCTTTCTGTGCTATCATCCGCTAAGACATATGTGTATCCGTTTGTTATTAAAAATGGGCTACTTAGCGTTGCACCAAGGCACTTCATAACTTCTTTGATCTCCCCCATAATAGAATTAAACCGTGTATAAGGAATGTCAACTACGTAAGCGTATTTGGTGTTTGACGATACACTACCTCCTAATCTTTTCTTTACATACTTAACTACTACATTATCTACTGTATCTACGCATATTAACTCTACGGCTTGTTCTACTCCTGTAGGCATTAGATAGAACTTAGATACTGATATAGGGAAGGTGTTACGCATTTGGCTAGAGGTTCCACCATATAGTAAATGTTTGATGGCCTCAGGTGGGTTACCATCCGCTAAAGCGGCTTCGCGTTTTCTAAAATCCCCAGACTGAAAGTCCAATAGTTCTTGTTGTTTGGGGTTTCGGATTCCAGGTGTGTATCTCGTCCGCCAGTTAGAGTTATCTACACTTTTAAAGGCACTATACCATTCTGAGTTGGCTTGTAGTTCTACATCGGGCCATGTCCAGTTAGTCTCCACGATATTTACAAAGAACCGGTTTCCTTTGTCCCCTGTCATTTCCCATGATTTAGCACTCTCTTCTAATTTAGAACTAGCGTATGAAACATTGACTTCTTTACTCAAAGTGGGGTTTATATCGGACTGTAATTCAAGCACATTAGGATAGTGTTTTCCTACTTCTGCTAAGGCATCCGAGGGTGGCTTAGCAATGCGGGCGACTATAGCCCCACGCTTATATGGTGCCCCAGTTTTAGGATTTACTTCTACTAAGTAAACATCACTAAGATTAGATCCAGTGGCTATGGCCGCCAATCTATAGCGCGCAATATGACTCCAATAACCTATAGGGCCTTGGACACCTATAATAGATTTGACATGGTAAATTAAGAACGGAGTTAGGCGCACGCCTAAGTTGTTTACGTAATCCAAGTTCAATTTTTCGTGCTCATTAGCTTTATGGGGATGTGTATGCGTATCGACCTTCAAGTTATAGTGTCCAAGCCTCTCTGGGAGTTTTTGCATCATCGCGCCCAATTTCTGTGCAGCAGTCATATTGCTAACAATCGTACCACCATATAGATAGGTAGCTAGGTCTTCTAGCACGGGTTTAATTGGTCCCCATTGTGTAGAATCTGCGCTCTTGTTGCCGAGATTGAATGTCTTAGGTAGAACTTGTGCTTCACCAATTGCGGCTATTTGAATAGGTAAGGGCGCCTCCATTCTAAGTAAGGAAGCTATTCCTAGTTTAATTATCTCTGCTTTATTTTTCTTAATTTTAACGCTCGTATCTTCATACTTCACCATTCCATTAATAATCAGCGTCATCTTCTCGATATTCATATGTTGCGGGGGAGTCGGCCCTAAGGTAGGGGTTGCTTTACCGTATTTCATTATCTCATAAGCAATATCTCGCACGCCTTTAGTTCCTGACTTGAGCCCCTTATACTTGTCTGTTGGATCATATAGGAACGTCTTAATTATCTCATCAAAGGGAGACATACCAAAGTGGGCTGAGAAAAACAATTCAGCGCTGTTAAACTTAGAGTCTACTTCTTTTCTAGTGATTTCACGGTTAATCAATAATTGCCTATTTGCGTTATCTAGTTCAATAATTCTAGACTGATTACCTACGGGTGTAGATGGTGGATACTGGTCTATCCGCATCCCTTTAGGTGGAATTGATGGTGCCAAGCGCGCTCCCCTCAGTACATTGGGGGTTGTTGGTTATACATAGGCATTTGGCCTTGCACGGGTATTTGCTGCTGTGATGGGGGTAAACCTAGCGTCCCTCTAATTAAATTGGAACCAAAGTTACCCAGTGTCCCGCCAAGTCCCTGTCTTTGCGGTGGCTGTTGTTGCATCATCTGTTGTTGGTACATTTGCTGTTGCTGCTGTTGCTGCTGTTGTATACTACCCACTATCTGATTCTGCTCGTGACCCGACATTAGTCCCATAGCATTCATATCAGCTTGATTGACTTCCATTTGCATTTGTTGTAGTGGTGCGACCTTACCGATTTGAAGGTCAAGGTTTTCTTGCGTAATAGATGACCAAGGTGTGGCCTTTTCTGCATCAACGTTTGCAGGAATTGCACCGGAGTTAAACCACTCATAAAGTTCCTTTCTAACTACTAAAGCGATAAGCGCTGCGAGTTCTTTAACGAAATCTGGATAATGAAGGAAGAAAAGAGCGACTTCGTTAGGGTGAGCTGCCATAAGGCGATAAATTAACTGCACTTGATCTTCATTTTTCAAGCCACCCGTCATTTGGTTTGCTTGTTGCATAGCCATATCAGTTAATCCTGATTGATTTGCTGCGCCAGCAAATAACGACATTTGATCCTGCGTAATGCCTGCGCCGATGCCTGGCGGCGTCAAAGCCGCTACATTTCCACTGCTCGTTCCGAATAGTCCCATTGGTTCGCCCACCTACTCCTACATATTATGTCTTTTTATTACTGTTGCTCACTCATCTTCTCAATAACTTCATGATAATTAGCCATATCCATATTCTTTAGGACCGTACCCGTAGGTGCTGTGGCCTGTAAAACACGGTTATCAAAGACAATCATAGTGATGTCATTTTCACCAGTTATAGGGTTTGTATAGTGTAGAATTTGTAACCCGTCTTTTTGCGCTTCAATAAATGCAGGTGTCCACTTAACAATAAGTGGGTGTACTTCTTCTTTAGGGCCACGCTTGATAGGAACGAACGCAATACCTTTTTTCTTTAATCTAGTAAAGAAGTTTGGATCTGTCTCTCCCTCCTCTTGGTCTATCCACTCTAGTAGTTTATGATAGAGCATAAGATGCTGTGGACAGTAAGCGCCGTTTAGTTGGCGGCCTTTACCTGGAACAACTCCTGTCCAAGGTTGAAAACGTCTTACTTGCATAGTCTGTGGGTCACGGAAGTATTGATCAAATAGGTCCCCATAGTCGCAATCAGTACAGTTAGAGCCGTCAACAACACATTGATGCGGCTTAGTATGCATATACTTGCCTCCAACCCAATACTTACGTGGTGACCAGAACGGTCTCTTCATCGGCTTTAGTGCCTTTAAAGCACGTTTTATATTCTGTCTACGTTGCTTATTTGGGTTAGGATGATCGCTAATGTCAAAGTCCACTTGGACAGCCAAATCATCATATGTGCCGTCCTTATACTGCGGCATCCCCTGCATCAATTGTAACATTCTATCTTCTTGATAAGTCATATTTTAAACCCCTTAATTATTGCTTCCTCAACATTCCATGCGTATCTTGCACTTATAGCATCCATCTGAACTGGTATGTGGAGGGAATGCAACTTGTAAAGATCTTCTCTAAAAACATCGAATATGGGGTGTCTAGAGATAAATCCTTTTTCCCAGAGCGCATATGATTCATCATCCATCCATTCGTCTGCTTTATTGGCTATGAGAAGAATGCGCTGCGGTGTGTACTTTTTGGCTCGCAATCTTGCTCGCAAAGACAGCCCTCGTGGAACGGTATGTTCAGACAGACTTTGCACAAGATAACCCAAAGCCGTTTGGTTACTGATGTCTTTACTATTTTGTAAGTGTCTATGATCCACAACTATAACCACCGTCCCAACCTTTCTCTCTATCATATCTCTCAACCACATACTATGATATTCTATATGACCGCCTATATCTCTACTTACTATTGTCTTCTCTAATCCGTTTGATTTAACTCGTTTTACTGTCGCTGGAGGTAATTTGATTGTTTTTCTAAACCATTTTCTTTCATTATGATGGGTTCTGTCTTTTTCCTCTAGTTCTCGGATTTCTCCCTTAGTAGTTAATTGTTGATCTAGTGTTGTTTTGCCGCTTAAAGTGGCTCCATATACTCCCACTTGACGTGGGACAAATGTTCTGCCATGGACAAGTAACTGCCATATTCCGTGGGCCATAACTATTTCTACTGATCCAGCCATAAGATATCACCCCAAAATCCACCCGATGATCCCTGAATGGGCGGTGAATTTATGAATACAATAATCTACTGTTGCAGTTATAGTTACCCCACTTGTAGTGGCAATACATCCCCAAAAGTAAGCTTTTGCTTTAAAGTATCTAAACTCCCAAGTGTTACCAATATGCATCGTTTTCATTAGCGACTCTTGCTGTTCATCATGTATATCTTTAAAGATTAGACCCATAGACTTCCCTCACGGTGGTATACCCTCGTCATGCCCACACTTTTTACAATATCCATAAGAAGTCATACTAAAGTTGTTGCAATCTGGGCACTTTAGATGAGTGTTGCCAACATTGATCACCGTTTTTGGTGACACGCTTACATCCCTCTCCTTTTTTTGTCATCATCCCGCAAGTTAAGCGAGCGACTCTTGTAACTTTGTAGGTTGGTCCTCGGTTCCTGGCGGAGATAGGTCTAACTTCTGTTCGACCTGTTGTGCCGGTAAGTTTACGGCTGTCACTGGTGGTTGCGAGATTGTCAATTTGGGACCGACTGGTATCGGTCCTATGCGAAAACGGTCTAATCCTAACCTCTTAGCAATATCTTCAAGTGACTCCTGTTGTGGGGTTGTCTCATTAATTTGTTCGGCTGTTTGTGTAAGTGCTGCTAACTGTTGTCTAAGTAAATCAGCTTCTGAATTATCAATGTGTCCATCACTCATAGCAATATTCATGCTGGCTTGATATTGACCCATTTGACTCTCAAGTAAGTGCTCCATTTGACGCTTTTCAATGTCAAATTTGATAACTGCCATCTTATTCTTTTGCTTATTACGCATGCGCTTTAGTTCTCTGCGGTGGCGTGATGAATCTTCGAACATTGTTCTATAGACAAAGTACATGGAAGCTTGTAAGGAGAATCCGAGTATACCATAAAATAGGGCCGACTCGTATGGTTCACCAAATTGACTCCACTCCCAGGTAGAGTATAACATGATAGCAAGGGAAAGGAAGATTGCCTGTACCATGAAGGTTCCTAGCAATCTAGTTTCCTGCTCTTTCTGTATCTGCAGCATGTCTTCTCGACTGATGGTATCCCCATAGTCCTGCGTGTTCGCGTACATTAGATCAATTAATGGGTTACTTGGTGGTGGTATTGGCACTTTCTCATTCCTCCTGGTTTACTAAGTAAAGACGATCCCCTTTACTATTACTAAAGATGGCAACTCCTTGCGTATCTTCGACTACGAGCATAAAACTAACGCCCACATCATGTAGCACCGTTAGTGCTTCCTGGACTTTGGTTTCAATATTGGTATCCATCTTCTCCAATCTCCGATATATTCTTTGAAGTAATGATGTTATCTATTCTGAGAACCATCGCCGCAGTCTCCGTTGCAGACTGAATTCCCTGTGAAATCACCTTCATTGGCTCAATTACTCCGTCTTGGAGCATGTTAATAACTCCTCCCTCATAGACATTTACACCATAATAAGGGGAGTCTTTATCATCTGCTGTATGCGCTTGGCGTAGTGCAATTAGAGTATCTAGGGGATCTAGTCCACTATTCTCAGCTAATGTTGAAGGGATAATTTCTAAAGCGTCTGCAAAGGCTTCTACAGCCATTTGACTTCGGCCACCGACGGTACGGGCAAACTCCTTGAGTTGTAGTGATAGATACATATATGCACTACCTCCACCAGCCAAGACTTTACCTTCACTTGCTAGAGATACAACACCTATCGCATCATCAAAGGCTCTACCAACCTCGTCTACTGTATGCTTCGTGGGCGCACGAAGAAGAACACTAACTGCTTGGTTATGGGGTGTCTTAGTTAGTTTAATGAGTGGTTCATCATTAATTTGCACCTCTTCTAGTAGGCCGCAAGTTCCTAAGTCAGCGTTTACTAAGTCATCTATAGCAGACACGATACGTGCACCGGTAGCTTTGTGGACAGCCTCCATATCAGACTTCGCTACTCTACGCGCAGCATATATCCCATGCTTGGCTAGGTATTCAACTACTAGTCCATCGATGTCCCTTAGACAAAGAACCACATTTGCCCCAGAGTCAATAATTACCTGGGCAAGACTCTGTAGTTGCTGCTTTCTCTTTGTAATGAACTCCTCTACTGCATCGTTATTGTGGACCTGCACTTGTAGTTCTTTAGCAAACTCTGGGAGTGTGATATCAATATCAATTAGTGTGATTTTGGCGTCTTCGATCACATCGGGCATACTATGGTGAACCTTTGACTTATCAACGAGTAAACCTGCAATAGCTACTGAATCTGAGACTTTACCTCCAGGGCGCTTGATAATTGATATGTCGCTTAACTTTGCTGACTGTGCTACATCAACACAAATATCTGCTAAAAGGGCTTTATCTGACTCTGCAGATTTACCAGTCATTGCTGTTTGGGCGACAGTAAGTAAGCTCTTACCACTATCCAGTGCAATGTTTTGGAGTAAGTCCTCAGCTTTATTTGCAGCAAGTTTGAAACCTTTTACAATCATGGTTGGGTGAATCTTCTTTGATAGAAGGGCCTCAGCTTGCTTCATTAACTCGCCTGTAATGATAATTGAAGAGGTTGTACCGTCATAGCAAGTTTCTTCTTGCGTGCGTGCTACTTCAATGATCATCTTGGCAGTTGGATGAGTAATATTCATTTGACGCAGAATAGTTGCACCATCGTTAGTAACCATAGATGAACCATCTTGGTCTACTAACATCTTATCCATACCCATTGGACCTAGTGTACTTCGTACGAAGTTAGCTATTTCTTTCGCAGCAAAGATATTTACTTGCTGTGCTGATGCCTGCTGTTGCTCTTTTGCGTCTGTTACCTTTTGTGTCATTAAAAATCACCTTCTTTATCAATACTAGTTAGCGCCGTATCAAGTCGCTTTAAAAGATCATGAGCAAACTCAATCATTTGATATCCCTTTGGTTGAATGTTTTGTGAGAGAAACTGGTAAACCAACATAAGTTGGCCTAAAGTTAGTTTTAACTCAACTTCCTTTTTCTGGGATTCATCATCAAGATCGATGACGAGATTTTGGAGGGATCCGTCTTCCATGTAGTAATGACTATTTCATCCAATACTTAAGTGTGTCATCGGTAACTATTGACTTATGAAAGCAAATCAAGAGGTGGCTCGCAAGCCAAATATCTCTAAAGTGACGTTGTTCTGTTCTATGGCGGCAGCAAGCATACTTAATGCAGACTGAACTTCTGCTCCATCCAATGATGTATTCGCTCCAGCAGCCCAGGCAGTAAGCCCTGCCACAGCTGCCGCAATGCTCGCTGCATGCGCTTGCTGTACTACTGGTGTTGCACCAAAAAAACCTAATCCTCCTGCACCGCTCCCTAGACCTGCATCACAGAAAAGAACATTGGTTCCGTCATCACTTTCTACGCGAAAA
>Ga0114996_10010241_pt1 | contig 10198 bp, 9 predicted proteins | sample ArcticOcean_MG_C_4_FD_87039 | JGI IMG/M metagenome (GOLD analysis project Ga0114996, IMG submission 87039) | Marine microbial communities from western Arctic Ocean - ArcticOcean_MG_CB4_134 | ecosystem: Environmental > Aquatic > Marine > Oceanic | place: Arctic Ocean: Canada Basin | collected...
AAACGATGGAGAACCGGCGCTTGCAATACCGCAAATACGCCGCCTAATATCTTGAACCAGATGGGCCAAATCCTCCTTTAGATCAGGCCGTAGATTGTTCCAAATTATATGACGACGGACAGGGCGGACTCCAACTCCGATTGGGGTCATCGTCGAGAGCGCTGGGCGCCATAGGGTAAATCGGCAATGCGGGCGAACTCTCCAGTGGCGAAACCTGCAGGGTCTTTGAGCCAATCGAGAAACATGCCGGTGCCGTCCTGTCCCCAGAAGATCACTCCATCGGCAACGAAGGTCGGGACCCCGAAAACGCCTGCTGCTAGTGCTTCGTCGGTATTATTCTTTAGTGTCTGTTTAATTTCGGGCGCGGCAATTTGTGCATCACCATTAGCAAGCCCGAACTGGGTCGTTAGGCGATGCCATCCATCGGCGCCCTCCACATCACCGCCTTCGGCGTAAATGAAATCAAATATTTTGTTGATTGCGGCACTGTCCTCGCCTAATGCCACGGCGAGCCTGAGCGCTTTGAGTGGATTAAAGGGGTGCGCCGGAGGCAGCTTGAACGGAATGTTGCGCTGTGCCGCCAGCCAGTGGCAATAGCGATAAGTGTGTTGGCGTTTTGCTGGTATTTCGGCTGGGCCCAAGTGGCCCCAGTGATTGAGCAGGCCAGCGAATAGAACCGGGCGAAATGAGACTTTCAGCTTCTCGGGCAGCCGGCTCATGTCCTGCCATTGCAGATAGGCAAAGGGAGAGATGAAATCGAAATACCAGACAGCCTTGGTCATGAGTTTCCAGCGTGTTTCATGCGCTCATTGATTTCACTGGCTTTGGAGTTCTTGGTGGTTAGTCATGGTGGTTTCGGTCTTCCGGCTGGCGCCTTAAGCCAGCGCGGGCTACGAGCGAATATGATACTCGAATTCAATATTCCGACCAAGTAAACAGCCAAATATGGTTCGACAGATTCGCACCGGCGGAATAGATTTTCCTCTGGTGCTCTCATTACAGACGGTCAGGAGAATCCCCAATGGCAAGCAATTCAGAAGCCGTATTGAAGCGGCTGGCAAATGAAGCACTGCTTATCCGGCGAAACGTTTGGCGCGCCTTTCATGCCGCTGGGTCGGGGCATATCGGCGGCTCTGTTTCGGCGGCGGACCTGCTGGCGGCGCTTTATTTTCATTATTTAAGTTTGCGCCCCGAAGAGCCGGACTGGCCGGAGCGAGACCGCTTCGTTCTCTCAAAAGGCCATGCAAACGGTGCGCTTGCCGCCGTGCTGGCGCAGGCTGGGTTTTTCCCCGACAGCCATCTTGATGAATTTTACGGCTATCAGACCCTGATGGGAATGCATCCCGACATTAAGCTGGCAGGTGTGGAAATGAGCACCGGGGGGCTGGGCCATGGACTGTCCGTCGGGGTTGGCATGGCGCTGGGCGCGCGTTTACAAAAACGCCAATCTAGAACGGTGGTGATGGTCGGCGACGGCGAATTGCAGGAAGGCTCCAATTGGGAAGCTGCGATGGCTGCTGCGCATCTAAAGCTTTCAGGTTTGACCGCCATTATCGACTACAACAAAGTGCAACAAAGCGGCCATGTGCAGGACGTATTGGGATTGGAGCCGCTGGCCGACAAGTGGCGGGCATTCGGCTGGTCGGTTCGCGAATTGGATGGCCATGACATGGCGGAAATTGTCGCGGCGCTCGACGCGTTACCCTTTGCTGCGGACACGCCGTCATTGATGATCGCCCATACGATCAAAGGCAAGGGCGTCAGCTTTGCCGAGGACACCCATCTTTGGCATCAGAACATGGTCACCGATGAAATCTACCAAAAGGCGCTCGACGAACTGGGAGAGCCACAATGAGCGCCATGCCGGACGGTGCCGTCAGTCAGGCGGCGGATCAAACGCGCCTCGCTTTCGGGCTGGCGCTTACTGAATTGGCGGACCGGGATGATTCGGTCGTCGCCATCTCGGCCGATACTCTGGATTTGATCGGTCTGCGTGGGCTGGTCGAGAAGCATCCGGAACGCGTGGTCGATGCCGGCATCGCCGAGCAAAACGCGATGGGGATTGCCAGCGGGTTGGCGACGATGGGAATGCGGCCGTTTCTATGCGGTTATGCGCCTTTCATCACCGCGCGCTCGATTGAGCAATTACGCAATGATGTTGCTTACGCGCATCAAAGGGTGGTGATCGGTGCGGCAGCGAGTGGAATTGCGCTCGGCGTATCGGGTGGCACGCATCATGCTCTCGAGGACCTAGCGTTGATGCGGGCGCTGCCGAACATGACCGCCATCGTTCCGGCCGACGTTCACCAGGCATGGAACGCGGTATTTGCCACCAATGAGATCGACGGACCGGTTTATATCCGCTTGGGCGGGCGCGTTCCTGAGCCGCCGGTGACCGCGCCGGATGCGGTTTTCCAAGTCGGCCGGGCGGATTGTCTCCGTCACGGCGATGACGTGACGATTATCGCATGCGGCTGTCTGGTGGCGGATGCCATCGCGGCGGCGGATGTGCTCGCCACAGACGGCGTGGCGGCGCGGGTCCTGAACATGCACACCATCAAGCCGCTCGACCGCGACGCGGTACTGGCGGCGGCGGGCGAAACCAAGGGCATTGTCACTGCTGAGGAGCATCGCATCACTGGCGGCCTGGGCGGCGCGGTAGCGGAATTGTTGGCGCGTGAAAATCCGACGGCAATGCGGATGGTCGGGATGCCCGATAAATTCGCCGTCGTCGGCCCGACGGATAAAGTCCGTGAAGGCTATGGCTTAAGCAGCGCAAATATCGTGACGTCCTGCCTGGAACTGCTTGCCTAGTATTACCAGTGTGCCATTGGCTGGCCGGCGACAGGTGAGCGGAAATAGGGGATGCGGGTGCCCCGCAAACTGCCGAGATAGACGGTTTTTAAATCCGGGCCGCCGAAGGTGACGCTGGCCATCCAGGGGGCGATGGCGCCGCTCGCGGCCAGCATTAGTTCGGGCGTGACTTGGCGTTCGTAGAACGCTTTTTCCAGAGCGTCGGTGGCCTCTGGATTGCCATCGTCTAATAGGATTTGGCACTCGCCCTCGGGGGTGAGCACGAACAGCCGATCGGACATGATCAAGGTGCCCCACAGATTGCCGAAAGAATCGAAGGCGATGCCGTCCGGGAATCCCGTGCCGAGGTTGGACGGGCCGAAGATTTCGCGCCCTGTCAGCGCGCCGTCTTCGCCAACACGGAGGCGCGAGACGCGCTTTCCTGTAGTCTCCACCACATAGAGAAATTCCTCTTTGGCATCGAGGCGGACCTCATTGGTAAAGGTAAAACCATCGGCGACGATGCGGATGATGCCGCGGTCAACCTGCGCGACATAGCATCGTCGACATCCGGGGTGAAGGAGCGCATCCAATTTGTGGCCCGGGTGGAGATGGTGAGCCACAGGCGGTTCTTTGAATCGCGCAGGACGAAATTCACCTTGCCCATGGGTTTGCCGTCGATGCTGTCGTGTAGCGTTTGGGTCTCTCCATTGCGGGTCATGCGCTCGAGCAAGTCAGTGCCAAAATTGGCGATCAGAACATCGCCGTTCTCTGCAAAGGCCAGGCCGTTGGGCAAAGTGCCTTCGGTAAAGCGCGTCTCTTCGTCATCTGCGTCGGAAAACATCGCACGTTCGGTATTGGTCACGAATTTCTGCGTGCCGTCGGGCGCGATGCGAACCACGCCACCGCGGGCATCGGCGCTCCACAAGGTGCCGTCGCGCTCGGCGAGGATGCATTCTGGGCGTTGAAGATCCTGGCCGATATATTCGATTTCGGCGGGATCGACGTGAAATCCGGCCAGAGGATTTAATGTCATTTTTGCGACCGCTTAGTGCAGTTTGGGCGTTTTCATAAAGAGCATGCGGTCGGATGAGGTGACGCTGATGTTGGAAATTTCATCGTTGCGCAGCACGGTCAACGGGACCTCCACGCCGGCACTGCCGAGCGACCAGGTCTTGCGCAGCATGGCGGCCAGGTCGCTGACGGATTCACCGGCGACGGCGAGGATGACATCACCGACCTCAAGATCGGCGTTTTCAGCCGGGCCGCCTTCCGCAACACCGGCGACAAATAGCTGGCCGTTCGATTCTGCCGCGTAGGCGCCGAGCCACGGATGTTGCGGATGCTGGCTTTTGCCGAACTTCAGCAGGTCGTCGAGGATCGGGTCGAGCAGATCGATGGGGACAATCATGTTGCCTTCGGTCTGGGAATCGTTGTCGCCGACCTGCTGCACAAACAGGGAACCAATACCGAGCAATTTTCCGTCGCGGTCGAGCAGCGCGGCGCCGCCCCAATTGGGATGCGGCGGCGTGGTGAAGATGGCTTCGTCGACAAGATATTCCCAATAGCCGGCGAATTCGCGTTTGGCCGCGATCCAGGCGCTGAGCGCGTGGCGCATGCCGCCATGTCCGGCAATGATCACTGGATCGCCGGCTTCCGCCATCTGCGGGTTGCCGAACGGGATCGGGGTCGAGGATATCTTTGCCAGGGCCTGAACCAAGCCGAAGCCGGTGTGGTGGTCATAGGCCACGACATGAGCAGGGATCGCGGCGCCGTCGTTGGACAGCAGCCATACGGTTTCCGCCTCGGCGACCAAATAGCCGATCGTCAGAACCAGGCCGTCGGCGCGGATGAGGACGCCATTGCCGGCGCGCTCGGTGCCGAGTACCGCCGCCGTGAAAGCGTCCTCGGGTATTTCGGAGCGCAGTGCGAACACAGAGGCCAACGCGGCGCTCAGATCGAATGCGCAGTCTGCCTGCTTCGGCTGGTTGGCCGGCGGGATTTCCCACTCTTGATACTCGCCGGTCATGAGGCTAGCTAATCGCTCCCGATGCGGAGTCTTTATGCAAAGTTAATGGTTTGTTTTTAATGGTTTGAGGAGAAGTATTAACAACCGGGTCGAGCGGAATGGCGACCCGTGATGCCGCCTCACGTTCGCCGGGCACCGGGCCATAGAGGGTGGTGCGCTGAAGCGGCGTGCGGGCGATGCTGGAAATCAGCTCTTCCATCTGGTTCGGTGATAATTCCTGGCCCCAGGCGGCGCCGGCGGAGCGCGTAATGGTTTCGTTCATCAGCGTGCCGCCCATATCGTTGGCCCCGGCCTGCAGACAGGCGCGGCTGCCATTGGGGCCCATTTTTACCCAGGATGTTTGAATATTTTTAATATGCGGATGGAGCGCGAGGCGTGCCACGGCATGCATCAAGATGGCTTCGCGGTAGGTCGGGCCTTTGCGTGCGCGGCCTTTGAGGTAGATCGGTGCTTCCATATGCACGAAGGGGAGCGGCACGAATTCGGTAAAGCCACCGGTCTGCGCCTGCAACTGGCGCAAGCGCAGCAAATGCCGCGCCCAATTTTGTGGCCTTTCGACATGGCCATACATGATCGTGCTGGTCGTCCTCAGCCCAACCTCATGCGCGGTTTCCATGACTTCCAGCCATTGTGCGGTGTTGATTTTGTCGGGGCAGATGATGGCGCGCACTTCATCATCGAGCACTTCCGCCGCTGTACCGGGCAGGCTGCCTAGACCGGCGGCCTTGAGATCGTGGAGGAACTGTTCGAGCGGCACGCCGAGCGTCTCCGCGCCCTGCCAGACTTCGAGCGGCGAAAACGCGTGGATATGCATATCCGGTGCCGCGTCCTTTACGGTGCGGCAAATATCGAGATAGGTCTGGCCGGTGTAATCCGGGTGAATGCCGCCCTGCATACAGACCTCAGTGGCGCCGCGCTGCCAGGCTTCGCTGACGCGCCGGGCAATTTCGCTGTGATCGAGATCATACGGCCGGCCGCGTAGATTCTCGCTCATCTTGCCTTTCGAAAAGGCGCAGAATTGGCAGCGGAAATAGCAGATATTGGTGTAGTTGATATTGCGGTTGACGACGTAGCGGATCACCTCACCGCTGACTTCGGCGCGCAATTTATCGGCCGCCTCGCAAACCGCATCGAAACCTGAGCCGCGCGCCGCGAACAAGGCACAAATTTCCGCTTCGCTCAGCTCTTTTCCGTATGTCGCTTTGGCGAGGGTACGGCGCAACTCGGATGTCGGCGCGGGCGGTGTGTGTTTTTCGGTGAGCGGCAGGTCCTGCGTGGTGCCCGGCGACCATTCCTCGGTGCGGGCCAGGCCTTCGCTGTCGCTGGCCTGCAGGATGGCCGTGTGCATGGCGGGTGCGAGCCAACGACCGGCGTCGCGCGTATAGGCCGGGTAGAGCGCCAGGCGTTCGCTCAGGCGCTTGCCGCTGTCAGCGGTCTGTTCAGCCAGTACATCGAGATGCGGCCACGGCGCTTCGGGGTTGACGAAATCCGGCGTCACCGGCGACACGCCGCCCCAATCATTGATCCCGGCGCCGATCAATGGCGCCAGGCCGCCAGGACTGAGATTGGGCGGCGCCTGGATGTTCATCTCGGCGCCAAAGATCAGGCGCGCCGCGGCAATGGTCCAGCGCAGTTCATCGAGGTCGGGCTCGGGCGCCGCCGCCATGCGCGTGCCCGGCTTGGCGCGGAAATTCTGAATGATAATTTCCTGAATATGGCCGTAGCGCACATGCAATTCACGAATCGCCAACAGCGATTCAATGCGCTCCAAACGGGTTTCGCCGATGCCGATCAGAATACCGGTGGTAAACGGCACCGCCGCTTCGCCGGCAAGCCGCAATGTTTCGAGGCGCACGGATGGCTGTTTGTCGGGCGAGCCGTGATGCGCCATGCCTTTTTGACAGAGGCGTTCGGACAGGCTCTCCAGCATGATGCCTTGCGACACCGATACCGCGCGCAGCGCCGCCACATCTTCCGCCGTCAAAATTCCCGGGTTGAGATGCGGCAACAGGCCAGTCTCGTCATGCACGAGTTTGGCGACGGCGGCGAGATAGGAGAGGGTTGTGTCATGGCCCAGCTCCGCCAGTTCGCGGCGCGCCACCGAATAGCGCAGTTCCGGCTTGTCGCCGAGGGTGAATAGCGCCTCCTTGCATCCCGCCTCGGCGCCGGCGCGGGCGACTGCAATAACTTCATCCGGTGTGAGATAGGCGCGCTCCCCCTTCTTGGGCGGATGGGCGAAGGTGCAGTAATGGCAAACATCGCGGCACAACTGAGTTAGCGGGATGAAAACCTTGCGCGAATAGGTGATGAGATCGCCATGCGCGCTATCGCGCAGCTGAGCGGCCTGGCTCTCAAGCTCGTCCCGTGGGAGCGCATCAATCCTGCGCAACCATTCTTCGCCAGAGGCCGAGGCCGGAATTACTTTGGCTATGCCGTTCATGTCATTCACGCTGATGCCGCTGCCTTCATGCTGGAGTCACCCTGAATGTTTTGCAGGCGCGCGGCAATGCCGCTGTCACCCAGATAGGCATGGCTCAGCGTGTCCGCCGGCCGTGTGAGAAGTTCCGCCAGATCATCCGGCGTATCGATATCGAGGCCGAGCCCGGGCAGGGCGCATATCACCGGCTCGATGCCGGCCGCACGCGCCGCATCGAGATGCGGGAAAAAGCTATTGTCGCCAAAGCGCAGCGCCACGCTATCGGGCGGCGAGCAGACCACACAGTTCGAGCCCTGCTGGTCGCGCGCCGGGACGATCGTCATGGCCGGCGCCAGCAGATGCGCGGCAATCACCTGTTCGAATTCCACCGCCGTCGCCAGCGGCACATCGCCGGGAACCTGCATGATATCGGCCACACCGCGCGCCATGAGTTGGGATACACCATGCGCCACGGCCTCGGTTTGGCCGCTGTTCCGGTCTTCGCTGATGATTTCCAAGCCAAAACGGCGCGCCAGCTCTTGCGCTTCGGTATCGCGCGTGATTAGCGCGATACCGTCGAGCGACGGCGTATCCGCCAGGGCGGCAAGGACATCGCGCAGCATCGCGCGGAATAGCCCGCGCCGTTCACTGGCGCTCAACACCGGTGACAGGCGCGCTTTGGCGCCGGCCAAATCTTTAACGGGAACGACCGCCCACATCAGCGCTAACCCAAGCCCGCGCACACATCAGCACCAAATGAAAATTGTCTTTTAATTCTCAAACCTTATCAGCCCAGTAGGAGGGTTCAGGCGATCAAGTGACGCTATGAAAAAGGCAGCGGTGTGTCAAACGGGGGGTGCGCTTGACGCGGTCACAATAGGCCTCGATGAACTCTGTGTTGCGGCGCAATCTTTCACGGGCTTTGGCGATTTTCCCGGTCGAACGAAAAATTGTTCCGTCCGGTTTGGTTTTTTGGTTTGGCGGGCCGATTCATACGGCTGATGAGGCGAATTTTCTAAACCAGTAGGTCTACTTTCGGCCCGGAAGCGGTTGTCATTCTGCAACGTTCAGAACTTCCGTTGTTAGCCAAGAGGAGACATTCGAGAAATATCAACGTGTACTCGTTGCGCTTCGATGTTGAATATCTAGTTTGTTCGTTTCCGAGCTTGTCGCAACGTGCTGCCATACAGCTTCTATTTTGGTGCAAAGATGAAATCGCCGCCATCATGCCCGGCCATGCGGATATCCGAATAGACCGGCGTTTGGTCGGTGTTCAGCACCACGGTTTTCCGCACCGGGGCTAACAGTGCCTGGGCCTCGACTATCTTTGAATTCTCGCGGAGAGCGCTCAGCAATGCCCTGGCAAACACTGAGTGACCATCACTGCCCGAATCGGCCACCGGCTCCAACCCGCCCGAGGCCAGGGCTGTGCGCGAACGCTTCTCGACAATGCGCTTTAGCCACTCGCGCCGATCCTCCCAGGTATCGAGATCGATCGGTGCGGCGCGCACCAGCGTGCCCGAATAACAGGAATCGGCGATCACCAAGATGTGGCGCGCCGAGATCGCCTTCAACATATCTGTGATATCGTCGTTTGATACCCAGTTGGCCGAATTGTTCTGATGGGCATCGACCGGCAGCCAATAGCCGCGCTCGGTAACCGGATCAACGATGCCGTGCCCGGCATAATAGACCAGCAGATTGGTATCGTAGGAAAGCTTGGCGCGCAGCTCACCCATAGCGCCGATCATGTCAAAGCGCGTGGCGTTGATTAGCGTCGTGACACTGAAACCGTAGCGATCTCGTAGCACCTCGGACACCGCCTCAGCATCGGCGACAGCGGTTTTCAGTTTCGGCATATCACCATAATCATTATTGCCAATCACCAGGGCATGATAATCGCCAAGCGCCAGATCCAACTGCTTGCGCAAAACTCGGATGGTTTCGCTTGCCCGGTTGCCCCATTCATCGATGGCAGTGAAGGCGAATTCATTGATGCCGACCTTAAGGCGCTGGCTGATGCGAAAGCTACCATCGGCGCGGAGCTTGAGCGGACGCTCATTGACCAGCATATCGGCAATGGCGGACGCATCCGAGACGCTGCCGGCAATATCAATTTCAGGTGCTTCTGTCACCAGCTCCTGCGGCAGTTTCAGTTTCGGCCCGTCTCTATCGCGCCCGTCTTCAACCGGCGCCTCTTTGGGTGCGAGGCGGGTGATGCGGACGCGCTTTTCCGACTCATTGCCCCATTCATCAAGCGCGCTCACCACCAGCTCGCTTTCACCGACAGGCACACCACGGCGAATGGAAAAAGTACCATCTGCCGTCAGCGGCACCGAGCGCCCGCCAACGCGGACATCAACAATGGCTGATGCATCAACAATTCCACCCGTGATCTCAATGATGGCGGTACTGGTCTCAAGCGTCGGTGGCAACGCGATTAGCGGCGCGCTGGTGTCATCTGCAAAGTTTGATTTCTGCGCGGCCAACTGGCGCTCTTCCCCGTTGCGTTTTCGCTCTGCAATGGCTTCAGCTTTCTTTGCGGCTTTGACTGTTAGGGCTGTCGCGTGCGGTTCCACATCGGGTTGTGTCGATATAGTATCGTCTGACTTGATCGCAATTTTCGGAGTATCTGAAGAAACCTTGGTGAGGCGAATGATTCCTTCACAAATCCAATTGTTGTTGCCACTCTTTAATTTAATCACTCCTACAGTAGAATTAAGTTGTCCCATTACTCGTGCGAAAGGCGAAACTCTAAATGCTTCAATGTGGTCGAGTCCCAGCAGCAAAGTTTTTATAAATTTCCCTGCCGAATTCACCTTGCCGGTAATCTTATAATTTTTGTTACTCTCGCTGAACTGTGAGGTAATTTCTCCACCAGAGATAGTGATTGTTGGTTTGAGTAAAAACTTGCCTGCCCGTGGACACCCGATTGTCCGTCGTCATATAATTTGGAACAA
>Ga0114996_10010244_pt1 | contig 10195 bp, 6 predicted proteins | sample ArcticOcean_MG_C_4_FD_87039 | JGI IMG/M metagenome (GOLD analysis project Ga0114996, IMG submission 87039) | Marine microbial communities from western Arctic Ocean - ArcticOcean_MG_CB4_134 | ecosystem: Environmental > Aquatic > Marine > Oceanic | place: Arctic Ocean: Canada Basin | collected...
GAACAACGCACACATGTGCAAGAAGCATTTATGTCAGGCGACGTGGATGTGGTGGTGGCGACGATTGCATTTGGGATGGGGATTGATAAGGCCGACATCCGGGCGATTTACCATTACAATTTGCCTAAGACGCTTGAAAACTATGTGCAGGAAATTGGCCGTGCAGGGCGCGATGGTGCGCCATCGATTTGTGAATTGTTGGCCTGTGCCGATGATTGTGTGACATTGGGCAATTTTACGTATGGTGATACCCCTACTGAAGAGAGTTTGTGTCGTTTGGTGGCGCATTTGTTGGGCCAAAGTGAGGTGTTTGATGTGTCACAATATGACTTGTCGTCGCAACATGATATCCGGTCGCTTGTGATTGCAACGGTATTGACGTATTTGGAATTGAATGGTGTGTTGCAAGCGACGGGGCTGTTTTATAGTGCGTATAAATATCAACTCAAGCGACCTGTAGAAGCAGTTTTGGCTGGGTATGATGCCAATCGACAGGGGTTTTTAAGGGCGATGTTTGATGCCTCTAAAAAGGGACGGGTGTGGGATCACTTAGAGCCAGCGCTTGTGGCAGAGCAATTGGGGGAACCGCGTGAACGCATTGTGGCGGCGGTGACTTATTTGGAGGAACAAGGCGACTTGGAAGTGCAGGTGACGGGTTTGCGGCATGGATTTCGGCGCATTGAAAACCCAGATGGGGTTGCGTTGGCTGAAGCATTGGTGCAAACGTTTTGGCAACGGGAAGGACAGGATATTGCACGTTTGAACCAAGTGGTTGCGTTTGCCGAACATGGCGGGTGTTTGACACGCCATTTGTTGGCCTATTTTGGTGAGGATATGGCATCCAATTGTGGGCATTGTGATGGGTGTAAAGATGCAGTACCGCGTGTGTTGCCGCGTTCTCCAATTCGTGCATTGGGTGATGTTCATCGGAGCGTTGTGGCGCATGTTTGCGCAGAGAACCACGAGGCTTTGCAACATCCGCGACAATTGGCGCGATTTTTGTGTGGTTTAACGAGTCCGGCAACATCACGCGCGCGATTGGGGAAGCATCCACGTTTTGGTAGCTTTGCCGAGTTGCCATTTTCCGATGTGTTAGATTTTGTGGAGAAAATTTAGGAGATCGTCTTGAATGAGATTGAGGTGGTGGCTGGTTGTGCTCATGGCGACGACATATATTGAAGTGTCAATGGGATATAGCAGTCATACTCCTTCGTGCTGGAGATTGTGTTGGACTCGCTGATCGAATTTTACCTGCACCTGGGCCTGGCGCCGTTGCTGGCAACCTGGCTAGCTGAAGGCACAGCCGTATTCCTGGTTGTTGTGGCGGGCTTTGTCGCTCACTATGTGGCGACAAAGGTTGTCGTCAGGACCGTCCACTCCATCATTCGGCGTACGAGATCAATCTGGGCTGACGCCCTGATCGAGAATCGTGTCTTGCGTCAGCTTGCCCATCTGGCGCCGGCGCTGGTCGTTTATCTCCTCGCACCACTGGCGCTTAAGGGGCACCCGAGCATCCTCTCGGCCGCTGCAGTCGCCGTGCTGGTGTATCTCATCGCCATCGGCGTGCGCACGGCGGACCTTTTTCTAAACGCCGTCATCGATATCTGGAACAAGAGCGAAGCTTCGCGGGAAGTTTCGATCAAGAGCTTCGTGCAGTTTCTCAAAATCATCCTCTACCTCACTGCGGGCGTTTTTGCCGTGTCCGTCCTGCTCGACAAGTCACCCTCGTATCTGCTGGGTGGCCTGACCGCCCTGACGGCGGTACTGCTCTTCGTCTTCAAGGATCCCATCCTCGGTCTCGTCGCCGGCATTCAGCTGTCCGCCAATCACATGGTCGCCCGCGGTGACTGGATCGAGATGCCCAATTACGGCGCTGATGGCGACGTCCTCGAAGTGGCGCTGACGACGGTCAAAGTGCAGAACTGGGATAAGACGATTACGACGATTCCCACCTATGCGCTGATCAGCGAGTCCTTCAAGAACTGGCGGGGCATGAGCGAGTCGGGCGGCCGGCGCATCAAGCGGTCGATCAACATCGACCTCAACTCGATCCGGCATTGTGATGAGGAGATGCTGGAGCGCTTCCTGAAGATCCAGTACATCCACGACCATGTGGATCGAAAAAAGAAAGAGCTGGCGGAGCACAACCAGCAGCAGCAGGTGGACCTTTCCCATCTGGCCAATGGCCGTCGCATGACCAATGTTGGCACTTTTCGAGCTTACGTCGTCGCCTACCTGTGGAACCACCCGAAAATCAATCGGGACATGACCTTTCTGGTGCGCCAGCTGGCGCCGACCGAACACGGGCTGCCGATCGAGATCTACGTGTTCTGCAACGACGTGGTCTGGGCCAACTACGAGTCGGTGCAGGCTGACATCTTCGACCACCTGCTCGCCATCGTCCCCGAGTTCGAGCTTCGAGTCTTCCAGGCGCCAAGCGGCAACGATTTTAGAGCTCTTGCTGCGGGCGAGTCTTCCTCTCGTTAACTGGGCGATGCCGAGCAGGCGGAGGTCACCTGGATCGTCAACAGCGAACTGGGCGTATGAGGTCATCGAAATCAGCACCCGTTTATCATAGTGCAGGTTGATATAGCTGCTCGAACGCAACACCGAAGTCTCATCCATATGTGGATCTCCCACATCCAGGTCCAACCCCTCCCGCTCCCACATCAGCGCATTGCCCACCGAAAGAGACGCGTTCTCCCTGTTGGCCAGATTGAAGCGCAAGCCGGCGCTATGCCGGCGGGAATTGCGCACTGGTTGTGTTTGCTGACCACAATATGCCCGCGCTCCAGCAAAAAACCACATCCGTACGCCTCGCCGCAAGATCTGCTTTAATTAAAAAAAATTCCACCGATCTGAACCTGCCGACCTAACAATCCGTCTCTGGTAGTAGATGACCGCAATGAGCAATGACCGCGACCTGATACTGAAGATCCAACGAGGCGACGCCGACGCCTTCGTCCCGGCCTGGCTGATCGACCGCGCGGCGCTGGGGGCGGACGTGCTCTTTGAACAGAGCGAGCGCCGCGATCTGCTGCGCGAAGTGGTCGCCGGGCTGTCCGAGGAAAAACGGGAGGTATTCGATATGGTCTACAACGACGAGATGGAATTGCGCGAAATAGCCAAAGAATTGGAAATACCCGTCGGCACCGTCAAATCGCGGGTCTATTACGCCCGCCGCGAAGTGGCCGAGCAATGGAATCGCATCGCCAAAGAATGGGAGAACGAGCAATGACACCTAGCACCCCCTGGCACCGCACCTCCTTCATGCGCTTTATAGATGAGGATTTGCCGCGACTATTAAAAGAAAAACTGCCCGTGCAGGATTATCGCGCGCAAAACGACGAAACCCGCACCTGCCGCGTACACGTCGATTTCGGCCAGGTCGCCGTCGACTACCAGATCCCGCAGCCCGACGCCGAAGGCGTCTTCTGCCGCGACGGCCAGGAATGGGTCGTGCCGCCGTTAACCCTGGGCACCGACCTGGCACAAACCTCCGTCGACTGCGTCGGCGAGCAATTGATGGATTTCATCGCCCAACGCCTGTCCGGCAAAGATGAAGAAACGCCTACGAACGAAGAAGAGGCCCGCGCCCTATTGCCCCTGGACCTGTGGTGCAACGACTTCCTCGCGCGACACGCCGAACGCATCCAGCATATCAACTGGCTCGATCGCCAGACCCACCTGCGCCGGCTGCTGCTGCCCGACCGCCAAGACGCCGCACCCGCCAACCACCTCGGTCGCATCTGCCCGATTGAAACACCCGAGGGTCCCAATGTCGGCCGCATCACCACCATCGCTCGATCCGCGGCCATCAGCGACGGCAAACTCACGGCAAGCGACCCCGAAGACCCGATCGAGCACCTAGGGCTGACCGCGGCGATGGTCCCCTTTCTCGAACACAGCGACCCGGGACGGGCACTGATGGGCATCAACCACATGCGCCAATGGCCGCCCCCCCTACGAGGCGAACCCGCCCTAGTGCAAACCGGTTACGAGCCGCAGACGCCCGACTACTGGTGCGGCTTCAACCTGCTGACCGCCTATGTATCCTGGGGCGCCGACACTTTCGAGGACGGCCTAGCGGTCAGCGCCTCGTGCGCCGAACGCCTCGCGCTCGAACACCCGCTGGAGCCCGGCGACGTATTGAGCAACCGCCACGGCACCAAGGGCGTCGTCTCCCGCATCCTGCCCGACGACGAGATGCCGCAAATGGCCGACGGCACCATAGTCGACATCGCCTGCAGCTTCGTCGGCCTGTCCTCGCGCCTGAATTTCGGGCAGATCCGCGAAGCCGTCCTGGGCCGCATCGCCAAGGCGGAAGGAAAAACGGCGTTGGCCCCTCCTTTCGCCGCGCCAGACGAAGCCGAACTCCGCACGCGCCTGCAAAAAGCCGGCCTGCCCGAGGACGGCCGCGAGCAACTCCGCTATCAAAACCAGGACCTCGAACAACGCAGCACCGTCGGTTGGGTCTATTGGGGCCTGACGCTGCACGTGGCTCGCAACAAAATACGCGCGACGGTCAGCGACGACCTCGGCCAACGACAGGGCGACATGGAGTTTTTCGCGATGCTGCAGGCCGGCGCCTACGAGACCATCCGCGAACACTACAACACCCGTTCGCGCAACAGCCCGGACATCGCCAGCCTGGCTCAACGCGTCGCACAAGGTCCCATCGAGCAGGCCGCGGCGCCCACTCCGCAATGCTCGGCGCTGATAGAGCGCCTGCAGGCGGCCGGCATCGAGATGACATTAGTCGATGGGCAGGTGCATCTCAGCTTCGCTGCCCCGACGCATAACGTCCTCGAACTGGCCTGTGCCCTACCACACCCCTGGCTGCCCGAACAACAGCTCACCGCCGTCGGCCAATTCACCGAACAGCCGGTATTCGCCAGCGAGCAAGTCGCCGAAAAACAGACATTCGCCGAACTTGACAACGCCAACCAAAGGCTCCAGCGCATCTTCGCCAGCAGGGCCCCCGAGCGCCTGCGAGAACAGGCCAAAGGCCAACTCGCCGAGCGCCTCGGCGCCTATTTCGACGCGTTGATCGGCCCGAAACAACTGCGGACCAGCGACAATAGCAGCTTTAGCGGCAAATCGGTCCTCGCCCCCGGTCCCGACCTGAGCTACGAAGAAATCGGCGTGCCCGAAGAAATCGCCTGGACCCTATTTTCCCCCGTATTGGCCCGCGATCTGCCCGCCGCGGAAATAACGACCCGCTCCGCCGCTGCGATACAGGTGCTGGACCGGATAATGGCCGAACAGTGGATTATCGTCAGCCACGCCCCGGTCTTCGACCCCAGCATGATACTGGCCTTCAGACCGGTCCGCGTGCCCGACCGCGCCATCCGCCTGCACCCGCTGGCCTGTGCCTTTATGAACGCCGACTTCGATGTCGACCAGGCCGCGCTCTTTCTGCCCATCACCGAGGCGGGCCAGCGCGAGGCGGGGCTTAAACTCACGCTCTTTGCCCATATCGAACGCGATCCGACGCTGATCGCGCGCCAGCTCTGGCGCGTAAAACTCGACGCGATGTGGGGCATCGCGCACCTGAGCCTAAACCCCGCAGGGCAAAAAGAGCTAACCGAACTGGTCGGCTTCCCCATAAAGCTCGCCGACGGCATCATCACGCAACAGACCACCATTGACGCCCTGTCCCGCGTGTTCCGCGAAAGCGGCGCCGACGCCGTGCTGAAGCTCTGCGACAGCTTATTGCGTCTCGGTTTCGCCGCCGCCAAAGCTTCCGGCGCGTCGATCCTCCCCTTTCCCGCCGCGCAATCGCCCCAGACGCTCCCCGCCGACGCGGACACCTGGGAAGCCTATGCCGATGAAGTCATGGGGCAATTGGCGCAACGCCGCGACTACGCGGAGGACGACCTTGGCTCCTTGTGTCTGCTCAGCCACTGCAATGCGCGCGATTTTCCGCTCTGGCGCCACCTCTACAAAATGGTCGGCGCTGCCGAAACCACCGGCAGCGGCCTCGGCGCCGACCGCACCGCGCTTTGCACGGGCCTGCAAGCCGGGGAATACTTCGCCGTCGCCTCGCAAGTATGGCAATCCGTGCACCAATTGCACCAGAACGCGAATACCACCGGTTGGCAGTTCCGCCACGCCAACCAACCCGCCGGCTTCGACGTGCTCACCCGGGCCAAGCGGGCCAAACGGCCCGGCATCGTCTTTGCACGGGCCGCGCACCACGACGCGACGGAGCATCTCACCAGCGATTATAGCCGACTCTTCATCGGTTTAGCGACGGAAAAAAAATGAGTTGAGCCGCGACAAGGGCCCCCCGGCAGGCCAGAGGGCACATCGCACAGCCAGGCCGCTTCACCCACACCCACACCGCTTTCAAGAACCTACGCCCCCAAGTCCCCTCCTTAGTTAGGTCGGCTGTGCTAGTACCGTCGGCGGGGTCCTCAAGCAGCCTCTGATTTAGGGCCTGACTATCAGTCCGAGTTTGTCGAGAGGCTCTTTGAGGTTTTCTACCTCCTCGTCGGTGGCCGAATCCAGCGGCAGGCGCAGGTAGCGCGCCGCCACGGTGAGGGCGCGACCGTTGGTCTGCTCGACCAGGCAGCGGGTGAGTTGCGCCACTTCGTCGTCGCTGAGAAAGTCGAACTGGCCGTCGCCGTAGGTCAGCAGGCTGACCGGGCTGCCGCCGGTTATGCCGATTTCGATGATATTGCGGAAACCTTGCCAGTCTAGTTGACCGTCGGCCAGGAACGGAGTAGGGATGGGGTTGACGGGACCGCGCAGCTCTCTTTTGATGTCTTCGGGCGATTTTTGTTGCGCCATACGGCACTCCTTTTGCAGAGTTGCTGGGTTGGGCATTGGCACACCCGGTGGATGCTAGTCCCAGCTCTTGTGGCAGGGGGCCAAGCCCGGAGTCGGTGCGTCGCGGTACTTCGGTGTCATCCAGTTCGGAAAACCAACTGCAATTCCCGTCTCTGTATCGAGCGGCGCACCGGGGTTACGGTAGGCCGTGATCAGCGCCCAGCGCCGCTCCGAGTCCGCGGGCTTCGGATCGACGCCGTGTGTCGCATGCGTCCACATGACGACGACCGAGCCCGGGGGACACGCCAGCTTGCGGATGGCCAGCGGCTTGCCCGTGACGGGGTGGCGCTTTCCGGCAGTCCAGGCCATGATCTCTGCGTCGGTGCGCCCGCTGCCGGTGTCCGTGCGAAAGAGGTGTGAACCAGGAACAGTCTTGAGATTTCCGTCCTCGAGCCGAAAACCGTTCAGGTAAAAGAACACCCGGATGTAGCCGATTTGAGGGTGCTCGTCTGCGTAGTTGTGTGAGTGGTAGCCCATGCCTGCGTTGCCGGCGTGGCGGCCTGAGGACGTGCACTGGTGGTCGAATCGCAGCTCGTCGCCGAGCACGGACCGCGCCAGCGCCAGCATCTGAGGGTGGCCAACGATGGACTCGAGGTACTCGTCGTGCTCGGCAACCACCTGCCCAATGCCCATGCGCATGCCGTGCCCTCCATCTGCCCCCCACGAGTTGAGTTCGCGCTGCAGCTCCTGCCGCTCCGCTGGGCTAAGCCACTGAGGCTGCTCGAGCCGCTGCAGTATCTCCGCCTTGCGTTGGCCCATGGCCGTTCGCGCGAAGTCTGCCTCCAGCTCGTCAATGCGCGCCAGCGCCGACACCGTGCGCTCGACCGTCTCCGGCGTTAGCACGCCGGGCAGCACGACATGGCCGTCCAGATCTAGCTGCCGCTTTTGCGCCTGGCTCAGCCCGCCGCCCTCCACCAGCAGGGCTGAGCCGGGTTTGAAGAGTGGTGAAGAGTGCCATGCGGAGCGCGGCGTGACGAACTGCTCCGCCTGCTGCTGTTCCTCGACGATACGGTCGGTGAAGTTGCTCATCAGTCGGTCTCCTGCTGGCTGAGGCGATAGGTTCGTCGCGCTTGCGAGAGTTCGGCGAGCACTGCGTCGGATAGGATGAGGCGGGTGCCCGCGAGGTTTTCGTTGACGTGCCGGTGCTTTCGGAACCCGCCAGGACGGAGGTCGGGGACTTCGTCGCACTTCACATAATTGAACCCTTCCCATTTATCCCAATTTGGTAACAATGTACCATCACGCCTTTATTTTACCAAGCGAAAGTCCGCGGTCTCTGCGATACGCCGCTTAGCCTTCGTCGAGAGTTTGCCCCATGCAGAAACCACTCTCAGCGCTTGACCCGATCCCCTAAAAGGCCCTTTATATTTCCTATACATTCTACACTGAAGTGATCCACGCCTACGAATAAGTAGCTTTACAAAAAACTCCGGGAAGGGATTTGGACCGATTATGACCAAGACCGCTGTCGTTGCAGGAGTTGGGCCGGGGCTCGGTGCCGCTCTGGTTCGCAAGTTCGTCGCTCAGGGCTGCCGGGTCGGCATGCTGGCGCGCTCGCGCGATTACCTGGAAGAGCTGCAGGATGAACTGGGGGAGGAGAACGCCCTGGCCGTTCCCGCGGATATCACCAGGGATGCCGCCGTGGCGTCCGCCTTTGCCCAGGTCAAGGACCGCTTCGGACCAGTCGACATTCTCGTCAATCACGCCAGCCTGTCGAACTGGAAAGGCCTGATGGAGATCACCCCGGCGGAGTTTGAGCGCGCCTGGCGCGTGACCGTCCTCGGGGCGTTGCATTGCAGCCGCGTTGCCGCCACCGACATGCTCACCGACGACCGTGGCGGCACCATTCTTTTTTCGGGAGCGACCTCCTCCATCCGTGGACGTCAGGGCGCCATTGACTTCAGCAGCGCCAAGTTCGGTTTGCGCGGTCTGGCCGATTCCATGGCACGCGAACTCTGGCCCCTGGGTGTCCATGTGGCCCATGTACTCATTGACGGCATCATCGACACCGCACGGGTGCAAGAACAGATGAACCCGGATCCAGATGAGCCCATGCTCAAACCCGACGACATCGCCGCGGTGTACTGGAGCCTTGTTGAACAGCAACGCTCCGCTTGGAGCTTCGAGCTGGAGGTGCGTCCGAGCACGGAGGAGTTCTACAGCTAGCACGCGCCTATGCAGGTAGACGCCGGCGGCCAAAGAGAAAGAGCGCTATCGCGGTAGCGGTTATTACTGTCACAGCGGATCCAATCCCAGTCGCGTCGATTCGTATGACACCTGGGCGGCCAGCTACGACTATGAGGGAGAGTTCTAGGCTCCTCATCTATCAAAAAATTGCTCAACACCGCGCTCTACTTGCCGACCCCGAATCGGGTCCACCGCTAGTTAATAAAAAAAGGAACATGATTTGGCCCGCAATGTGCTTTTTATACTTGCCGATCAATTTCGCGCCGACTGCCTGGGCGTCGCTGGCAATCAGGTTGTGCAGACGCCCAACCTCGACCAACTGGCCCGCGAGGGAGCGCATTTCCGCAATTGTTTTAATCAGGCCGCGCCTTGCGGTCCGAGCCGGATGTGCATTTACACTAGCCGCTATCTGTGTTCGACCCGCTCGCTCAACAATCAAACCCCATTGCGCGACGCGGAGGAGAATTGGGGTTATGCGTTACAGCAGGCCGGCTACGACCCGGGGTTGATCGGCTACAACGACTATACGGTCGATCCGGCGACCTTGTCCCCTGGTGATCGACGTTTGCGCGAGTTGGACTATGCCAATGTATTGCCCGGTTTTGCACGCATCTACTATCACGAATACGATAGCGCGGAGTACTTTGCTTGGCTTAAGGAACAGGGCTATCCGCACGAGCTGCTCAACCACGGGAATATCCACAGCCCCAATGTGCCTGCAGAAGGCCCCGGCGAACATCTGCCTTGTCACTTTCCAGCCTACTACAAGGCTGAGCACAGCGAGTGCCGCTTTGTTACCGACAAGGCGCGCCAGTATATTCGCAGGCGCAGCGACGACGAAAAAGGCTGGGTCCTGAGCCTCAACTATCTCAAGCCGCATCCGCCCAATATCAATTGCGAGCCCTATTGCGATATGTACGATCCGGGCGCTATGCCCGCGGCGACGCGACGGCTCGAAGAGTTGGATCATGCGCACCCCTATATCCGCGCCGCGATTGGTGAGGGCCAACATCGAGATGAGCGGCATTTGCGGGAATTTATGGCGTGCTACTACGGCATGATCAGCGAGGTGGATGATAACCTGGGTCTGGTCTTTGACGAGCTCAAGCAGACCGGGCAATGGGACAATACGCTCATCGTTTTCAGCGCCGACCACGGCGAATATCTTGGCGAC
>Ga0114996_10010246_pt1 | contig 10194 bp, 9 predicted proteins | sample ArcticOcean_MG_C_4_FD_87039 | JGI IMG/M metagenome (GOLD analysis project Ga0114996, IMG submission 87039) | Marine microbial communities from western Arctic Ocean - ArcticOcean_MG_CB4_134 | ecosystem: Environmental > Aquatic > Marine > Oceanic | place: Arctic Ocean: Canada Basin | collected...
AGAATGGCTGATGACGATCTTGGTCCATACACCGCATCAAAATGGGGTGTTGCTGGATATACTACTTCTCTGGCACGATCTGTCAGATCCCACGGCATACATGTAAATGGATTAAACCCAGGTTGGGTAGACACTGATATGTCTAGGGCCCTCACCCCTGAAGGGGATGCAGAATGGAGCACTGCGTCGGAAATAGCGGGGGCTGCCTTCTACCTCGCAACCTCAGCACCCAGAGATATGACCGGGCAGTTTTTAGATATTTTTGGCAGTTAATCGCTCTGAATTACTGCCGTGACTCTTTCCTGTGATATGATGGTCGCATGATAAAACCCTCGCTAATCTTGGCACTTTCAGCTGTGCTTCTCATCACAATAGTGTCCTGCCAAAACGAACCCGACGCATACAATGAGGATGCGGCCACCTTGTCTGTAACCACATGGCTGAAATTCATTGACTCCGGAAACTACCAGCGAAGCTGGGAATCTGCGTCAGAAATTTTCAAGACCCAGATTAATGCCGACGATTGGGTAAAAACAGCGATCAAGGCACGCAGCCCACTTGGAGAAGTCGTGTCGCGAAAAATGATCAGCCAACTGTACCAAACCGCAATTCAGGGCGCTCCCGACGGAGAGTACGTCGTCATAGAATTCAGCACTGAATTCGAGAATAAGAAATCAGCAACCGAAACGATAACTCCAGTGCTCGACCCAGATGGTCAATGGCGTGTTTCTGGGTATTACATCAGGTAATAAACTCCAACTCAATAATTCATGCCTACGTCCTGATTGACAACTGATACCGTGGGGGCTCGATGATCGTCATTCGCCAGTTTATAGCAATCATACTTTGCATCTGCTTGGTTCCATTAACCGTGCTCATCACAACAGGTTCAGTATTCATCGAAAAGGTAGATGAATCAACATTTTGGAAAACCCATCTAGCTCGTACGAATATATACTCCGTGTGGCATCACGATGACGCACTAAGAGCATCATTTCAGGAGTCTCTCGCTCGCGAGTTGCCTGTATTCGATAACGCAACCAAAGATCTCGTGTCAGAAGCAACTGCAAGAGCAGTAGGAGTCAGTATAGGTGACCCTGATTGGATCGAGGCTACCAGCAATCACATCATAGATGAGCTAGTCCCTTATTTATTCGGGGAAAACGATTCGTTAATAATTCAACCGGAGTTTGTAACAAGAATATCCCCTGCACTTTCCTCGTTCAAAGAGAGCGCGGGAACCGATGAATTCTTCAGCAATCTTACAGAAGTCATAGTATCGAAGCAAGGATCCACAACCCTGGACCTCATGATAGGGGACATTTCGTTTCACGTAATCATCACTGAGAACGAAATCAAGTCAATCCTCCAAGGAGAAGAAACTAAACAATGGTATCTACTAACAATGGATACCCTCGTCAGCGATCTGAAAGAATATCTGACGGATGAAACTGACGCCTTTGAGTTCGCCATTCGCCCTCACCTCGAACTTCTAATAAAGATTCATACAGCAAACATCACCGGCATCATTAATCTGAAAATCGAACAAGTATTCTCATTATTGCCAGAATGCTCCTTACAGCAAATCGTTACGGCTGCACTTACCAACGGGACCCCAGAGGCCGTGGGATACGCCTTGCTTACAGCTAGCTCTCCATGCGTGCCTCCAAGCATCACATACGAACAAGCCAAAGCAATCCTGGGAATTGATCTAGAAAAAGAAGTATCTGATCGAATGCTTGACCTTATTCCTCTTGACTTGTCCGTGAGGGAACAAGCAGATCTGCATGGGGTTCTGGCCCAAATCAAACATGCTGTCCACACACCTCCACGTATTGATGCCACTGGGATTTATATTCCAGAATTGGATTCAGCAGAACCCACAGTCTCACAGTGGGAAAACTTCAAAACAGTCAACGAAATACGACAAAGATACTTACCTTATCTGAAGGCATTGCAATTCAAATGGATTCATGGATGCTCTCTTGTTTTCGCGATTGTTATAGCCATGATTGCGGCACGGGGATGGGCAGGAAGAATCAAGTGGGCTGCAATATTCTTGTTACTTTCAGGGACCATCCTTCTAGCCTTAGTCGGTGGACTTCAAGTCCTGGCTGCACTAACCGCAGATCAAGGTATGCTGCCGGACGGGATGTCCGAGTATATCTCTATAGCATCCGCAGTTTCCGACCTCATACGAAGCGTGATGCGAAGTGTATCTGGCGCGATTTTCCCTTATGGATTAGGCATGTGCCTTGGTGGCTTGGTGCTATTCGGCATCGGGGGTATTTTAGGAAAGCGTAAACCTCGGAAGCTATCATCGCTATGACTATGAGAACTAGAACCCCAACACTTCCAGTTACGTCCGGTCACGCTGGCATTGGTCTTTACCCCTGAGTCTTATCAAGGTAAACTAATAAAGTGCGTCCTGCAAAAACACAGGATCCCCATGAATAGGAGTGTAGCTCAGCCTGGGCAGAGCACCGGTCTCCAAAACCGGCGGTCGGAGGTTCGAATCCTCCCACTCCTGCCACTAACAACGAGAGAGCCCGCCAAAACCAGCGGGCTCTCATATTTTCACTACCAATGTACTGTCCCATATATACGGTAGCGAGGCTAGTAATTTGGTACCCCTGCCCGGACTCGAACCGGGGCACACGGTTTAGGAAACCGTTGCTCTATCCGCCTGAGCTACAGGGGTAAGTGGTGGAGATAGGGGGACTCGAACCCCCAACCTCGGCATTGCGAACGCCGCGCTCTCCCAGTTGAGCTATATCCCCAAGCATACGCTACGTGTAATGTACGTGTAATGGTTGGCGTGGTTCGTTATCAGGAATTATAGCAACGGTGTTTCAGCAGTGTCAATTAACAAGGTGGGAGGCATGTACAAAGCATGCTATCCTATTTCTAACAAGCATATCGAAAATCTTGCTACAAGCAACTAAGCCTTGGCTTACCTTCGGTACCTGATACCGATCAATTAGGAAGGAGTGCCCGTGCCTAGAGCGCCTAGGGGAACCAATGATATACTACCATCTCAGCAACGGTACTGGAAAAGCGTCGAGGTCGGTGCGGAGTCCATCTGTGAGACATTCGGGTTCGAGCGGATTCGACTTCCTGTCTTCGAAGACACCTCTCTGTTCATAAGAGGTATTGGTGATACCACAGATGTTGTCGAAAAGGAAATGTACACGTTTCTCGACCGCGGCGGTGATTCTCTTACGTTACTACCAGAAGGCACGGCATCTGTTTGTCGCGCATATATACAGCATGGCATGCACACAATGGTCCAACCAGTTCGGCTGTATTATTTTTCCCCTATCTTCCGTTATGAACGACCCCAGTCCGGCCGTTATCGCCAACACCACCAATTTGGGGTCGAGGCACTTGGATCAGAGGATCCCATCGTCGACGCTGAGGTTATTGAGCTCGGGTGGTCGTTCTTGAACCAATTAGGCCTACACGATGTAACTCTGTTCGTAAATTCTATTGGGTGCCCAATTTGTAGAAACCCTTACGGGAAAATATTGAGAGACTATTACGCCCCAAAACTTGGGCAGATGTGCCAGGATTGCCAATCGAGGTTCGAAAGAGCACCCCTGCGCCTCCTAGACTGCAAGAAGCCCACTTGCCAGCCTTTAGCGACCGAAGCGCCACACACTATCGATTTTCTGTGTTCAGATTGCAGCGATCATTGGCAAAAGCTACAAACGTACCTTACCGCTACAAACATTCCTTTCGAAATACAGCACAGTATTGTTCGTGGCCTGGACTATTACACGAAGACTGTTTTCGAATTCCAACCGAATGACAAAAGTGGATCCCAAAGTACTCTTCTAGCAGGGGGGCGGTATGATGGCCTGATAGCCCAGCTTGGGGGACCACCTACTCCCGCAATTGGATTTGGGGCAGGAATTGAACGCCTCGTGATGAATATGCCATCAACTGAGGATCCGTCTGTGAATATAAAAACAAGACCTGTGGTGATCACAACTGCAGGATCGGTAGATTCACAAATTGTGGTTCGGAGCGCAGCAGAATTGCGAAAACACAGCATTTATACGACAATAGCGCCATCAAGCAAAAGTATAAAAGCACAAATGCGCCATGCTAGCGCCTTGAACGCCAGATTTGTCATCGTCATTGGTGAGCAGGAGATAATGTCCGGAGTGATTCAAGTTAAAGATATGGACACTGGGTCTCAAGAGGAAATCGCAGCTACTACCCTTCCAGCCCATATACTCTTGTTACAAGAATCAATCGAAGCCTAACGTGATCTGCAATATAGAGATTTCCCGTCTCATTTTAAGAGATACTACATCTCACATGCTTTCCAAAAATGATTTTTTATAAGGAGCCTATAATTCATGCAAGCGAGCCTTGCCCAGCAGCTCGAAACCCTGAGCATACGATATCAGGAACTAGAAGAAACAATTAATGACCCGACTATTGCAGCTGACTACTTGAAAGTACAAAAAGTAGCTCAAGAAAAGTCCGGGCTAGATAGTATTATGGGACTCTACCGTCGATATATGAAAATTGATACAGAAAGTGATGAGGCTGAGGATATAATAGCCAGGGAGGCCGATAAAGAGATTGTGGAACTTGCCTTAGAAGATCTCACCCTTTTGAAGCAAGAACTTTCGACCTTGGAACAAGCCTTATTAGCAGCACTCAGACCTCAAGATCCTAGAGATTCAAAAAATGCAATTGTTGAGATTCGCGCAGGCACAGGCGGGGGCGAAGCAAGCCTCTTCGCTGGAGACCTTTACAGGATGTATCACAGATATGCTGAAGAGCACCGCTGGGGTATCGATATCCTCAGTAGCAGCGAAACCGAACTTGGCGGGGTCAAGGAAATTGTTTTTCAACTCAATGGCAAAGGTGTTTATGGCCGCCTGAAATTCGAGGGTGGAACTCACAGGGTTCAGCGAGTTCCCACCACAGAAACCAGCGGACGAATCCATACATCTGCTGCTACGGTAGTCGTCCTACCAGAAGTAGATGATGTTGAGGTGGAAATAAAGCCGGAAGATCTTGAAATCGAGACAATGAGAGCGGGTGGGCACGGGGGGCAAAATGTAAATAAGGTATCCTCCGCTGTACGGATCGTGCACCGCCCAACAGGCCTTACTGTTGCCTGTCAGGATGAACGATCTCAAGTTCGTAACAAAGACAAAGCTATGACAATATTGCGGGCACGATTGTTCGATCTTGAACAAAAAAAGCAGGCCGCAGAGATCTCTGCTGAAAGGCGGCCTCAGGTTGGTACTGGGGATAGATCAGAGAAAATCCGAACTTACAATTTTCCCCAAAATCGCCTGACCGATCACCGAATAGGAGTAACTTTCCACAATTTACCCCAAATGCTTAGTGGACAGTTGGATGGACTTTTGGATCAACTAAGCGCTGCAGCAAATGAAAGTTAGCCGCTGAGCGATCAGTGGTTAAAGTTCGTAGTAAGGCTAGTGCGTACTCGAGAAAGCAACTGTTCTTCAATAATGACCAGCAGCAAGGCAATCCACATTGAACCTTCAAGACCTCCACAATTCGATCACTAACAGGCTGAAAGCAACAGGGATACCGGAAGCAAGGCTTGAGAGTCAATTGCTGCTACGTCGAGCATTCTCCTTCACCAAGGCCGATTTTTACTCACGGCTCTACGATGATATGCGTGATCAGTCTATTCTAGCTAATCTTGAATTCACCGTGAAAGAAAGGCTCACTCGCAAACCTTTAGCGTATATCCTTGGGAGCGTAGAATTTTTTGGTCGCCAATTTTCTGTAAATCCATCAGTTCTTATTCCTCGACAGGAGACAGAGGTACTCGTTGAGCATTGTGTTGGGTTACTCAACACATCAGCAACAAAGAGCCAATTTGTTGCTGATGTGGGAACTGGTAGCGGAATAATTGCCGTTACCCTGGCTGCAGAGATACCTAGGCTCCAAGTTATTGCCATAGACCGGTCCCCGAAAGCTTCAGCGATGGCTTTGGGAAATTCCATTGCACTTGGAACAAAGGATTTTGTTAACTGCATAACTGGAGACTTACTCACATCCCTTCAATGTCAATTTTCCCTTATTGTGGCGAATTTACCCTATATCCCAACAGAAAATATAAAAACCCTTCAACCCGAAGTTTCCCTTCATGAACCCTATCTGGCCTTGGATGGTGGTACCGATGGATTGAAAATTATTGAACACTTACTGGCTCAATCTCAAAGCCGGCTATTACGAGGAGGCCATATTGTGCTAGAAATCGATCCCCCTCACTCTTCTCAAGTATCGGATCTTTGTCAAACATATTTCCCAGGATGCAAAGCGATATTTCTCAATGATCTCAACGGCGACACAAGAGTTGTCAGCATACAGGTATAGCGCACGAGTGGGTTGACAGACTACTACCCCATAGCCATACTCCCCGTATTACCAATGCGGAGTGAATTCATGACATCAGATGGACTTAACGAACAAGAAAACCTTGTCCACGTACTCGCCCAATACGGACAGGCTATGATACGCATTGGACAACTCGAAAAAGAGCTCGACCTGTTGGCAAATAGAACACGTACACCAGCGAAAGACACAGGCGTAGTTGACGTCAGCACGAAAAGAGAAATGACTGACCTCAAGGCGAAACTTCAAGCTTGCGAGCAGGAACTAGTAGCGCTGCGTCTTCAGTTGGAAACAGTGCATGGTGAGCTTAATGAAACAAAAACAAAGTTAAAATTAGCTGCAGAAGGCAACTATATTCGCCACCGCAAGAATAAAGAAACTAATTCAATATGGAAAAAGTTACTTACAGGCAAACGGTAAATCAGTATCTTTATGGGAAACATCGTTCATAAGAACCGCTGATAGCTCCAATCATCGTCCTGCCCTACAGGATACCCTGTTCCAAGATAACTGACGTGGTGGTCATCCATAATCGGTACTCCAACAGGCTTCACTTCGCCCCTGTCAGTTGAACCATTCCCTTCCTCAAACCCCAAAAGTTGATCACCGATCTCCAAGTTTTTTGACTGCACTAAAACCTTAAGCCCACCTAGATGTACCTGATCCACAAGATGGCGCATCCCAATTTGGTTAGCCATCAATTCTCTCCTGCCAATGTTCATCCCAGCAACTGTTTCAAAGAACTGTTTCCATCCAAGGTTCCTAAGAAAGGCCCCTTGACCAATTAATCCTTCGTATTTCAGGCCGTCATAAGCACCGCACCTTATCATACTACTGAAATCAACGTGGGCCGTAATATCTCGCTTTCCAGGCAAACTAAAAGGGCTGCCCCCATCCGTTTGCAGGTAATATGTCTGCAGAGTACCATTAGGGCGCTGATAGAGATTCGCCGCAAGATCGCCATAATCAATGGTTATAGCAACTCCACTGTCCAAGCATGAAGATACGTTTTTTGCCCAATCATCGATGTGTAAATTGATTTCACCTTTAAGGTCATCTCGAAAGGGTATACCTAACTCCTGCAACCGCTGCGAGAGTAGATCCGTTGATGGTTCGTCGAAAATTTCGACAAAATCCTCTTTACTATTCATATGAACGTAAGATTCGATAAGCTTGCCGTGGTCTACTTTGAAACGATGCACTGGATAGGCATCAATTAACTCATTGGATATAATGCAGCCTTCACCGCCAAATGATGGTAATCCGTATGAACGCAAGTACTCTAAGTTTTCATGGTGGTTCGAAAGTTCAAACGGTGACGGGGTACAGTCAATTGCTATATAGGTGATGTTTTCATAAAAGAGGGGTATCGCACGCTCTATATAGTTGAGCACATCGCAGGCAAGGGTACCGTTTCCTGCTCCTGGTTCAACAATAAGAAATTGATCTGGCGTCCCCATGATGCTCCAGATTTGATAAAGCTGCCGCCCAAGCAAAGCACCAAAAACAGGGTGAGCAAGAGGACTGGTTATGTAATCAGTGCCACTAAAGCCAGAGGCTGACCCAGAGTAGTAGCCTTTGCCAGGAGCATACAGCGCGAGCTCCATATACCTTGCGAAGGTAATCCGGCCTCGTTGCTTGATTTCTTTTCGTATATCTTCCCCAACGCTCGGCCCATCGTCTGTCATTACACAACCAGCTCATGACATCGCCACGTCAGCAGCAAGGCAAATCTGCAAGCACGTGGGACCATTAAGTGAAATTCCCCTAGGTCATTTCGCAAAGGGGCTGTTGATATCTACTTCGTAGTGCTAGCAGTCGCTTCGGTGGAAGTGCTGTTCGTAGTGCTAGCAGTCGCTTCGGTGGAAGTGCTGTTCGTAGTGCTAGCAGTCGCTTCGGTGGAAGTGCTGTTCGTAGTGCTAGCAGTCGCTTCGGCGGAGGCTCGATTCTTAGCCTTGTCCGCTTCTCCCTCCCACCTTGTCATGGGAAGCGAATTTCGAAACTCCCGTGCTTCGCCGCAGTTCTTGCACACACCGTCGCTCGTTGGCCCGCTAGGGCTTTCAATGACCCAGAAATGCTTGCAGTCAGTTTCCTGATACGCTGTCTGCTCTTGTACTACTACCATGTGGCTACCTCCAGAGTTAGACTTGCACCGCCAGATTTCCCATCTATCGCTGGTGTATGGGTACGTATTCCATATCTTCAGGCCCCTCGTATTTGAGCAAAGGCCTTATGAGAATATTGTTTGCTAACTGTTCCGTTACCTGCAGTGTCCATCCAGGGATACGGCCAAGGGCAAATATCGACACGAATATATCTTCAGGTAATCCGAGTAAGTGATAAATTGATCCAGCCCAAAAGTCCACATTCACATGAATGCCACGAGCCTTGTAAGGCTCCATAGCCTCGGCTACTCGGCTAAGTATTCGAAACCACTTTGGATCCCCGCGCTCTTCCCCAAGTTTCTGGCATCTTTCACGAAGGTGCCTTGCCCGTGGGTCTTCTACTTTATAGACACGATGACCAAATCCCATGATCCTGCCACCACTGCCTAGGACATCACTGACGTATTTCTCTGCCGCAGCTTCCTCGCCAATATCCATAGCCATCTTCATCACTTCCTCAGCAGCACCGCCATGTGACGGACCTTTGAGGGTAGCGATTGCGGAAGTTATAGCCGCATGGATATCCGCCTGAGTTCCTGCAGCCACGCGTGCGGCAAACGCTGATGCGTTTGCCCCATGTTCAGCGTGCAAAATAAAATCTGTATCCATCAGTCCCGCTTCATTGTCCGTGGGCTCTTCTCCTGTGAGCATATAGAGGAAGTTCGCAGCATGGGTAAGATCAACTCGCGGGGTCACAGGATCCAGCCCCTGTCTAATACGATGATGGTAGGCAACTATAGTCGGTGCCTGAGCTGTCAGGCGAATCCCCTTTTCTAGGCTGCCCTCGACACTCATATCGGTTATATCAGGGTCTACACCAGCAAGCGCAGATATCGCAGTTCGCAACACATCCATAGGATGAGCTTTTTGGATCAGCTTGATAATAGCAACTATTTCTTCAGGAATTCCTCTGTTATCTTTGAGTTTCTTATCGAATGCATCAAGCTGTGCAATTGTCGGAAGTTGGCCGTACATCAGCAGATAAAAGGTCTCTTCTGCTGTGGAATTTTCAGCAAGATCATGAATATTGTAGCCTCGGTAAATTAGTCGGCCTTGCTCGCCATCGACAAAACTTGCGGATGTGGTATCGAAGTACACTCCTCGCAGGCCACGGATTACCTCAACTTCATCTGCCATGTCTAAAGCTCCTCACGTCAAGTTCAACAAAGTCAGACCATGTGCCGAGCGGCAAAGAATTAACAGTGCCGTGGTTCGCCTTAGTGAGATCCACTAAGGACGTGCTCGTATATGGATTGTCCCGTTCTAACCTAAGATTATTGTTGTGCGAAACGACCTTAGCGGCGAAGTTGGTGGCTTGCCAGTTTGGACGTCGGCGATCTTGAGGTTCTTGCGCAAGGGCTGTCAGCATTTCTGCTGCCAACACCCAGTGGCGTCGCATAGAGTTTCCTCTCACCGGCACCCTCCCATTGTACTAACGCTAGAAAAAGGTGTCAACTTTGCCAACTCACAAAGCATACATACAATACTAGGAGCAATTCGTGAATACTAGTAGTAGAGAAGATTACTGGTATTTGCTATACTCAAATACCAAAGCATCCCCAGTGGGCTGGTAGCTCAGCTCGGTAGAGCACCTGACTTTTAATCAGGGTGTCCAGGGTTCGAATCCCTGCCA
>Ga0114996_10010247_pt1 | contig 10194 bp, 8 predicted proteins | sample ArcticOcean_MG_C_4_FD_87039 | JGI IMG/M metagenome (GOLD analysis project Ga0114996, IMG submission 87039) | Marine microbial communities from western Arctic Ocean - ArcticOcean_MG_CB4_134 | ecosystem: Environmental > Aquatic > Marine > Oceanic | place: Arctic Ocean: Canada Basin | collected...
CGCGGGTGACGGCGGGCCGTTCGGCGCGTTTGCCGAGGTAGATGCCGGTTCGGAGCAGGGCCGGTTCGTCGGGCCAGTAGTTACACCTGGGGTCGTCGGAGCCCTCGCGGCAACCGACGCTGTTGACGTTGAGGAATTGGTTGCCGCGCACGGTGTGGCTGCTGCCGATAAGGAAAAGTCCGCCGTAGACGGGGCCGTCAATGACATTGCCGGTGATCGAGATTTCGGCCGATTCCATGTCGGGGTTGGCGTTGTTCATGATGATGCCGAAATGCCCGAGCGGGTAGTCTTCCAGCGGGCCGTTGTTGACGCAGGTGTTGTCGCGGATCTCGCCGTGGTGGAAGCCGTCGAGGTCGATGCATTTTCCGTTGAGGTCTTCGAATCGGTTGTCGGCGTATGTCGTCTCGTCGGTGTTGCCTGAGGTGTCGATGCCGACGGGAAAGCCTTGACCTTCGATGTCGACTTCTTCGGTTGGGTAGCCGATCTTCGAGCCGTGATTGCGGAGAACGCGAATGCGAGTGGCGTGCCCGATCTGGATGGCGTCGCGGGCGGTGGTGTGAAACTCGTTGTCTTCGATGAGGCCGTCGGCGTTGCGTGGCGATTCGTAACGGGAGTGCGTCCAGATGCAGTTGCCTCTGACGTTCTCGAAGGCCGAGTCGCGCACGACGAAATCGCTGGTTCCGTTCTCCAGCAAGATGCCACCGGATGCGTTGTTGCGTCCGCCCTCGTTGAGCGAGCCGGAGTTGCTGACTCGGACGTTCTCGATGACCACGTCTTTGGATGCGTTGACGATGATGGGATAGTTGGTGATCTCGCTGAAACGCAGGTCGGTGATATGGAGGTCCTCGACGTTTTCGAATACAAGGCCGTTGTCTGAGTAGAAGTCGGCGAAGGTGATGTTCGACGGCGGCAGGCCGAGGCGTTCGGTGCTGTGTGGGCGGCGGCCTTCGATGGCAAAGTCCGATAGTTTGATTCCGCTTGCGGACCGGAAGACGAGCACTGCCTTGCCCTCGAAGTTGGGTACAACGCGTAGAGTTGTGCCGGCCAGGTCGCCGATAATCTCCAGGCCTTCCGCGCCGGATGGGACCTCAATCGGCTTGGTGATCTCGATGACCCCGGCAGCCAAGCGGACGACACCGCTTCCCTTCCCGACGGCTTCTTGCAGTTCTTCAGGAGTGCCGATACGGCTCTCGCCACAAGCAAGGGCGAGTAGCGCTAGCGGTAGAACAACGGCGATGCGGGCGGCTTTCCTCACGGTGTTGTCGCGGCTTCGGGTTGTTTGGGAAGAGCGCTCAAGCGGTTCTCGACCATGCCGCGCATCTCTTCGTGAATACGCGCGGCGAGTTTCAGGTTCACTTCGTCATAGACGTGAACGCCATCCCAGAAATGCTCTTTCGACGGCTGGAGGAAGTCGCTGAGATTCAGGAAGATCACATCGGGATATGCAGCGCGCAATTCTTCCATCTGCCGTTCTGCCTCATCGTAGAGCGCGATGAAGGCGTCCACCCAATCGGCGGCCGGCTTGGCTTCGCCGAAGTAGCCGGCCTTAAGCGCCGCGATCGAGTAGTCACGGTCGACGCCGCCGGTGGCCTGCAAGACAAATACGGGCTGGTATTCGTAGTAGGTCGAGAGCTTGATGAGTTGCTTCCAATTCGCGAGATAGGAGCTGACGTACTCTTTCACGTAGGCGGGGTCGTTCAGGATGTCTTCAGCGGCCTTGGCGTGCGGCCCCCGTCCCATCGCCTTCGCGACGGTGTTCGTTGTCGTCGCGGTTTCATCAGAACCCATCCGCGCCCGTAGCGCGGCATAGAGGTAGCTGCGGTCGAGCAGAACTTGGAAGAGAGACGCCTGATGCTCTGAGCGGTAGACGTCCCAGGCCTCTTGCATTGTCTGGAAGTTGTACGGGTAGTTGGAGCGTCCGTCGTACATCAGCGGCAGGCCCAGGTCGTTCTGCCCGTCATAGAGGACGAGCACGTCGGGATGGTAGTCAGAGACCGTGAACAAGAAGTGCAACACGGCTTGGCGGGAGATCGACGACTGAATGCCGCCGTTGATGACTTCGATGTCGTAGTCCGGATGTTCCCTACGCAGAACCGTCTTGAGCGATCCGGGCAGCGTGGCTTCAAAGTTAGTGGCGACCTCGACGGCGGAGCCTCCGAGGACGGCGAAACGGAGCTGGGCGGGCGGCTTCTCTTTGGGCAGCACATAGTCGGCGGCGCTGACGCGTAGGGCGTCCGCATTTGAGTAGTAGTGCACCGGCTCGGTGTGGTGAGACATCTCGAATGTCTCGGCGCTGATGTAGGTGAGGTTCTCGGTCGGGCGGAACATCACATAGGGGTAGAGGCGGTTGTAGAACGGCAGGTTCCACTTTGGTCCGCCGGTGGAAGCGAGATAGACCTCGGCGAGAACGACGGCGGCCACGCAGGCCACGAGCGTGACGGCTGCGTATTGCAGGAAGACTTTCCGGCGTGGTTTCACGGGAGTGGATGAGGGCCGATAGCGGCAACCCCTTGGCGGTCCAAGCCGCCAATTTGCTTTGCTCTGGGGGCTTTGTTAGCTTGACCGTATGTCGCGTGTCCCCGTCAACGACCCTAGTGTTCGCGGCCACTGGCAGGACTTGGCGAAGGATTTTTCTAAAGGCGGATGGTATCACAGCATCGAGTTGCCGGACGGCCAGACGATCCAAGGCCTGCTGAGCGTTGAGCAGCAGCGGCGACGGTTAGGCTACTTCCCCTTCCCGGAGGATCTATCGGGCAAGCGCGTCCTCGACATCGGCACATGGGACGGCTGGTATGCCTTTGAGATGGAGCGCCGCGGCGCCGAAGTGATGGCGATCGACAACGTCGAGCAGCCTGCCTTCCACTTGGCGCGCGACCGGCTGGGTTCAAAGGTCGACTACCGCGTGATGAGCGTCTACGACCTCTCGCCTGACACGGTGGGCCGCTTCGACATCGTGCTGTTTTTCGGCGTGCTCTATCACCTCAAGCACCCGCTGCTGGGAATCGAGAAGGTTTGCTCGGTGACGAAGGACGTGGCGTTCATCGAGTCGTACGTAACCGACGAGGCCGCCGGCGGACCGACAGTGATGGAGTTCTACGAGAAAGACGAGTTAGCCGCGCAGCTTGATAACTGGATCGGCCCTACGGCCGAGTGCATGCTTGCCCTATGCCGGACGGCGGGGTTCCCGCGCGTCGAGATGACAACGATCGTCGAGCAGCGCGCGCATGTGGTCTGCCGACGTCATTGGGAAGCGTCGCCAGAAGGGCTGAGGATGGCCGCCCCGGTGATCCATCGTGCCGTCGATGGTTTGACGCATCGCCGCGAAGTGTCGTCGCTCCGTGATGACTATCTGAGCGTCTGGTTTGACTCGGCGGAAGAGGCTCTTGACGTCGATGGCGTGCTTCCCGAAGTCGCCGGGTACGGGGTGCGGCCGCTTCACGTCGCGCACCGCGACGGGCCGACTTGGCAGGCGGATTTTCTGGTCCCCAAGGGGATTGACCCGGGCAAACAGCCGGTGCGCTTGCGTACCGTGAATGCGCCGTACAGCGACTCGGTGGATATCTACGTTGATGTGGCGGAGCCGGTTCCCAAGCCCGAGTCGCTTGAGGTCGCAGGAGTTGCCGACGCGGGTACGTATGATTCGGATCGCGTTCCGTTTTCCGATGAGATGTGGATTTCGCTTTGGGTGCGTGGGTTGCCTGGCGAGGTTACACGCGACCATTTGAAGGTGTTGCTCGGCAGCGCCCGGTTGTCGGCGGACTATCTTTCGGAAGTGGACGAGAAGGGGCTGCAACAACTGAATGTGCGCTTGCCGCCGAGTACGATTCCCGGTGAATACCAGGTGGCAGTTGAGTGCGGCGGTGTTCAGTCGGCGCGGTGCCGGTTGGAAGTTACCGCGCCGGCGACTTAGAGTTTTGTGAGGGCCTTCGCCCGCAGGCGCACGGATTTACATCCGCGCCTCCTTCCCTTCTGGCTTGAGTTGCCTGCTGCTGATTCAGAGGCGGCTGTCTATTGCGGGCTTTAGATCCTGGTAGATGCGTTCGGCTAGTTTGCGGTTCGTTTCGTCGTAGACGTGGACCAAGTCCCAGAAGTGATCAGCGGATGGGGATAGATACGCCCGCAGATTGAGGTATCCGTGGTCCGGGTCCCCTTGCTGAAGAGCGGCGATTTGCCTGTCGGCCTCTTCGTACATGACGGCGAAAGCATCAATCCACTCGACGGCCATCTCCTCTTCGAGACCAAAATCCCGCATCGTGAGCGGAACGGAATACTCTTTCTCAAGCCCGCCTGTGGGTTGCAGAACGCAGAGGGGCACGTAGTCGTAGGCCTTCGCTAGCTCGACAAGCTGTCGCCAATTCGACAGGTATGCGGCGATGTGATTCGCGACAAACTCACGGTCCTGCATGACTCTCTCGGGCGCGACGGCGTTGGGCGGCCGGTTCAGCCCGAGGACGACCGTGTTGGCGGTGGTGGTTTCTTCCGCACTACCCCAGCGAGCCCGCAGTCCGGCGTAAACGCGGCTACGGTTCAAGACAAGCTGCCACACGGGCTCCTGATATTCCGCGCGATACGAATCCCAAGCCTCGACCATTGTCTGGAAGTTGTACGGATAGTTGGCGCGCGCCTCGTAAGTGAGCGGTAAGCCGATGTCGTTCACACCGTCATATAGGATGACGATGTCCGGGTCGTAGTCAACGACCGTGAGCACAAGATGCGCGATCGACTGCCGCGACACGCACGACTGGATGCCGGCGTTGATGACTTCGATGTCGCGGTCCGGGTAGCGCTCTCTGAGCAGCGTCCGCAGCGACCCGGGGAGCGTGGTCTCGTACGTGCTGCCGAGTTGCACCGCTGACGATCCCAGGAAAGCAATCCTCAACTGGCCCGGCGGCTTCACCTTGGGCAGCTCGTAGTCCATGGCTTCCACGCGAAAGCCGTCGCCATTTGTGTAATGGAAAATGCGCGATGTGTCGTGCGACATCGCGTGCGTATTTGGTGTTTCGTACGGATAGTTCGCGTGCGGCCGAAACATCACGTACGGGTAGAGCTCGTTGTAGAAAGGCAGTGTCAGCCGTGATGACACCTGATAGGCGAGATACGTTTCGGCAAGCAGCACCGCCGCGATCAAAGAGAACAGCAGGATCAGTAGATACTGGAGCGCGGAAGAACCCCTTGCGTAGTGTGTCGCTGGGCGATTCATTTCAATCGGCAAAGGCTAGGACGCCGGCCCGTGCCGTGCCCCTACTTCGAACGACTCTGGGACTCGGGGCCACGACGAACCGCAGTATACAATGGGGTGCCCGTGCCGAAAGTCGGTGCGATCCAAATGAGGAACCTTGAACGATGATTGTCGATTGCCATAGCCATATTTGGGAATACCCCGGACACCTCAGCGACGCTTTCGTCGCTGAAGCCAACTCACGCGCCAAGGGCAACAAGATGGACTTGCACGTGCCGCCGGAACGGCACATGGCCGCGATGGGCGAAGTGGACAAAGTCATCGTATTCGGCATGCGCGCCTCGCACTCCGGCATTCTGACGCCGAACGAATACATTGCCGACTACCAAAACCAGTATCCCGACAAAGTCATCGGATTCGCCGCCGTCGATCCGCACGTGGACAAGGTGCGCGACACACTCGAACACGCGCTGAAGCTCGGTCTCAAAGGCGTCAAGCTGGGGCCGATCTACCAGAACATTCATCCGACGGACAATCGCATGATGCCGGTCTATGAGTTCTGCGAGGCGCACAAGCTGCCGATCATGATCCACCAGGGGACGACGTTCCCGACCAAGGCGCCCTTGAAGTATTCGTTGCCGATTTTGCTCGAAGACATCGCGATGCAGTTCCCGGATTTGAAGCTGATCATCGCCCACCTGGGCCATCCATGGATGGAAGATACGATCGTCCTCATCCGCAAGCAGCCGAATTTCTATTCAGACATTTCGGCGCTGCACTACCGTCCCTGGCAGTTCTTCAACGGACTGATGCTCGCCAAGGAATACGGCGTCTGGGACAAGCTGCTCTACGGAACAGATTTCCCGTTTACAACGACCCCCGCGACCCTCGACGCTTTGCGCAACATCAACAAGATGGTCGAGGGCACTGGTCTGCCCCGGTTTACAGAAGAAGAGATCGAGGCCCTGATCCACAGCCCGACACTCGAATTGCTCGGCCTCTAGTTACCGCTTGAGACCGGCGTAGAATTGCTTGAGGCGCTTGACGTACTCGCGTCCCGCAACTTCCACGATGTCGTTGTGGCCTGCACCGGGGATCGTCCATAGTTGCTTGGGCTCGTTGGCGGCCTCAAAGACTTGTTGACCCAATACGTGGGGGATAGTGGCATCGCGGTCCCCTTGAACGACAAGCACGGGAGCCGTGACATCGCGGATCTTCCGCTCGGTTTCCAGCCCGCTCACAACAAGCGGCCCAATCACAGGCAGCACGTAGGCGGCAACAGCTCGGGCCGACGTGAAGGGCGCTTCGAGAATTACGCCGGCACACGGCTGACGCGCGGCCAGGTCGACGGCCACGGCGGTTCCGAGCGATTCCCCATGCAAGATGATGCGGTCGCGCTGGTAGCCCTGCTCCTTGAGGTAGGCGTAGGCGGCGTCCGCGTCAAGGTAGATGCCCGCTTCGGTTGGATTCCCCTTGCTCTTGCCGTAGCCGCGGTAGTCGATGATCAGCAGGTGTGATCCGGCGTTGCGAATCGCGGCGAGATGTTGGCCGCGGTGGGAGATGTTGCCGCCGTTGCCGTGCAGGTAGAGCGTCATCAACTCCACATCGGGACCGGCGCCGATGCGCCAGCCGTGAATTTGAACGCCGTCGGAGGTTGTGAGCCAGACGTCTTCGGCGCCGAGTTGCGCCTGGATATCCCACGGACCCTGGGGATAGGGGCTGGGGTGAAACTTGGCGCTTTCGGCGAAGTATCCGAGCACGAAGTAGGTCCACAGAGCCAGCAGCGGCCACCCGACCCACTTGGGGATTCGACGAAGCGGACCGGTCATTCCTCGCTCGGCGTTAGCGCTTGGGGTCGTTGGCAAGTTCGGCGCGGCAGCGTTGCGCTTCGCTGTCGGCGATTTCCATTTCGGCCTCTCTCGCGACGGCGAGCTGCCGCAGATAGGTCTTGAGCTTCTCGACTTCGGTGGTATTGCGGTCTTTCGCGGCGACGAGCAGTTCGGCGACAGCAGCGTTCTGATAGCGGCGGACGCCGTGTTCAAGTGAAGAGATCATCGAACTGAGCCGGTCAATCCAGAGAAACGTATCGACAACGGCCTTGAGACCATTGGGATGTCGGATCATATCTTGGGCGGAAAGGCTCAAGTTGTCGATGTCTTGCATCATCGACTGATGTTGAGTGACGTAGGCATCAGGCGCACCGTCCTGAACCCATTCCTTGGGCCGGACCTGTTCGAGAAGCGACTTCATCTCCGTGGCGTGGAGGTCGACGCCTTGCGCCATCTCGATGACTTCCCAGCGCGGAAGAAGCTCTTGCGCGGATGCGGGAACGGCGACCAAGCCGAGCAAGAGAAAAGTGATCGCTAGACGATTCATGAAAGCCATAAAGTCGATTCTCCGTTACTGATGACATCTGAGCAGCGCGGGGCCGACGATTCGCGGCAAATACGTTCGCCCTTAGCTCTCGATCGCAACAACTTTCCCATCAACAAGTTTGAAGCCGGTGGGGTGAAGAGGGTCGGCGGAACACACAAGTTTCGGGTCCTGGTAGAGCCCACGTAGCTCTGGCTGCGTGTTGCCGAAGTCGGGGTTTTCGGCGTTGAGCGTCCACACGACTTTGCCTCTAAACCCGACTCGTACCTCCAGAGCCGCCCCGCAGCCTTGGCAAACGCAACCTGCTCGTTCACGCAGCTCGGACATCGCCACTCATTGTAGCGACGGCTGGGTACTCCACCCTTTGGTCGATGTAAAAAGCGCTACAGGTTCTCCACGACCTGGACGGCTTCCATCAGCCTGAACTCGAGCCGCTCTTCGACAGGAACTTCGACCGGTTTTCCTCGCTTGACCGCGGCAGCACCGCCGCCCGCGCCCGCTCCGACTCCGGCGCCGATTGCCGCGCCCTTGCCACCACCGGCGATCGCTCCGATCACGGCCCCGACGCCTGCTCCGATACCTACTTTTGTCGCGTCGGATTTCAGCGAGCCCGGCCCCTCGCGGTGAATGCGGTTCGAGACGAGGCTAATGGTTTGGCCGTCGGCGGTATCAAGCTTGACCAGTTCCATGGCGAGTTCCGCGCGGCCTTTGACGCGTCCGGCGCGTACGGCTTCGGTGACGCGACCTTCGACGCGAGCGCCTTTCTCGGCGATGATCATGTCGTCGATGACGATTGCGCGGTCGAGCGATGCGGTGAAGCTGTCACCGGTGAAGTTGCGGTCGCTGGATAGTCCGAAGTCGAGACGGACGGCGAGATCGGTGCCAGCCGGAAGTGTAACTTGCCTGGGCACGGGCGCAGGTTTGGGTGCGGGCTGAACAAACTCGGCGGGTTTCGGGGCAACGGGCCGGGCCGGAGGTAGCTGTACTGCCGGCTTCACCTCGGGTGGCCTCGGCGCGGGTGTGGGCTCAACACGGGCGACAGGCTTCGGCGGTGCGGCACGGCGCGAGGGTGCGGGGCGCACGGGCTGCGGCTTGGGTTCGACCGGAACCTGAGCTGTGACTGGCGCGGCGTCGGGCGGCTCGTTTTCGATATCGAGCTCGAGGGTTTCGGCGGTGGCCTGTTCCTGGACTGCCTCCGGGCTTTGGTTATTCATGACGACGATCGCGCCCAGCAGACCTGCGATCGCGACTAGAGAAACGAGTATTCCTATTTGGACGAGTTTCATGATGTCTCCGCCGCTGCTTCCAATGGACGGCTTACGTAGACTCGGCGTTTCAAAGGATTCGCGTAGTTGGGGCATGCTGACCTAAGCTGGGTACTTCGGCGTGCGGGCATTTCCTTAGCCTGGTTCGGTGGATCTGGCGGTTTGGTCAACGCAGGCTGACACCTGCGGCTCTGAGTTTGTCTTTGGGTCCTTGCGCTTCTAGGGTTGAACGCTTGGGTTAGACGTGCACGAGATTCTCTCTGAAATCTCTCAAGGCTGGGTACTTGACCTGGGAAGCCAACACGGCAGCTTCCCGGCTGAGGCGTTTCCGTTTTCGACGGTGCGGGTGGATCTCGATCCGCCGGATGGGCCGCGAGCCGGAAATGTCGTGCAAGCGGATGCGGCGCGGTTGCCGTTCAAGGACGGTGCGTTCGCGGCGGTCATATCGAATCACAGCATGGAGCACTTCGAACGGCTTGACGAGGCGCTTGGGGAGGTGGGCCGGGTTGTTGGGCCGGGAGCCAGCTTGTTCGTGAGCGTGCCCGATGCATCAACATTCACTGACAAGGTCTATCGCTGGCTGGGGCAGGGCGGAGGGCACGTGAACGCCTTTGTGTCGGCGGAAGTTCTTCGCGCGCGGATTGAAGCAGCGACGGGCTTGCATCACGTCGGCACTCGGCTGCTCTATTCGTCGCTTTCGTTCTTGAACCATAGAAACCTCGAAGGTCGGCCGCAACGAAAGATGTGGTTGTTTGCTCGTGGTGACGAGCGGTTTGTCGTGTTTCTCAACTGGCTGACGCGGACTGCCGACCGCTGGATTGGAACACGCCTTTCGATTTATGGCTGGGCGTTTTACTTTGGAGAGATTGGCGAGCCGCTCGTCGAGGGGGCATGGCGGAATGCTTGTGCGCAGTGTGGCAGCGGGCATCCGTCGGATCAGCTTGAGGCGGCAGGCGCGGTGGAGCGAGGCTGGTTTGGCGTGCGCATGTACCGGTGCCCGGGTTGTGGGGCGCGGAATGCGTTTGTCCGGGATTAGTATCGGCCTGCGCGGCAAAGCCGTGCGCCACGAAAGGATTACAATTTGACCGTGACTTGGATTCTTGTTGTCTTCGCTCTGATTGTTAGCGCTGTTGATGTGTCGGCTGCGACGCGCGAGCCTGTCCGTGCGCGGAAGGCGATGGTGGTGAGCGCACAGGCGGACGCGACACAGGCTGGCGTTGAGGTTCTGAAATCGGGCGGCAACGCTGTGGACGCCGCCGTGGCGGTGGGGTTTGCGCTGGCGGTGACACATCCGCGAGCGGGCAACCTGGGCGGCGGTGGGTTCATGCTGATCCGCTTCGCCGACGGACGTAAGACGTTCCTCGACTTCCGCGAACG
>Ga0114996_10010250_pt1 | contig 10192 bp, 6 predicted proteins | sample ArcticOcean_MG_C_4_FD_87039 | JGI IMG/M metagenome (GOLD analysis project Ga0114996, IMG submission 87039) | Marine microbial communities from western Arctic Ocean - ArcticOcean_MG_CB4_134 | ecosystem: Environmental > Aquatic > Marine > Oceanic | place: Arctic Ocean: Canada Basin | collected...
CAACCTGGCCCTCGGCGTGCCCTTGCAAGACGCAGTCGACCGGGCGGTGGACTTCGTGGCACGTGCCATCGCCACCGCGCCCGACCTCGGCCGCGGCCACGGCCCTGTCAATCATTTCGTCAAGAGCGAGCGGCTCACCTAGAGCGAGGACCGATCGCACCAGCGGGAATCGGGTCATCTCGGAAGCTTCCGGACGATCGCGCGCAGCAGCCGCTCCAGGCTTGCCGCCGACTTGCTCCCGATAGAAAGCACTTCGTCGTGGTCGAGGGGGGTTGTGGCGATCCCTGTCCCGTGATTCGTCACGAGCGAGATACCAAGGCAGCGCAGTCCTAGCGTGCGGGCTGCCGTCACCTCTGGAACCGTGGACATGCCGACGGCGTCGGCTCCGAGCCGTTCCAGCATCCGGATCTCCGCGGGCGTTTCGTACGAAGGACCGGAGAGACCTGCATAGACCCCCCGTTCCAGGGCCATGTCGAGCTCCCGCGCACACGACTCGGACAACCTCCCGAGGTCACGGTCATAAAGGTCGCTCCCGCCGGATGCGCGCACGCCTTCCGCGTTGGGTCAACGGGCTCCTCGTCATCAGGTTCAGGTGATCCTCGAGTAACATCAGAGTGCCTGGCACCAGGCTCCGGCGCACTCCCCCTGCCGCGTTGGGTGCGCACGCCCAGCGTTGCGGCGAGCCGCACCGGGGCGCACACGAGCTCCATGGACAACCCTTCGTACAGGTGGTGGCGCCCGGCCAGCACCGACACACGGCGCCCCTCCAGCCTTCCGCCGACCCAGCGACCGGAGTGACCAGACACTCCCGCTGAGGGCATTCCGCTCAAGTCCGAAAATGGTACGACCATGGGCTCTTCCACAGTCGCAACCAGGCCGCCTAGGCCGGATCCCAGGACGAGAGCGACCTCAAAAGGTTCGGCACCCAGCCGCGCCCGGAGTTCCGCCGCATCCGCGCTCAGGTCCAGCTTTATGCCTGGGACAGGCTCAACCCGCGACGATCGCGGACCACGGTCGGAACCGGCGACTGTGCTCAAGAACCCTTACTCGGCTGCAAATTGGATTGGAACCGGGGGACGGCCGCTGAATATGCGGGCACCCCAGGCGTCCTACCACCACCATGTTGGATACGGCCGTGAGGGAGCCATCCCTCTCGCGAAGACCGAGGTCAGGCATGTCATCGCGGCGGGGACAGCCTCCAGCGATGCCAGAATGGCGCAAGATTGTCTTTTTACCCAGGGCACGGACGTTGCACATTAAGTCCCGAGCACAGGTGTGTCACACTCGCCTTCGGTCCTCGACGCACCGCGTCTCGGACCGAAGACACAGCCAAAGGCCAGGAGCCAGCATGGGTAAGGTGATCGGGATCGACCTCGGCACCACCAATTCCGTGGTTGCCGTGATGGAGGGCGGGGAGCCGGTCGTGATCCCCAACGCCGAAGGAGGTCGCACCACCCCATCGGTGGTGGCCTTCACCAAGGATGGGGAGAGACTGGTCGGGCAGGTCGCCCGCCGTCAGGCCATCACCAACCCCAATAACACGATCTTCTCGATCAAGCGCTTTGTAGGACGCCGCGGAGAGGAGGTGAAGTCGGAGCAAAAACTGGTCCCTTACGAGATCCGCAACGACGCACAGGGGCGGGTCGAGATCTTCGTGCCCAATGCGAACAAGACGTTCACGCCACCCGAGATCTCGGCGATGATCCTTCAGAAGATGAAGCAGACCGCTGAGGACTACTTGGGCCAGCCTGTCACCGAGGCTGTTATCACCGTGCCCGCGTACTTCAACGACAGCCAGCGGCAGGCCACCAAGGACGCTGGCAAGATCTCCGGGCTCGACGTGAAGCGGATAATCAACGAGCCGACCGCCGCGGCCCTGGCCTATGGGCTGGACAAGAAGAAGGACGAGAAGATTGCGGTGTTCGACTTGGGCGGCGGCACCTACGACATCTCGGTCCTCGAGCTCGGGGACGGTGTCTTCGAGGTGAAGGCCACGAACGGCGACACGCAGCTGGGTGGGGACGACTTCGACCAGCGAGTGATCGACTGGCTGGTCACGGAGTTCAAGCGCGACCAGGGGATCGACCTGGGCAAGGATGACATGGCCCTCCAGCGCCTCAAGGAGGCAGCGGAAAAGGCCAAGATGGAGCTTTCCACCACGATGCAGACGGACATCAACCTTCCGTTCATAACGGCGACCCAGGAGGGCCCCAAGCATCTGAACTATACGCTCGCACGGTCGAAGTTCGAGCAGCTCGTCGACGACCTAATCAAGCGCACGATCCCCCCCATGGAAAAGGCTCTCGCCGACGCAGGGCTCAAGCCCGGGGACATCGACGAGCTGATCCTGGTGGGCGGCTCCACCCGCATCCCCAAGATCCAAGAGGTGGTGAAGGACTTCTTCGGGAAGGAGCCCCACAAAGGTGTGAACGTGGACGAAGTCGTAGCGGTGGGCGCTGCAATCCAGGGCGGCGTTCTGGCAGGTGACGTCAAGGACGTGCTGCTGCTCGATGTGACTCCCCTGTCACTCGGCATCGAGACCCTGGGGGGCGTGATGACCACGCTGATCCAAAGGAACACCACCATTCCGACCAAGAAGTCGGAGGTGTTCTCCACGGCTGAGGACAACCAGACCACTGTGGAGATCCACGTTCTCCAGGGCGAGCGGAAGATGGCGCTGGACAACCGTACCATCGGCAAGTTCCAACTCACGGGGATCCCACCGGCGCGGCGGGGGATGCCCCAGGTGGAGGTTACCTTCGACATCGATGCCAACGGAATCCTGCATGTTTCGGCCAAGGATCGGACGACCGGTAAGGAGCAGAAAGTAAAGATCGAGGCTTCCAGCAGCCTCTCGGACAACGAGATCGACAAGATGGTCAAGGACGCCGAGGAACATGCGTCGGACGATGAGCAGAGGCGCCAGAAGGTCGAGGCGCGCAATCAATTGGATTCGCTCGTCTACCAGGTGGAAAAGGATTCCACTGAATGGGGCGACAAGGTGTCCGAAGACACTCGCGGCAGCCTGCATCAGAGCGTAGAGAAGGCCAAGGAAGCCCTCAAAGGCGACGATCCGGCAGCACTCAGCGCCGCGCGGGACGAGCTCATGCGGGCGTTCAGCGCGGCCGGGCAGGAAATGTATCAGAGCCAGGCCCCAGCCGCCGAGGACGGTGCGGATGCGACCGCGGCCGGCGATGGCGACGCGGGGAGCGACGTCGGGGGCGATACCACAGGTGCCGAGGAAGACGTGGTCGAGGCCGACTATGAGATTGTGGACAAAGAGAAGTAGGTCGCGCAGGTATTGGGCAGGGCGCCGGGCAACCCGGCGCCCTGCCTCTCCATCCAGGGTAGAAGCCAGGACCCGCTTGGGGCACTCCGTGTAGAAAATAATTGACTGCCATCAGCGTTGTCCCTATCGAAGAGGCTGAGGAACGCATGTACGATCCGCTGCGCGCGAAGTCCAAGGTCGCCCTGTACGGCGGGGTCACCTTCATCTTCGGCCTAGGCATTGCGTCGGGGCTCGGGTGGACCCAGGCCTCCCTGGCGATGCCCACTATCGACCAGGAGCCCTCCCTTTCGGCACAGGCGGTGAAGCCGGCGGCCGACCTGAGCGAGGCGTTCGTCAATATCGCCGACCTGGTAACGCCTGCTGTCGTCCGCATCCAATCTCGCCGGCCGGCCCGGGAGGCCGCCCGTGCAGATAACCCGCTGCGCTTCTTCGGGCCCGAGAGTAGGAGGGATGGCCCACCCCGACCGGACTTCTCCGGGGGCAGCGGCTTCATCGTATCCGCGGACGGCTACATCCTGACCAACGACCACGTGGTATCCGGGGCCGACCAAGTCACTGTCTACCTGCGTGACCGGAGGTACTTCGAGGCCCGCATCATCGGGAGCGACCCGTTCACGGACGTGGCGGTGATCAAGATCGACATCCAAGGCGAGCTTCCCCACCTCTCGCTCGGTGACTCCGAGGATGTGAGGGTGGGTCAGTGGGTGCTGGCGATCGGCAACCCCGGCTTCGGCACGGGCAACCAGTTGGACTACACGGTGACGGCTGGAATCGTGAGCGCCCGCGGCCGGGGCCTCAACATCCTGCAGAGGGAACTGTTCCAGCAGTATGGCAATGACCCTGCCACGCAGGATTTGCCTGGGTACGCGATCGAGGATTTCATCCAGACGGACGCCGTCATCAATCCGGGGAACTCCGGGGGTCCGATGGTCAACCTCTTCGGTCAGGTGGTGGGCATCAATTCCGCCATCGCCACCAACACCGGATACTACCAGGGCTACGGTTTCGCGATCCCGATCAACTTGGCCCGACGGGTCATGGAAGACCTGGTGGAGTACGGCCAGGTGAAGCGGCCGCTGATCGGCGTGGAGATGCAGACGGTCGTACCCGAAGACGCCGAGTACTACGGGCTTCCGTCGGTGTCGGGCGCGTTGGTCCAGCGGCTAACCCCCGAGGGCCCCGCTGAGGGCGCCGGAGTGCGGGCGGGCGACGTGATCACGGCAGTGGACGGCGAGCCAGTTGGCTACTCGAACCAGCTTCAACAGCGCATTGCAGAGCGTCGTCCGGGCGACCGCGTCACACTGACCGTCTACCGGGATGGAAAGGCGCTGGAATTGGTCGTGCGCCTCACCGAGGCGCCGATCAACCGGTTGGCTTCCAGAACGATAGAGCGGCCCCAGCTGGCCGATGAGCGGCTCGGGATCCGAGTCGAGGAATTGGACGTGAGCGGTGCGCGCGCGATTGGCTTTTCGGAGCCGGGTGGGGTGGTGATCGCTGATGTTCAACGCGGCAGCGCGGCCGACCAGCGCGGAATTGTGCCGGGCCTCCGCGTGCTACAGATCGATGGACGGGATGTGTCCGACCCCGAGGATGTCCGGAAATCGCTGGACGCGGTGCGGGCAGGTCAGGTCATCGGGTTCGTGCTCGAGGGCCCCCAGGGGAAGCGGCGGATCGTGAACGTGCGCATGCCCGCTAACTAGAACCCTCTGGACGAACGACCAAGGATGCGCGTGGGGGTCCTGAGGGCCCTCGCTCCTCTTTTGCTCACGGGACAGCTACCGGTGCCGCCGGGGTCGTTGATCCCTCCGGGCGAGCGCCGTTATCTTTTTATATTCCCTGAAATCGCGCGAAAGTGGCGGAACTGGAAGACGCGCGAGACTTAGGATCTCGTGGCTTCGGCCTTGGGGGTTCGAGTCCCCCCTTTCGCACTGCAACGACACGAGAACATCCCTCTTTTTTGGGGGGCATCTTTTTCCGGCCGGCGTAGTTCCTATGACGATCTCCTCCACCCACCTGCGGATCAACATCGAGGAGCAGCAGCAGTGGCGCCGGACCGTCTCAGTGACGGTGCCCGCGGACGTGGTGAAACAGGAGCGGGGCGTGGTCCTCAAGCGCCTGGCCGGCCGGATCAAGCTTCCCGGATTTCGGAAGGGGAAGGTTCCAACCGCGATGGTGGAAAATCAGTACGGTCCCGAGCTCCAGAAAGAGACCCTCGACAAGGTGATCCGCGAAGCGTACCAGTCGGCCTTGGCGGCTCACGCGCTCCAACCCATCAGCGAGGGGGAGGTGGAAAAGGTCGACTACCGTCCCGAGGAGGACCTCACGTTCCGGATTTCCTTTGACGTCCGCCCCAAGATCAATGTCTCTCGGTTAGGCGGGTTCAAGGTGGAACGTCCCCGAGTACAGGTGGGCGAGGCCGAGGAGGATCATGTGCTGGACCGATTAAGGGACCAGAGCGCGGTGTGGCGGCCCGTGGAGGATGGAGGCCCGGCGCAGGAGGGTGACCTCGTCACGGTCCAAATCACTCCTCTCGGGGAGGGGGACATCCCCGAGGGCGAGCTTCAGGAATATCAGATGGTGGTTGGCGAAGGTGATGCCATTCCGGATGTGGAAGCGGCCATCCTCAGGTTGGCTGCGGGGGCCTCCGATGACTTCACGGTGCGCTTTCCCTTGGACTTTGACGACGAGGCCCGGCGTGGCGAGGAGCAGAGGCTCCGGATCAGCGTGCGGGACCGGCGTGTCAAGGAGCTACCGCAGCTGAACGACGAGTTCGCTCGCTCCGTCGGGGACTTCGACAGTGTTGACACCCTCCGGGTGCGCGTCCGGAGCGATCTGGAGGAGGAGGCTTCGGCCGGTGCCGAGGGAACTGTCAACAAGCAACTCTTGAATCTGCTGGTGGAGGCCAATCCGTTCGACGTACCGAGGTCTATGGTGGATCGCTATGTCGAGTCTCTGCTAGGTGACACCAGCAAGGCCGACCACGATACCGTCGCACGGACCCGCGAGCAGATCCGCCCCGAGGCGGAGCGCGGGGTAAAACGTATCCTTGTGATCGACCACGTAGCAGAGCTGAGAGAAATCCATGCGACAGAGGAGGACGTTGGCCAGCGAGTGGCCGAACTCGCGGAGTCGGGGGGGACCACTCCCGCACAGGCGCGGGCCCAGCTCCAGAAGGCAGGGCGTCTGGAGGGACTCGAGCGGGAGATCACCGAGCGCAAAGTGATCGAGTTCCTCCGGGAACAGTCGGAGATCAGTGACGAGATGTGACCGGGCGCCGTGCCCGTTTGGAAAAAACGCCGAGAAGGATGCCAATATCTATGCCGATCTATCCTCCCTATGTGATCGAACGCACCAGCCGCGGGGAACGGAGCTACGACATCTTCAGCCGCCTCCTCATGGACCGGATTGTCTTCCTGGGGAGCAGCATCGACGACACGGTGGCGAACATCATAGTGGCTCAGTTGTTGTTCCTCGATGCCGATGATCCCGAGCGGGAGATCAGCATGTACATCAACTCCCCCGGGGGAAGCGTGTACGCGGGGCTGGCCATCTACGATACGATGCAACACCTTCGAGCACCGGTGTCGACGTACTGCGTGGGGATGGCCGCCTCCATGGGCGCCGTTCTCCTCACCGCCGGTGCGAAGGACAAACGTGCGGCTCTGCCCAACTCGCGTATCATGATCCACCAGCCCTCCTCGGGTGCCCAGGGTACCGCGTCGGATATTGAGATCGCCGCCAGGGAGGTCCTGCACATCCGTGAAAAGATCAATGAGATCCTCGCCCGCCACACGGGTCAAGCCGTGGAGCAGATAGCCGAAGATGCCGATCGGGACAGGTTCATGAGCCCGTACGAGGCCGTCGAATACGGCCTCCTCGACCGCGTCCTCGAGGGTCCGGTCGTAACGAACGGGAAGAAGCCGGCTGACTCGGCCACACTCACCAGGGATTAGGGCGCAGGCCTCCGCCCCCGCACCCAGGACCCGCCATGCCCAGCGACAAACAGCTTCGTTGCAGCTTCTGCGGTAAATCCAAGGACAGTGTCAAGAAATTCATTAGCGGTCCTTCGGTCTATATCTGCGATGAGTGCATCTCACTGTGCAACGAGATCCTCGCCGAGGAAGAAGAGCGAGAGCAGGCGGGCACCGTAGTCACGAGCCCGACGCCCATCGAGATCAAGGACGCGCTCGACCAGTACGTGATCGGCCAGGAAGACGCGAAGCGCGCCTTGTCCGTCGCGGTCTACAACCACTACAAGCGCGTGAATAACCATGGTGTCATGGACGATGTCGAGATCGACAAGGCGAACATCCTCCTTATCGGTCCCACCGGGGTCGGCAAGACACTGCTTGCGCAGACGCTTGCCCGTATCCTTCAGGTCCCCTTCACGATCGCCGATGCCACCACGCTCACCGAGGCCGGCTACGTTGGCGAGGACGTCGAGAATATTTTGGTGCGGTTGCTCCAGGCCGCTGATTTCAACATCGGCGAGTGCGAGCGGGGTATCGTCTACATCGACGAAATCGACAAGATCGCTCGCAAGTCAGAAAACCCCTCCATCACACGGGACGTATCGGGCGAGGGTGTGCAGCAAGCGTTGCTCAAGATCCTGGAGGGAACGGTGGCCAGTGTCCCCCCGCAGGGGGGCCGCAAGCACCCACAGCAGGAATACATCCAGATCAACACACGCAACATCCTGTTCGTCTGTGGGGGCGCCTTTGACGGGCTGGAGAAGATCGTCGAGTCCCGTATCGGCAAGCGGCGGATCGGTTTCGCGGGAGAAACCACCGGCAGCTCCGCCGAAGACGAACGCCAGGAGATCCTTAGGCGCGTGGAGCCCGAGGACCTGCAACGCTTCGGACTCATCCCTGAACTGGTGGGCCGCCTCCCCGTCTCAGTGGCGCTGACGGAGCTCGACGAGGAAGCACTCTGTAGAATCCTCGTGGAGCCGAATAACGCATTGGTGAAGCAATACTCGAAGATGTTCGAGCTGGAGGGCATCGGCCTGACCTTCGACAAGGACGCCATCCGGGCGATCGCCAAGAAGGCCACGGAGCAAGGTACCGGTGCGCGCGGCCTACGCTCAGTGATAGAAGGCCTCATGCGTGACGTCATGTTCGACGTCCCCTCCCGTACCGACGTGCGCGAGATAGTGGTGACCACCGAGAGCGTCGAGCACGGCACCACTCCCCTGTTGGTGTTGCGGCCCGAGCGGAAGGAAGCCTGAGCGCCTCTCCGTGCCCACGCTGATCCGCGCCGACGGACCCACGGAGCTTCCCGACCAGCTTCCAGTCGTCGCGCTTCGAGACCTCGTCTTCTTCCCCTACATGGTGCTTCCGTTGCTGATCGGACGGCCGCGATCGACCGCGGCCCTCCACGAAGCGGAGGCTTCCCCAGACCGGCTCCTCCTCCTCCTGGCCCAACGCGACCCGGAACAGGACGAGGCCGGCGAAGAGGACGTATTCCGCATTGGGACCGTTGCTCGGGTGGTTCAGGTGACGCCGCTGCCGGATGGCACCTGCCGAGTGGTGCTGGAGGGAATGGGGCGGGCCATGGTAGAGCGGTTCCTGCCCTCCGACGACGGGACGCTGCGGGCTCGCGTGCAACCGTTCGTCCCCGAGGCCGAGACGGGCAAGGCGACGGCTGAGCTGGAGGCGATCGGGCGCGGGGTCACTCGGCTATTCGAGGAATACGCACACCTGAACGAGCGGGTGCCGGACGACCTCCCCCGACTAGCGAACGAGATTCGCGACCGGGTGCGCCTGGTCCACCTGGTCGCCGGCCACCTGCTCATCCCTTCGCTCGACAAGCAGCCGGTTTTGGAAGCGGCTGATCCTGCCATCGCGCTCGGTCTCCTCCAGGGACTCCTGGCGCGGGAGCTCGAGATTCTACGCATCGAGGAAAAACTGGATCAGCAAATCCGACTCCAGCTCGACTCGGACCGAAAGCAGTTCTACCTGAACGAGCAGCTCAAGGCTATCCACCGAGAACTGGGAGAAGGCGACGCAGACGAGTGGCAAGAATTAGAGAGCCTGCTGCGCACTCGAGAGCTGCCTCCCCACGCCCGTGAACGAGTGGATCGGGAGTTGGGACGGCTGCGGAAGCTCAACCCCGTGGCCCCGGAGGCCGCGGTCATCCGAACCTACGTGGACTGGATCCTCGCGCTCCCCTGGACGGGACGGAGCACGGACTCCGCAGACGTGTCCCGAGCGCTACAGGTGTTGGACGAGGCCCATTTCGGCCTGGGCGAGGTAAAAGAGCGCATCCTCGATCATATCGCCGTACTCTCACTCGTAGGCGAGCTAAAGGGACCGATCCTTTGCCTGGCCGGCCCGCCCGGTGTTGGCAAGACATCGTTGGGGCGGAGCATTGCCCGGGCGCTGGGACGCGAGTTTGTGCGGGTGAGCCTCGGCGGGGTGCGGGATGAGGCAGAGATCCGGGGGCACCGCCGTACGTACGTGGGCGCGCTGCCGGGTCGCATCCTTCAGGGGATGCGACGCAGCGGGACGCGCAACCCAGTCTTCCTCCTCGACGAAGTGGACAAATTGGCGAGGGATTTCCACGGTGACCCCGGTGCAGCGCTCCTGGAGGTCCTGGATACGGATCATAATCGCTCCTTCACGGATCACTACCTAGAGCTTGAGTTCGACCTTTCGGACACGTTGTTCGTTGCTACCGCGAATACGCTGCAAGGGATTCCAGAGCCGCTGAGGGACCGGATGGAGGTGATCCGCCTACCAGGCTACCTGGACACCGAAAAACGCATGATCGCACGGCGCTTCCTATGGCCCCGCCAAGCCGCGCAGCATGGCATCGAGCCGGACGCGGTCACCCTGGACGACCAGGGACTGGACTCGATCATCCACCTCTACACACGTGAGGCGGGGGTGCGCGAGCTGGACA
>Ga0114996_10010253_pt1 | contig 10191 bp, 6 predicted proteins | sample ArcticOcean_MG_C_4_FD_87039 | JGI IMG/M metagenome (GOLD analysis project Ga0114996, IMG submission 87039) | Marine microbial communities from western Arctic Ocean - ArcticOcean_MG_CB4_134 | ecosystem: Environmental > Aquatic > Marine > Oceanic | place: Arctic Ocean: Canada Basin | collected...
AGGCCGTGAAAAGTGTTATTGCGATTCAAGCAACGGCACGAAAAAAAGAGATCAACGCGATTACGAATCCAAGTTGAACATCTAGCGGTCGTTGGTGTTGTGGGTCGCGTGCGCGGCGAACTCTTTGGCAAAAAGACGTTCGTGCGTTGGGACGGTTTGTTCATCGGGGCGTCTTGTGCAATTAGAAGACGACCGATTGGTTTCTCGACGAACCGATTGAGACGTTGCCGAGGGCGAATATCTTGTCTGCCTTTTTTTGGGCATGTTGATCGGTACAGCGACGGTCGCACGCGACGATCTGCGATGGTGATCCGATGGCGGACGATTGCCTGTTTTTCTATGGCGTTCGCACGACTAAATCGTTGTGCGGTAAGAGATACAGTCTGATGCGAAACCGCTCAGGAAAATCAATCTGTTTTGCGCCGCGGTTGCTGGAGCATTGCTCTCGCAGCTCGAGGAGCCGAAACGTGTTTTTGCTGAGTGGACGCTGAACGCGGCGAGCATGATTCGAGCGCGAACTGCCTCATCGAGCCCCAAGCGGCAAGAAGTGGTCGATCAAGGGAAAACTCATTTCGGCGATTGGCGAGCCGCTATCGATGCTAAACAGGCCGTGACCCGGCAAGTCGGCGGCGTGACGGGTGACGTGGTAAGCAAGGCAAGTTCTATCGCCTCCCTTAATTTGGGGATTCACTGTTCTTAGGTGTTTTAGCGCATAGAATACCGGCCCGAACCGGGGTCCGTGACCGCGAACGATGCTTGGTCCGACCAACTGGCGGCCGATTTTCGGTCAGATTTTGTCCTGGGCGGTGATAGACGATATGCTAGGGACACCGCCGACTGACCGGCGGAGGTCCGTTCAAGACGGCAGTTCAAGGCACTGTGGAGACGGCTGGTTATGCAAGGCAGCATGCGGCGACCATTATGGGATAGGCGTTTTGCTCGCCGGCTGAGATGGACAGGTGGGAAACCTGTGCTGATGCGCGTCATCTTATTGTGCGTCGCCGGCGCGGTGCTGGTGGCGATCAGCGGCGGATCGTCCCCGGCCCTTGCGGCCGATCGGGTCGCGGAGCCTGACGACCAACTCTGGAAATTGGCGGGAGAGTCCTACGCGGCCGCAGGGTTCGAAACGGGCCACAGTCACCTAAAGACGCTGCTGGACAACAATCCCGGCGATATTGGCCTGGCGCTACAGTGTCTACGCAAGATTCTGCATGAAGCCGATCGCCAGCAGAGACACACTCGCCTGCAGAAGATTGACAACCATTGGGCCGTCTACGCGGCTGCGCGGTACTGTGCTCTGCAGCGGCTGGACGAGGTTTCTGCCCAAACCGCCGCCTTTCACGACGCTCTGGAGATAACCGTCGGTCAAAGTGTGCGGCAGGGCCGGCTCGTGGAAGCGGTCGAAATGATCGACCATTTTGCGTCGAAGAACTCGTTCGACCCCTTCTGGCGGATCACTCAGGCCCAATTCTATCGCAAGCTCGATTCCTCCAAAACGCGCGAGTTGTACGATAAGTTGCGAGCCGCGATTGATCTCGATCATCCCGATGCTGAGGCCCGGCAGCAGTGGGTCGATTTTTCCCTGACGCTGGAAACCGATATCGAGGCATTGCCGCAGGCAATCCTACCGCTTCCCAAAGGTAGCCTGCTGTCGCTCATGGAACCAGACGATCCCGACGGTGAATGGGCACGTGTGGCCAACCGCGCTGTTCGGCAAATCGCCCCGGTTGTCGATCGGCTTGCTGCCAGGGCACTTGTCGAAGGCGAGATCGTCCCTTGGCGGGACAAGAGTGGTCTGATCGATCCAGCCCGGGCACTGGACCTTCATCTATTGAGCCGGCCAGCCGCTGACTTGGAGCCGCTGCGCAAACTCCAGGCCGAACGTACTTCTCACGAGGTAGTCGCCAGCGATGCGTCCGAAGCGGAGATTCTCCGCCTGTACCGTCGGTTTCCGTGGGCGCTCAAGGCACAACAACGGTTGCTTTCGCTGGGCAACCGTATGCTGTGGGCGGGTCGAGCGCAGTCGGCCCTGCGAAGTTTTGGCGATCTGTTGGACCATGCGGCCGATTCTCGGCTTCGTGACGCCGCGCAGGTCGGCTATTGGACAGCGCAGGCGCAAATCGGAGTCGCCGGCGAGCTTGAATTGCTTGGCGAGGTTGATCCGAATCGCAGCTTTACCTGGCTGGGAAAACCAACCAAGGCGAGCGTGATTTGCAAACAGCTCCTCGCCGGTCGGACACCACGGGGGACAATGACCGCTCCGGTGCTGGCGGATCTGGCCGAGCACGTTGTTCGCATTCCTCCGGTTTCGCCGTGGCCGGGTGATTTGCCGGCTGAGGTTGATCTGGCCGTGGCGGGGAGCGATCTGCTGGTCAGCGGCCGGGATATGTTGGCAATGTACAACGCCCGCGAGCCGAATCGGCCGGTCTGGACCAATCTTCAGCGGCAACATGCCCAGCGGCGGCGGAGGAAAGATCGTCCGGGATATTTTCGGCCGGCGATCGACGGGTCGGTGCTTTACTCGCGATTCGGCTTCAGCAGCGTGCCGCGAGGCATGGCGGCGATCGATCGAACAACCGGTCGACCGCTGTGGTACAAAAACCAGCTTTCTAATTCGCGAGGCGGGCGAAGGATCCAAGTTCCCCTGTGCGATCCGGTTTTGGCCGATGGGCATCTGCATTATCTGCAGTGGAGTGCCGTGGCCCACATCAGCCATACCCGGAGCCGCCGATTGAGCGTGGTCTGCCTTGATCCTCGGCGACGTCGTTACGTCTGGGACGGCACGATTGCGATCGCCAGTACGATGACCGACTCGACCTGGAGCCTTGAGCGGGCACATCTCGAAACTGCGATCTTTGGCAATCGCGTTACGATCCACGAAGGTGCGATCTACAGCAGTTCCAACAGTGGCATCCTTGCGAGGTCGGATTTGCGCGACGGGCGGACCGAATGGATCCATACTTATCGCCCTCAGAACAAGAACCCGAATATCCGCAACCACGGTTCGCCGCCGGTGATCGCAGGCGACAAGGTGATCTTCATGCCGAGGGATTCGAGGCAACTGCTTGCCCTCGACCAACGTAATGGGCGACTCGTCTGGGAAAACTCCTTGGTGCTGGGCGTCCAGATCATGGGTACGCATCAAGACCTGTTGATCGTTCGTGGGCAGACGGGCGTCGCCGGCATCGATATGGCCACGGGCGACGCGCGCTGGTATCGGCCCATGAATCGGCCGGTGCTGGGCCGCGGGAAGTTAATCGGGTCATCGGTCTACTTGGCCCAACTCGACCATTTGCTTCGCCTTGATGCCAAGACCGGACTCGTCGAGGAAAATCGTCCCTGGGCGATGAAAGGTGAGCGACCGCGGAATTTTGTGATCAAGGGCCGCGATCTATATGTTGTGACGGACAGGCCCGCGGATGATCCCGGGCAGGAAATTGGTCGGCCTTTGAATCGGTCGGCGCCCAACAGAGCGATGCCCCTGGCCTTGCCGCTTCAGCGTGCCTGGAGTCTGCGCCGCGAAAACGCCCAGCTGGCGATACCGCCCAAAGACTCGCCGCTACGGGGAACAGCGTACATCATATCTGACGGTATTCTCGAATGCCTTGAGGTCTCTGCCCGGGGTGGCATCCGTTGGCGGCGCTTTATCGACACCTATGCCCCAAGCATTCACTTCGCCGGCAAGACGATGCTCGTGGTGAATCACACCAAGGGGCGCGTCCCCGGGCTAGCGAACCGAGTCGTTGCGTACGACGCGACGGACGGCCGCATTCTGTGGGAAAATGTCGTTCCGAACAACATCCAGCAAACCATCAATTGTGGATCGACGCAGATCTTCTATACCGCGAATCGACGGATCTCGGCACTGAACCTGACCACCGGTCGATGGGCCTGGCAGCGCAGCTTGGGTCATACTCACCGGCTGAGGATTTTCGGAGATGCGGAACATCTGCAGGTCTTTTTTGTCTCAAGCGTGCACAGTGTCCACCATCTACGTTTGGATGCCCGAAGCGGTCAAACGCTCAACGATATTAGCTTCGAAGCCCTGGGGACTTCGGGCGACGTGAACAACGGCCGAGCCCTGCGGGACGGGTATTACGAAGTCAAGATCAAGCCGGTCCGCGGGCGGTATGTGCGGCTGGTCGCCTTGTCAGAGGTGAGCGGTCGAGGTTGGACATCGATCGCAGAGCTTCAGGCGATCGGCGAGGGGGGAAAGAACATTCCCCGCGACCGTTGGAAGGTTCACCACGTCGACAGCTTCGAAGCGAAATCGAGCGTGAATGAATTCCCCGAGAGCGCCATTGATAACGATCCGATCACCTGGTGGCACACAAAATGGAAGGGCGGAGTCCCGCGCCATCCGCACGAAATTCAGATCGACACGGGTATCCAGCAGACAATCGCAGGCATCCGCTACTTGCCCGCCAAGATCGTCACCAACAATGGCATGATCCTGGATTACGAGCTCTACACGAGCAGCGACGCGAAGAACTGGGGCACGCCGCTGGCGAAGGGACTGCTGGTCAATCGTCCCCGAGTAGAAAGAATATACGCCGCCGATAGCGCGATCGTGTTCGAGGCCCATTACCATCGAACGAAGACCCGTATCATTTATCAGTATGCCTTGGACGGCAAACCGGCTGTCATGGTCGAGAGAGACGCCCGACTCGCTTTCGCCAAGGGACGTTACTTCGGAACGATCGCCAGGAAGAATAAGGAGGACATGCTGACCGTCAGACGTTTCGACGACGCCTCCTATCGATTCGAATTGGGATCGTCAAAGCAATTCGACATTGCTCGGCTCGAAATCATCGGCGACCGTCTGGTGTCGGCTCGCACACGCATGCTGATCGCGGATCTGGCCAAGAAGCGATTTATCCTTGGCCCTACCGACAACAAGTTGCCGCAGAACAAAAACGGTTTGGTCCTGCTTGATGGATCGGACCACCTGCTAAAAATCATCCATCGTGGGCAACAGGGCCAGGCGGTCCTTCGATTTGATCTGCGCACCGGTCAGCAGACCGAATCGACTCTCGTGGACCAGATCAAACCGTTCCGTGATCTCGATCAGCGCAGCCCACTCGGCGGCATTCAGCACGTCGACCGTGTGCTTCTCATGAATGACAACTCGGCCATCACCGCCTGGATCGCCGGCGGTAAGTCGAAAGGTGACTGACCACCGCGCGGCCAATGACCACCGCGCGGCAGGGGATGAGTTGGCGCACGACGGATTTGGCCGTCTGGCCGGTGAGATTGTATCGGATCGCAGCTGCCCTCCGCCCGCACAATCGGCCCAAAGCGTAGCTGGGTGACCTCAACGGCGAGCTACACTATAGAGATATGGGGCAACGTGGTGAGCGCTGGTGGCGGATGAATGACGAATGAGTAATGACGAATGTCTAAGTCGTAGAGAATGACTGACACGGAATTGCAGAATGGCGTCTTCGCCGGGTTCATTGATCTAAACGCGACGCAATGATGCCGGACTCAACGATTCACTTACTCATTCGACATTATTCATTCGTCATTCATTCGCTACCAACGACCTTGCCCTGTAGTCACAGGGTACTATTTCATTCCAACGATTCGACTTGGGGATTTCATGCCATGCCGCGACTTCGACTTCTAGCCGCCGTACTTCTCGTTGGGTTTGCCGTTGGCTCTTTGCCGCGATCGGCCGACGCTCGCTATCGTACCTACCGCGTGCTGCACAATTCGCACAACGACGCCACCCACGGTCGATATCCCGGCTATGCCACCTATCAATATCGTGCTGCGTACGCCTATGGATGGTTCGGCGTTCATTCGAGCAAACGGTCGGTGCACTACGGCAGCTATTACGGCAACTCTCACGGCTGGCGGCATTAGAGGTGTTTCTTGCGATCGCGTCGGGGCTAGTGCATGCGACGATGCTGAGTCCTACCGCCCGTGACGCGACGCCGGCTCGCTGCTACGATGATGCTGATGAGCACGTCGTACACCCACTTTGCCGATCTGGCCCGCGAGGCCGAACCGCCCGCCGATGGCATCCTCAGCCGAACGTTGCATGAGGACGATCGGATCAAGGTGGTGCTGTTCGGATTTGCCGCCGGCGAGTCGCTTTCGGAGCACACAGCCGCGAAGCCGGCGATATTGCATTTCTTACAGGGCGAAGCCGCGCTCACCCTGGGTGAAGATCACCTCGATGCGCGACCCGGCGCTTGGGTCCACATGCCTCCGCAACTTCCGCACAGTATACACGCCGAGACCCCGGTGGTGATGTTGCTAATGCTGCTTAAGTAAGCGCCGGCTCTTCTTGATCGTGGAAACCGGCTGTGGGGGCTAAGATATTTGCACGGCAATTTCTTGTATTGCCCCGTCACTCGGCCTACGATGGCACCGTGCCCCCTGATGATTGCGGTTCTTTCTTTATGGCACCTCAGCCGCCCATCGCCATCCGAGAAGGAGATACGAGCCATGTCGACCAATATGAATCTGAGTCCCGAATGTACCGGCCCGGAAGAGCTTCAACTGCTGCGCAAAGAATGGGGGTGGTTTTTGGCGCTGGGCATTTCACTTGTGGTGATGGGAATGATCGCGATCGGCAACGCATTTGCCGCCATGCTCTTCGCCGTCGTGTTGTTAGGATCGCTCTTGCTGATCGCGGGACTCGCACAGTGTGTAACCGCGTTCAACTCGCCCAGATGGAGTGGGGTGATGATTGAATTGCTGATGGGACTGCTCTACTTCGTCGTCGGTGCGCTCACGCTAAGCCATCCGGTCGGCGCCGCTGCCAGCTTGACGATGCTGTTCGCGATGTTCCTGATTTTTGGCGGCATCTTTCGGATCGTGTTGGCGATGCAGCATAAGTTTCGGCACTGGGGGTGGACCATGCTCAACGGGTTGATCTCCTTGCTGTTAGGCCTGTTCATCTGGAAACGTCTCGATTCGCTCGACGCGGTGCTTTTGATCGGGCTGTTCGTCGGCATCGAGCTGCTCTTTAACGGCATGACCTGGATCCTGTTGGCGCTGACCGTGCGCAAAGCCGCCGTCGCGGACGAATCTTGACTCGCGTCTCGCATGGTGTGTGGTAATAATGTCCGGCGGGTGTACCCCGTGGACGGGGCCGCGAAACGCGCCGTCCATGCCTTGAATGTACCCAGCGCATCTCTCGTCTCACGCCGTATTTTCTCGCGTAAGAATCGGGGAAAGTCGCGGCGAAGGCCGAAGGCAGCGCCGCGATATTGTGCGAATCTGTCCCAAATCGCTCACCCGCCGCGGACATTGACTCGAGCGGCTGGCGAATATGTCCCTGTTTAGTCCTGTGTGAGCGAAAGTTCCGACGCCGCACGGTCGCGGGTCGTGCGTAAAGTATCGATTGACGTCGTGACGCAACCGTTACTAGCGCACCTATTCTCATCATCGATGATCCCTTACCCGGGGTGGGCGCGCTGTTTCGGACCGCTTGCCGTGGGGCAGCGGAAGTCAGCTGGTCCGTTGACGTGTGTGGGTGACATCTGCGTGCGTCAGCGCTAGAAACAAGGGGAAGAATTATGTCGATGCCTCGTTTTGCGCTGGCGGTACTCGCCGGTTTGCTCGTCGTTCGAACGAGTGCCGCACAGGATCTCACCGCGCCTCCCGTACCTTCGGATACGGTCTTTCTCACTCCGGCGAGTGAGGTGCCCGACGCCAACTCGTACGACGCCGAGGCAGTCGGCGATTGCGACTGCGGTTCGTGCTCGTCGTGTGGGTGCGACAAATTATTTGGCTTCATCGCGCCGTCGGACGATGGTTTTTCTGACTTTATTAGCCCGATCACAAACCCTCTGTTCTTCGAAGATCCGCGTGCGGTGACCGAGTTCCCCCTGACGACCGTCCGGGATCTGCTGGAGAATCGACTCACCGTGGATCTGATTTTGCGATATTAGGATCGCATCGAGTTCAATTGCGACCGGCGTTATCGTCGGCTGCCGAAGATTCCAGTGGCGTACCAGATGCCGTTCGCGCCTCGCTTCATGTCGTAGGCGTAGAGCGGATGGTCCGCGGCGACCCGATCCCAATGTCCGCTCGATCGGCGCCAGCTATAGACACACTCTTCGGCAGCCGGCACCAGTTGCTGGCCCGGCCAGCTCTCGGCGCAGACCTCGACCGCGATCAGGCTCCGCGGGAGTTTGGCGTTGAGTTGGTGAAAACGAGTCGACCAGTCATGATGGCCTTGCGACTGCATCGACGCTTGAAGCTCGCTATGCCGCCGGCTCACCTCGGTCAACAGCCCAGACAACGTGCCGGCCGCACTACGCGGCTGTTCGCGTCGGCGACGCACCGCATAGATCAAGGTCCGCTGAGTCAGCGTGCCGGGCGGCAGATCGAGAATCACTCGCATCTTGTCCGCGGCAAAATAACTGCCAAGCGAAAACGGGAACATGCTCACCACGTGCCCCGAATATGCGGACCCGTTGCTCTGGTGGTCGATCACGGCGATTCCGGCCCGGCCGTACATATGCTGAAACGCCGCATGCTCGATCAGCCGTGTTCGTCGCCCATCGACCTGTACCGACGCGGTCAGTGGCAACTTTAGCAGCACATATCGCTTGAGTCCGTCGCGCACTGTCGGATCCGCCAGCGTGTGCCGCTCGAACTTTGCGGCAACCGCGTCGTCTTCGGCCGGATGAAAATAGATCAACAACATCGCTCGCCCACGCTTTGAGGCAACGTGGGCCTCGCCATAGTCGGTATGCCAACGAAGATTTTCGGCCTGTGACAGCGCTGTTCCCAGAATGACCATCAGACAGACGGTTATCGTCATAACATGGAAACGAAACATGGACGACCACCGGTCCAAAAAAAGGTTCGTCCGGGAATATCGGGGAACACTTACTGACAGATCTTCCTGGATGAACTCAAAAAAAGGCGACAGTTGTTCCAATCACTTCGATTCTCTTAACTGCTTTAGAAAAATCACCGCGCCAATCGTCTCTGCTTGGCGACCGTTAGTATCATCGATTTGCCGCCGGAATAAAAGCGTTTTTATCGGACTTTTCGCAGATTATTGGGTAGATACTCGCCGACACTCTGGGACGATGGTCGGGTACAATGGCGAAAACCACAACGGAATCGCGATCCCCCCGCCCATCGCGGATCCCCTCCGCTAAGCCGACTGACCCATGAATTGTTCTCCTCTTAACAGACTTCCAGCGCTGACGCTGTTGGGGGCCTGTATCTTGCTGGTCGCGTCGACCGCCGGTGCCTACGAACCGACGTCGCGGTACGTCGTCAAGGAGATTGAAGGTTGGCAGGTCTATGTGCATCGGGACCTGTTGACGGACGACCGGCGCGGTGACATCGGCACGCCGGCCTTGAGGCAACTGCGGTATGGTCTGGCGAAGACTAGGCAGATGGTCGTCGCCGACCCGCTAAAGAAGCTGCAGAAGGTGAGGATCTGGCTTGAGGTCGACTCGACCAAAGGCAAGCACGGTCACACTTCGAGTTATCAATATCACCCCGGCCTCGATTGGTTGAAGAAGATGGACTTCCATCCGAAGAAAGTAAAGTGCGTTGAATTCGGTAACGCCGCTAGTCTCGCTCGACGGCCAGATTTCAAAACGGTTCAGGTGACGATACACGAACTGGCGCATGCGTATCACGATCAGATTCTTTCCTTTAACAACGCCGACGTGCTGGCCGCCCATAAGCGAGCGCGCGAGGAAAAGAAATATCCGCACGGAGATTGGGTCGTTCGGGCCAATCACAAGGAGTTTTTCGCCGGCCTGACGACGCGATACTTCGAGTCCGAACAGCGGCGCAAGGAGATCGTGGAGCGTGATCCAATCTTTGCCAAGAAGCTGGAGCAGTACTGGGGAACACCAAAGGCACTGTTCCGCACACCGCTGGAAAAATCGAAGCAGAACACGCCTAGCCAGTCGGCGGGATCAGAGAAAAAGGACAAGCTGTAGATCGTTACCAAGGTATCCTTCGCCGTGATTGTCGCCGTGTTCTCTGAACTCGGCGTCTGAAACCGCGTCTGAAACGGGTGGTCTTGTTCGCACGACAACGCGAAAACACCGACCACGGAGAGTGGACGGCGACTGTGGACGAGATACTGAGTTAGGAACGAGGCCTGGACTTAAGCGGCCGCGGCGCTAGAATGCGCTTCGCAGACGATCTATTCGGTATTCGCAAGAGCCGGTTCGCCGCAGGCGGTGCATGCAGCGG
>Ga0114996_10010254_pt1 | contig 10190 bp, 8 predicted proteins | sample ArcticOcean_MG_C_4_FD_87039 | JGI IMG/M metagenome (GOLD analysis project Ga0114996, IMG submission 87039) | Marine microbial communities from western Arctic Ocean - ArcticOcean_MG_CB4_134 | ecosystem: Environmental > Aquatic > Marine > Oceanic | place: Arctic Ocean: Canada Basin | collected...
CCTTCCCCAGCCTCTCTGTCAACACGGCGAGCGCCCCTCACATCCTGAACGCCGACACCGGAGTGCTCACGCGCTCCGACGGCAGCACCCACGCCCTCGGAGCCACGAGCGGAGTGTGGAGCTTCACCAGCGTGAACCTGCCCGAGGGCGTGTTCCTGCGCATCGAAGGAACGCGGCCGGCCGCCATCCTCGCTTCGGGACCCGTGACGATCGCGGGAACGATTCGCATCGACTCGGGCGCGCTCGGCTCCGGACCCGGGATCGGGACCGGACAGGGAGGCGGAGGGCACGCGAACCCCGGAGACATCGGAGGCTCGGGGACCCCGGGGAATCCCTACGGTTCGGAGAGCCTGAGCCCGCTCACAGCGGGATCCGCAGGGGGCGGCGCGCTGGGAGGAGGCGCGCTTCTCGTCGCGAGCCAACAGGCGCTCACGATCAGCGGAACCCTCGACGCCAGCGGAAACGAGAGCTCGAACGGCGGGGCGGGAAGCGGCGGCGGTGTGCGGCTGGTCAGTGGAGGAGATCTCGTGGTGACGGCGACCGGACACGTGCGCGCATCGGGCGGAGCGCACGCGGGCGGTCAGGGCGCAGGATCCGATGGGCGAATTCGGTTCGAGGCGACGGGAGAGTTGACCCTCTCAGGAGAAGTGCTCCCCGCGGCAACCACGGCGAAGCCTGAGACGTTGGGCGCCCTGAAGCTCCCCGGCCTCTAGTCTATTCGATCGTGATTTGGACAGGCATCAGGGTGAGCAGCTCTGCCGGTTCATAGGCGAGGAGCTCCCCGACACTCCCGAGTCCCCCTGCGAGCGCACGCTCGAGCAGCCTCTCCTCCGCGCTCGGAGCCTCCGCTTCCGCGTCCGCCTCGACCCGCGGCATCAGCATCGCCTTCAGGGCCGCCTGCCACGAGCGACGGGGGAGATGAGACACCGTCCAGGGTCCTCCGGGTTCGAGACCCGCACGCCCAGCCGCGAAGGCGATCGCCTCATTCAATCCGCCGAGCTCATCGACGAGGCCCTTCTCGAGAGCCTGAGAGCCCAACCAGACCCTCCCCTGTGCGACTGCGTCCACCTCGGCGACCGTCATCTCCCGCCCCGCAGCCACCGCCGCGAGGAAGCGATCGTAGAACATCTTGAGCTTCGAAGAGAGCAAAGCCTGCTGCGCCTCGGACCAGGGCCGGGAGAGCGCGAAGAAATCGGCGTTGTCGTGGCGCTTCCAGACGTGCTCTTTCACGCCAAGCCACCCCATCAACTGTCCAAACGAGAACTTCGTCGTGAAGATCCCGATGGAGCCCGTGACCGTGCCCGGCTCCGCGAAGATCCGCTCGCCCGCAGCGGCGAGAAAATAGCCGCCGGAAGCCGCGACTCCGCCCATGGAGATGATCACGGGCTTCTTCTTTCGGGCCTGCAGGACGCCCCGATGCATCTGGTCCGATGCGAGCGCCGAGCCTCCGGGGCTGTTGACCCGGATCACGATCGCCTTCACCCGGGGATTGCCGACCAGCTTCTCCAAGCTCGCGAGGAAGGTGCGCGATCCGATGGTCGGTCTCCCGAGGAGAGGAATGGAGCCGCTCCTTCCGTCCACGATGTTCCCCTCGACCGTGAGCACCGCCACGGCGTCGGGCCCGCCCCACACATCCCAGCTGGGGGAGTCTGGCCGGTAGCGCTTCTGCAGACGAACCGGGCGCCCCTCGGCATTGCTGATGATCTTCTCGATCTCGTCATCATGCGCCAACGCATCGATCAGCCCCTTCTCCATCAACTCTGATGCGGTGTACGGTCCCGCATGCAGGAGCGCGAGAGCAGCCTCCTCGGAGACCTTTCGACCGTCAGAAATGCCCGCCACGAGCTGCGCCTCCAGCCCTCCCAGGATCGCGTCCTTCACCTCGTTCAGCTCGGGACTCGGTCCTCCAGACATGAACGATTCGGGGAAGGACTTGTAGCGACCGAAGCGAACCACCTGCGCGTCCACCCCGAATTGGTCGAGGAGCTCGGCGTAGAAGAGCGTGGTGCTGCTGAGGCCGAGGAGCCACGCGCCCCCCGCTGGATCGGCCATGATGCGATCGGCAGCGCTCGCCACGTAATACCCGACGTTGCGCACCTGGTCGAAATGCACGTGCACGCGCTTGCCCTCGGCACGCAAACCCTGGATGGCTGCGCGGATCTCCTGCGCTTGAGCCCAGGTCGCACGATACCCGCGCAGCTGAATCAGCACCCCTCCGACATGCGAATCCCGGGCGAGCGCCCTCAGGTATCGGAGCACCCCGACCTGAGTCGGGCGACCGGCCCCCAGCACCGTCCCCTCGGACCGCTCCGCGATCGAGCCCAACGTGATTCGCACCCAGCCATCGTCCGAGCGAGAGAGGCTCACGCGCGGCTGCTTGCTGAATCGAAGCGCGACATGGGTCTGGTCCAGCCGAGCCTCTCCCCCGTCGGGAAGAGCCATGGTGACGCCGCTCTCCACCCCGAACCCACCCCAATTGGCTCCCAGCTGGAAGCCCCCTACAAATCCCAGAGTGCCGTCGTCCCGAGGCATCGCCCGGACCGTGACCCCGAGATGAAGTCCTGGAATGGGTTGGGTGAAGATGGAACCGATGACATCCATCTCACCTGTGTCCTCTTCCACCGCGACATCCGCGCCAAACGCGAAGCGGGAGGTCCCGGGCCGCACGAGCGCCCCCGCCTGGTAGCGCCGCGAGAGGATCACATCCCCATGACTCGGCCGATTCACCCGTTCCGCGGTCGCCGCGAGCGAGAGCCAGCTCGCCGGACGACTGACGAGACCGAGATCGATGGAATGCAGCCCATCCTTCCCGTGCTCATCGTCGAACACCGTGTGCCAGGCCGCGCCCATCGAAAAGGAGGGCTTCGGCGAGAACGCGAGACCCATTCCCATCCGGGAACCTCCATCGCGAAACACGAGGACATCGCCTCCGAGATGGACCCCTCGCCACAATCGGGTTCCCGCATAGAGGCCGCCGCCGCTCGTGAGCTTGTCGCCCGTCTCCGCGTGGAGGATCGTCGCCTCTGATCCTCTCAAGAACCCAAGCAGTGCTGGATTCGACTCGATTCCAAGGACGCCCGCGTCCTGATGGATGCTCTCGACCGGCAGCGTGAGCCCATCCAGAGAATTGGCGTGGGCCGACGAACACAGGAGAAGCCCCGCCGCCAGCAGCCATGAGCATGCTCTCCAAGTTCGCATCACGACCTCATCTGCACTTGAAAAGTCCTAGAAACATCCAAACGCGGCAAGCACGGGCTCGAGGGCGCATTGCTTGCCCTCCTCCACGCAGTCCTGAACTTCCAGAGTTCCGTTGTTGCACCAGCTCAGGACCCCGTCGTCACATTGACCTGCCAGCGTCACTGAACCGCATTCATCCACCACTCCGCTCGTCCCACATCCGACCCCCTCGCTCCCGGTCACGCAGCTCGTCTCGTAGGAAGCGCAGTCGATGCCCGTGAGGTATCCGTCGATGCACTTCAAGAGGACGTCGCCCTGGCACTCCCCCGTCTCGGGCACGCCAAAACACGGGTCCTCTCCCGCTCCACAGAGGCAGGCGGGGAGATCGTTTTTCGGGTGGGAGATGCAGATCCCCCCGCAGCTGGCCACGCAATCGACCGCGACGAGCTGGGAGGCCACACACTGGGTCAAGAGCTGCCCGAAACAGAGGCCATCTTGATCCACTCCCATGCATGCGTCCGACGCTGTCTGGACCTCCCGATCCGGAACCATCGCCTGTCCACGAGCCCCCAGATGAACCGGACCATGGGTATTCCAAAAAGGCACGTCGTGTTCAAACGACACACTCTCCTTCTCGCACCCGTTCAACAGGGCGCAGACGAGAAACACGACGATGGACAAGCGCTGCATCTCCACAGTCTAGCACCGAGACAGGAGCGCTCCCAAATCCCTGATGCCTTCTCCCCCATCCGACGGGGACCCGAGACCGCGCGAAAGGTGCGGGTCATGCCCGGAAATCGACCCCATGCGCCGCCAAGCGAGCCGCCAGGGGGGCCCACCGGCCAGAGTCTCCCTGTCCGTCGATGCGCACGTCTTGCATCGCTCGTCTCCAGGAAATCCGGCGCAGCTCCCGAAACCGGTCGGCAGTGAGGCGCACGCTCCGAAATCGCCTCTCCACTTCGCTGAGCCCCGTTCCCTCATCGAGCACATGCATCATGGCGCTCTGAACACCGGCATCCAACGAGGGACATGGGAGGACGGCGGAGCTTTCAGAGAGCCCCGGGGGGTCCGGAGCCCTCTTCCCGAGCGCTTCAGCGAGGCCCCGAACGAGAACGGCGGAGGCCTCCCGCTTCGCAGCGCGGGTGCTCCCTGCGATATGGGGAGTCGCGACCGTCGCCGCTTGAATCAACTCCAGCGAGGGCGTGGGTTCGTTCGGAAAGACATCCAGGGCGAACGACGCGAGGGGCGTCTCCCGAACGGCATGAGGACAGAGCACTCCCCCGCGAGAAGCATTGAGCACGATCCCCTCGAATCCCCGAAGCCGCTCCGCGTTCAAGAGATCCGCGGTCGGATGAGCGGACTCCGCTGCGCTCGTCAGGGGAACATGGAGACTCACGACATCCGAGCGAAGGAGCTCGCCCAGCGGGACGTGGGAGGACAAGGTCCCGGCTGCGTGACGGGGGGGATCACAGCGAATGACCTCCATTCCGTGGGCCGCGGCGCGGCCTGCCACCGCTTCCCCCGCATGACCGCATCCGATGATCCCAAGGCGTCTCCCGTCGAGGGTCCACTCCCGCGAGGAGGCGACACGATGCATCGCCCACCAGACCCAGTCAGCGACGGCCGAAGCGTTGTGTCCGGCGGCCGAGAGCACCTCGACGCCGCGGGATGCACACGCATGCCGATCGATGTGATCCAGACCTGCGGCAGCCGAGGCGACGACGCGCAGCGACGGCGCCGCGTCAAGAAGCCCTTCATCGACGGGGGTGACGCTTCGAACGACCAACGCCTCGGCATGGCCGAGGGCTGGATGATCGCGAGGCCCTGCTTGCGCGGCGTAGGTCCACACTTCACCGAGGGCGGCGAAGCCTTCCTGCCACTGCATGTCCGAGTCGATGAGGAGCATATGCACCGCCTGTCCCGCGACAGATGGCGCAAGAGCCGGACTCGTTCTACCATCCCCTCGGAGGGATGCACATGTCTCGAGATCCCCTGACCCATGCTCCCCGCCTGGCCATCCTCTGGATGGTCATCGCGAGCATCGCGTTCGCCTCGCTCGGCGCGGTGGTGAAATGGACCGCGGGTCAGATGGACATCTGGGTCGTGATCCTCGGTAGAAGCATCGTGACCGCCGGACTCGCGTTCGCGTGGATGCACGCGAGAGGACTCCGCTTCGCCATCGGGAATCCCCGATGGATGCTCCTCCGCTGCACAGCCGGCTTCATCGCCATGGCCGCCTACTTTCACGCCATTCAGATGATCCCGCTCGCCAACGCGATCGCCTTGCAATACACCGCCCCTCTCTTCATCGCCCTGCTCTCGGGGGTCGTGCTGCGCGAGCACGTCAGCCCTCGCATCATCCCCGCGGTGATCGCCGCGTGCGCGGGAGCCACCTGCATCGCCTCACCGAATCTCGACGCGCTCGATGTCAACGCGTTGATCGCGCTCCTCTCCGCGTTCCTGACCGCCATCGCCTACCTCGCCATTCGGGGACTTCGCACCTCGGACTCCCCTGAAGGCATTGTGTTCTGGTTCGCGCTCTTCGCTTCATTGGGCGCCCTCCCCGCGGGAGCGATCGAGCTCCACTCCCTCAGCGCTGTACAGTGGATGGCGCTCGCTGCGATCGGACTCGCGGGAACGCTGGGTCAGGTGGGGCTCACCCGCGCCTATCATCATGCCCCGGCTGCATTCACGGGCGCCTTCTCCTACACGACCGTGGTCGTCGGACTCGCCTTTGGCTGGTTCCTGTTCGCCGAGCGTCCGACCTCCACCGACTGGATCGGCGTGGCGCTCATCGTCGGGAGCGGGTTGTACCTGGCGCGAGAAGAGGCGAGCCTGCCGACGCCTGCCAGCGCGTCGTCCGAAATCTCTCAGGGCATATCGGACCCAGACTCCACCCAGCCCTGAAGCTCAGTGGAAGAAACATCCACGGTAAGAGTGACTGCATCTCCGGTGTCTTCCACCTTGAGCTTGTCCAGCACGCTCTTCAGGCGACCGGACTCGTCCAGTTTTCCCGCGATCAGGGCGAAGATGGCGCGGGTTCTCTTCAGCCAGGACACCATTCGACCCGCGCTCTGGGCCGAATCGGGGACCGCCCAGATCCGAAGAGAGGCCGAGGCCCCCAGACGCACCGACACTCCCGCCTCACGAACCAAGCGAAACAGCTCGTTCTCCTCCGAGCTCGCCCCGGACCCGAGGGAGATGCCCTCTGCGACGCTCCCCACCCCCCACAAGACCGCCCCCCTCCCGACGGACTCCCGAATGATGCGCCTTCGACTCCCGCGCCAAGCCGAAGGCGCTCGATGCATCCGGACGCTGTTCACGGTCTCGAGCCGAGCCTGTGACCCCAGATAGAGGATGTTCTCGGAGACGACCGCTGCGACGTGATTCTCCGTGCGATGACCCACGCAGTCCAGGCCCTGGACCGAGCTCTCCACCGCATCCACGCCATGGAGATCCTTCAACGCGCTCAGGACCCCTCTCGCGTCGAACGACCCGCTGAGCACCACAAATCCCTCAGGGGAGTCTCCGGGCGACGCCCACGCGGCGAACACGGCGGCGTGAAGACTCTCCACGGGGATCGCGTCCGCGAGAGCGACAGGAACGTCGAGGCTGTCCTCGGCGGAGCGGATCCTGGTGATCAACTGCTCCCCGAACTCCGAGTCTCGAAGACGCGCAAGATCGAGTCCTCCGATCCCATCGACGTCCGCGGGAACGTGGAGTGAGAGGAGCTCCTCCAGGCCCGGGGGGCCAGAGGGCGCGAGGGTCTCCACCATCCAGACGAGCCCCACGATCGCGCAGATCGCGAGCGCCCTCATCCACCACGCGAACCCCATCGAAGAGCGCCGGCGCCCCATGCCCTAGGCCCCGCTCACGCTGTCGAGCCATAAGGTGACGGGACCGTCGTTCACGAGCTCGACGTCCATATGAGCGCGAAAACGACCGGTCTCCACCGGGATCCCCTCCGCCCCGACATGCGTCACCACCTCGGCGACGAGCGCCTCGGCCCCGACGGGCTCCATGGCCTTCACGAAGGAGGGGCGGCGTCCCTTGCGACAATCCCCATGCAAGGTGAATTGGCTGACCACGAGGACCGAACCACCCACGTCCCGCACCGCGAGGTTCATCTTTCCGTCCCCATCTTCGAAGATTCTCAGCCCAGCGAGCTTCCGTGCGATCCAGGCAGCGTCCGCCGAGGTGTCGCCGTCGCCCACCCCGATCAACGCGAGGAGGCCGCGCTCGATGCGGCCGACGACTTCCCCTTCCACAGTGACGCTCGCCCGGGAGACTCGCTGAAGGAGCGCACGCATCCCTAGCGCTCGATCCGGACGACTACGCGCCGGTTGAGCTGGCGACGCGCGTCGAGATCCGTCGCAGGGTGACTGCCCGAAGTCGCCCGCGGGCGCGTGTCCGCGAACCCTGTCGCCATCATCGCCTGGGGCGGGAGCCCCTGTTCGATGAAATAACGAACGACATGCGTCGCGCGGCTGGCGGAGAGTTCCCAGTTCGTCGCGAAGCGACCGCTGGAGATCGGGACGTCGTCCGTATGACCTTCCACCGTGATCATCAAATCGACGGGATCGAGCGCTCGAAGGCGGTCGACCAGGTTCGTGAGCACGGGCTTCATCCCCGACTTGATCTCGGCGCGGCCCGTGTCGTAGAGCGCTGAGCTGTTGAACTCCAGCTCCACACCATCCGGTGTCGCATTCAGGACCACTTCGCCCCGCTCAGCCAGGTCCTGAAGAGCGCCCTCCATCGCGTCGAAGAGGGACTCCTCTGGCGTTACCTCGGGATCCGGGATGTTCGCCCGGTCATCGGTGGATTCCTCCGCCTCCGGGCTGTCGGCGATGCCATGCGTCTCCCCGGGCGCTCCAAACTCAGAGTGGATCTGCAGCTTGATCTTCTCGAACTTGGACAAGTTCACTTCGCTGACGGTGTACATCATCACAAAGAACGCGAGCAGGAGCGTGATGCAGTCCGCGTAGGTCAGCATCCAGTCTTCATTCTGCTGCGGCCTGGGCCGCTGATGGAAGGGACCGCTCAAGCTGAAGTCCTCTTCTCGTCTGCCTGGAGCTCCTTGATGAGGTCCGGCTCCAGAAAGCTGGAGATGCGATCGCGAATGTAGCGCGGAGTCTGCTCCTCCGAGAGCATCACGAAGCCCTCGAGCATCAGATAGTCTCGCTGTCGACCGATCTCCTCGCGATGGTTGATCTTGTCTCCCGCGGGCTGAAACACGAGGCGAGCGAGGAGGACGCCATAGAGCGTCGTCAACAAGGCCAGCGCGAGCCCCTTCCCGAGCCCTCCGGGATCCGCGCCCAGCGATTGGAGCATGATGATCAGGCCCACCAGAGTACCGACCATCCCGAACGCCGGCGACGCGGACGCCATGTTTCGGAGTACGTCCACCTCGATGGTCTTGCGCGCGAAGCTCGACTCGATGGTGTTCCCGAGGAGCTCTCTCACCTCGTCCGACTTGTATCCGGAGAGCACGAGTTGAGCCCCGTAGCGCAGGAGATGGTCCTCGCCATCCCCCTCTTTGATGTGCTTGTCGAGCGCGACCACGCCGCCTCTTTTCACGATGAGCGCCCATTCCACGATCCGACGCACCTCATCCACCAGGATGCCGCGGTTGACCCGCGCATGCCCCAGCGTACGAACGGCCTCCCGCAATGCGCGGAGCACGTAGACTCCCTGAAAGCTGATGAACGCGTTCGCCAAGGTCCCGCCGACCACGAGAATCAGGCTGGAAGCGGATACGAAGATGATGGGATTGTCGGTCGCGAGAAAGATCGCGAGAACGCAGAGCCCCACCCCAAAAAGCAATCCAAGTACGGTTCCTATGGACATGCACACCCCCAACAAACAAAGAGGGAACCGGAAATCAGGCGCCCATCCTAGCGGACCCCACCAGACCCTCACAAGGTCCCATGCGAGCGCGGGGCCGCAGCGAGCCCTTCAGAGGATGCCGGTCTTCGAAGCCTGCGCTTTCCAGGATCCTGAAGCGCGCTCTCATCGGCTTCCATCCCGTGGACTGCCCCGCCATTCATCGAGTCGCTCCCGAATGTAGCGCTCATACCCAATCCCCGAGGGATCATAGAAGCGCTCGCCCTTCAACGCGTCCGGGAGATACTGCACGCCCGGGACGAATCCACCGGGCTGATCGTGGGGATACACGTAGTCTTTCCCGTGCCCCTGGCCCTTCGCGATCGCGGTCGGCGCGTTTCGAAGATGGAGCGGCACCTCCGCGTCTCCGACCTCCCGGACCGCCTTCTGGGCGCGACGAAGTCCCATGTAGCTGGCGTTCGACTTCGGCGCTGAAGCGCAGTAGGTGACCGCCTGCGCGAGCGGAATCGCCCCTTCAGGAAGCCCGATCACCTCGAACGCCTGACTCGCCGCAACCGCGACCTGGAGAGCGCGAGGATCCCCGTTCCCGATGTCCTCGGACGCGAACACGAGGAGCCGGCGGAAGATGAACCGCGGGTCCTCGCCCGCGTCGAGCATTCGGCACATGTAGTAGAGAGCCGCGTCTGGATCCGAACCCCGCATCGACTTGATGAACGCGCTGGTCACATCGTAATGGGCGTCGCCTCCCCGATCGTGGCGAAGCACGCGACCTGCCATGGCCTCCTCCACGGCCTCGATGCGGATGACGTCGTCGCCTCTCCCGACCGTCCAGAGCGCCGCCTGCTCCAAGAGATTGAGGGTGCGGCGACCATCCCCCCCGGAGAGCCGCACCAGAAGCTCCCGAGCCTCTGGCTGCAGCGAGAGATCGAGACCGCCCAGCCCCCGCTCGTCATCGTCGAGAGCCCGATCGGCGAGCGTCATCAGCGCCTCGGGACCGATGGGTTCAAACGTCAGCAACCGACAGCGGGAGAGCAGCGCGTTGTTGATCGTGAATCCCGGGTTCTCCGTGGTCGCGCCGATGAGCGTGATGGCGCCGGACTCGACATGGGGCAGGAACGCGTCCTGCTGAGCCTTGTTGAAGCGATGGATCTCGTCGACGAAGAGCAGCG
>Ga0114996_10010255_pt1 | contig 10189 bp, 10 predicted proteins | sample ArcticOcean_MG_C_4_FD_87039 | JGI IMG/M metagenome (GOLD analysis project Ga0114996, IMG submission 87039) | Marine microbial communities from western Arctic Ocean - ArcticOcean_MG_CB4_134 | ecosystem: Environmental > Aquatic > Marine > Oceanic | place: Arctic Ocean: Canada Basin | collected...
GATTGGGTGAAAATTCCTTATGACGTACTCGATAATATTAGTACACGAATCACTAACGAGGTTGATAACGTAAGCTGGGTGACATATGCAATATCGAGTAAACCTCCTTCTACTATAGAACCCCAATAAAAATTAATTGTTTAATAACTTCTGTATCTTGTCGCTTACTATCTTTCCATCAACTTTTCCACGTAGTTGCTTCATCGCTTCTCCCATTAAAATACTAAATGAATCATTTCCTTTTTCTTTGATAATTTCTTTTTTCATGTCAATTATTTTTAATATTATTTTTTCTATGTCTTTATCAGTTAATCTATTTTCTTTCATTTCATTGATAATCTCGTCTATTTTTTTATCATTTCGGCACATATCTTCAATTATCGTTTCGAATGACTCTTTTGCAATAATTCCACTTTCAATTTCTTTGAATATCTTTCCTAATTCTATGTCTGTAATTCTTGTAACATCTAATTTATTTCTACTTAATTTAATCATTGTTTCAGTTAACTGCGCCGCAATATAATTCGCTGGTATATTCACCTCTTTTATTAATTTCTCAAATAATGCCTTGTATCTTGAATCAAATATCTGAACTGATAATTTATCATTCAATCCTATATTTTGTTTGTAATTGTCAATTTGCTCTTCATACGATCTTGGCAGAGATTCCTTGATTGCAATCCTTTTTTCTTCATATATCTTAACTGGAATTATGTCAGTTTCTGGATACATTCTGGCAGATCCTGGCCTTGGCCTCATAAAATTCGTCATTCCATCTTCTGTCGGCATTCTTGTTTCTGCAGGTATGCCTATTATGCATTGTAATAATCTATTTTCGATACTTTTCACTGCTACGTCCATATTCTCTGCATCTCCTGTTAAAATAATGAATCCATCATCCTTTTCATTTTCTAACTTATCAGTGACCCTTTTACATTCATCTTCTGTTATTCCATAATTTGGCAGTTCATCCGAATGAAATATTCCCCCGAATCCAAAAAATTTTACCAGTGAGGATATATCTCGTCCTAGTCTTGTTCCTTTATGATCTTCTTTCCCAATTAACCCTCTAAATTTTGGCGCTTTAATTGCAATTATCTTACCATTGCCTTCTAGAACTTTTTTAATCAATTTCGAATTAGTATTGTTAAAAATATTTGTTATTTCAGTTGATTTTATATTAAAATTATCTTCTTTTATACCTCTTTCTATGAGTTTTTCTTTTATTTTTATTAAGTTTGATTGCCTTTGATTCTCAAATTCAATAATATCTGTTAATATGTTGAGTTGTTGAACTCCTTTTACTTCGATAATATTCTTTCCATCTATGGAAATATTCACGTCTTGTCTGATTGTTCCTATTCCTCTGGCAACTTTTCCTGTAGTTCTCATCAATCTACCCAGTGTTAATGCAATCTTCTCTGTTTCTTCTTTTTTAAATTTCATTGGAGCAAGCGTTATTTCTATTAATGGAATTGATAATCTGTCTAAGGAATAAGTTGATTCTTCTTTGTTTTTATTAATAATTCGTGATGCATCTTCTTCTAAACTTATTGATAGTACAGGTACCGTTAAATCCCGAACATGTAATTCGCCTCCTGTTGCAATGATTACTGTTCTCTGAAAACCCGTAGTGTTTGAACCATCTATGACTAATTTTCTCATAACATGTATCTCATCTACAGGCTCTGATCCTAATAGATACGATATAGTTAGTGCGATGTCTAGCGCTTCCTGACTTATTTCGTGCGGAGGTTCTTCATCTGCTTCGACCAGACAACTAGTATTTGTGTCCGCTATATAGTTCATTTGTTTTGATTTTTTTGACTCAAATAATGCAGCAGGATCGGTTTTTCCTAGTTCGCTCTGCGTTGGCCGTAAAATTCTCTTAAAATATACTTCATTCCCATTAACATTGAATCCATTACAATTACAAAATAATTTAGTTGAACTAGCAAGTTGTTGATGTATTTCTAATCCTACCTTTAATTCATAATTCTTCTTATCCACACTATTTATCTCCCTAATATCGATCTCTCTGTATATTCTCTTGCAATATTCTTTATCATGATATCTTTGATTTCTTTATTCTCATAATTCCCATAAGCCCACATTAATTTTACTAGTGCTGTTTCTGGAAGCATGTCTTCTAGTGGTATTACTCCGATACTGAGTAGGTCTCTACCTGCAGAATAAACTGTCATCTTTATTCTTCCATGCAAACATTGAGATGTCATACCTACAAACATTCCGTTGTCTATGGCCTTTTTGATTGATTTATTACAACGAGAATTAACATGACCTAAACCTGTTCCTTCTAGTATTATTCCTTTTACATCTAATTCAATTAGCTTGTCTATCATCTCTGTATTGAACCCTGGATGAAATTTTAGAAGAGAAACATTTTCTTCAAACTTGATTTTTGGATCAAATTTACTATTATTCTCAATTGATTCTTCTCCAACTGTAACCTTACCATGGTCTACAATGGCAATTGGATCTATCCCGATTGATTGAAATGCATCACGTCTTGAAGTGTGGTTCTTTCTTACTCTTGTTCCAGAATGAATTGAAACTTCGTTATCTTCAATACTTGTATGCATTGCTAGATATACTCCATTGAGAACTTTTTTAGACGCCATAATCACTGATGAAATCATATTCAACGAAGCATCAGAAGAAGGCCTGTCTGTCGATCGCTGAGCCCCGGTTATTATTACTGGTATTGGACAATTCTTTAGTGCAAAGCTCAATGCCGCAGATGTATATGCCATAGTATCAGTCCCATGCCCAATTATTATTCCTTGATTACCTTCATTGATTTTTTCTATTACTTTTTCTGCAATATTTGTCCAGTCTTCTGGATTCATTTGTTCACTTGCAATATTAGAAATTAATTCTGTGTTTATGTTTGCATATGTTGATAATTCTGGTATTATTGAATATAGTTCTTCAGCCGAAAATGCAGGATTTACTGCTCCTGTTTTGTAATCAATTCTTGATGCGATTGTTCCTCCAGTTCCTAATATTGCTATCTTTGGCAGTGATTCTTTCACGTTTGGTTTTTCAGGAGGACTGAATTTTGGTTTTTCTCCACTCATTATTTTCTGTATATTTGTGATATTTCTTGCATCTATTCCTATGTTATACCCATTTGATAATTTAATTACAATATAATTTTCTTCAGAATATTCATACCTTGGCAGAAGATTCCCTGAATATTCAGTTGTTTTTGTTATAATTTTGATTAAATCTCCTATACTGACTCCTGCATTGTTCAATATCTTTAATGATTCATTTTTATATCCACTTAATTCGGACAATTATTATCACTAAACTTAGTATGTGGTTTGAAATAACTATTTTATTGCTGATTTAATGGTCTTACACCTAGTGTTAATTCCATATTTATTACCTCGCCATTACGAAATACCTCTAATTTGATTATATCATTTGGCGCAAAGAAATGATGTAAAATATACGGTATATCGTGTTGGGCTCTTAATGAATATCCTCCCATTGAAATTATTATATCTCCTTTTATCAATCCATGTTCTTCTGCCGCAGTATTCGGCCTCACAGTTTGAATAATTACTCCTGAAGTTATGTTTTCAGGCAATCCTCTGCCTCTGATTTCTATTGGATCTAAAAATGATGCGCTTATTCCGATAAATGGATGTTCATGGAACCCATTTTCAATTAAATTTGGAATAATTATCTTTGCTATGCTTGAAGGTATTGCAAATCCTAAAGCCTCAAAATCACCCCCTCTATACCCCATTGAATTAATTCCTACTACCTTTCCATGGGCATTTATTAATGGACCTCCTGAATTTCCTGGATTTATTGGCGCATCCGTTTGTATCATTGGTAATATTAATAGACCGGTCCTATTTGCTTGGCTTATCACTCCTGCAGTAATTGATCCTACTAGTCCTGCAGGACTGCCTATTGGAAATACCTGTTCTCCTATAGTTATATCGCTCTCAAGCTCTAGTTTTTTTACAGAAGTCGGTAATTGTGTTTTAATAACTGCTAGATCTCCCTGGCTATCCTTTCCAATTACTTCTCCTTCACTCATTGTTCCGTCAAAGTATACAATCACAAAGTCGCTACCTCCTTCAATAACATGATTATTTGTTACAATATGACCCCTTTCATCATAAATGAATCCTGAACCTACTGCAATCTGTTGCCCTGATTGATATACTTTAATGAACACTACCCCTGATTTACTTTCTTCATAAACTCTCTGAGCGTAATAGCTCGGCGGCATTCCTTCTTGACCTTGCCTACCTTCCTCTCCTTGTATTCCTTTAGGTCCTATTTCTCCTTCTGGCCCCTGCATTCCTTGTGGTCCTTCAAGACCTTGAAAAACAGATGGATTAATTATTATTATATATAATAATAAAATTAATGTAATGCTGCTTACTACCAATGAAGAATATGAAATTAATCTGAGATTGTTAATCAAAATATTCACTATGTATATGGCGAAATCTTATATAAATTCAAATTTAAAATTTCCTAGTTGGCATCAGTGGAAATAATTAATTACAAGAACATGCATTATTCTGATATGGAAATATCAATTGAAAATTCTCCTGATGAATCTAAACTTCAATCGTTAAATGTGTATGACTGGCCTATCTGGACAAAAGAAATCTCTGAATTTTCTTGGGAATACGATCTTCAGGAAATATGTTATTTTCTCGACGGGGAAGTAATTGTAACTCCTGAAAATCAGCCATCTGTTAAATTGACTAAAAATGATTTTGTTATATTTCCAAAAGGTATGAAATGTACATGGAAAATTATAAAAGATGTTAAAAAACACTATAAATTTGGATGATTATTTATTTTGAAAAAAAGAAACCCAATATTGTTAATCATATTATTTTTATTGATATTTTATAGTACGTCATATTATCTTGATGCCCGTAATTCTTCCTATCTTTATTTTGGACCATCTTATGATCAAGTATTAGACCCTGGTCGAAATAGTATCGTTATTGAACATGATGGAATCAATCGAACATTTTGGGTCGAAACCCCGCTGTCATATTCTCCTAATCATAAATATCCTATAGTCGTTTATTTTCATTATTTCGGAGGAAGTGGAACTGGCACATCTATGGAAGATATGGTCAATGCCGAAAATTTTATTGGTGTTTATCCAAATGGCATTCATAATACTTGGAATTCTGGTGTAATTTCTGACGATGAAGCTTATGTCAAAACAGATGATTATGGATTTACAATAAAAATGATTGATTGGATGAGGTCAAATACTCGTATTGACGAGAATAGAATTTTTGCATTTGGTCAATCTGCAGGCGCCATGTTTCTTTATGAACAAGTTGTTTCTCGACAACATGACTTTGCGGCTATTGGTCTTGTAATGGGCAATTATTATGATTGCGAAAAATCTTCTGTAGTAATTGAACGATGTGTGGAAGGACGACCGTTAAATCATCCTGATCAACCTGTATCCATTTTACATCTTCATGGACAAATGGATAATTTAGTTCCTTTTAATGGTGGCCCTATTGCTCAATCCGATGATTTGTATGTAAATTCAGTTTATGATACAGTTACTACAATAAGTCAAAATATTATGTGTAACTCTGAACCAAGAGAAAATAATTTTCCTAATGGTGTTTCTCGCTACAAATATTATAATTGCAATGATTATCGTGAAATAATTGTTTATACAGTTTATTCAGCAGGACATGGTAATTTTGAAGAATACCTTCCCCCTGGAATTATTAGTAATGGAATTATTACTATGATGTGGGATTTCTTTGAAAATAATCCAAAAAATAAATTCTTCGATCTTAATTTATAGTTATATCGAGATTAATGAAATTCCTAACGCTGAGAGTGTAATAACAATTCCAATTATTAGAAATATATTTGCAGGTCTTGAATAATTCCCTTTAATCTCATTGCATTCATTTCTGTATCTGTATATTGAATGAAAATTCGTTATTGTACCTGCAATAACAAACATATATGAAAGTGCTGGACTGGTATTCGTTTCAATTTTCACAGGTGGCGGCCTATCTTCTCCTCCTGCCGGTCGAGGTTGTCGTATCTCTACATCTCCCAATTCTGCTCTATAGGTCTCTAATGGGATTGCTAAAAGTATTAGAACTATTCCAAAAAATAGCCGTATGAAATACTTCTTTTCCATTTCACTATGCTGATTTGAAGGCCCTCTATATTTTTCCATCAATTTATTATGATTATTGTAATCGCCCATAAAAATTTATTGTATTTAATGTAACAGAATACCTGTTTAAGATGACAAATTCACTCTCTGAAGATAAAATTATCAAATTATTTAATCGCATAATGCCTAAAAATAGTCTTCTATCCGACGATGATGTATCTGGTATTGAATTTAATAATTCTAAAATTTTTATCAGTTCTGACATGCTTGTTGAATCTACTGATATTCCCCCTTCTATGAATCTAGTTCAAGCCTCTAGAAAATCAATTATTATGTCTGTTAGTGATTTTGCATCAAAAGGCATAATTCCCAAATATTGTATTCTATCAGTTGGTATACCTAAGTCCTATTCTGAAAAAGATATAAAAAATTTGGTAAAAGGCGTTGCTAAAGGCCTTAAAGAATATAATATCCAACTTATTGGAGGGGATACAAACTCTAGTTCTGAACTAATTATTGATTGCACTATTATTGGATTCTCAGATGTTCGTATACCTAAACGAAAATCAGCTCGAAATAATGACGTTGTTTATTGTTTGGGTACTTTTGGTTTAACTGGCTCTGGTTTGTTTCTTCTAATTAATAAAATCGAACCTTCAAATAGTTTTGAAAAAAAAGCAATCCAATCAGTTCTTAATCCTAACGTTGATTTAGATATATTTGTAAAATTAGTTAATCGTCAACTAATTAATTCTAGTATTGATTCTAGCGATGGTCTTTGTTTGTCATTGTATAAACTTGCAGAGAGTTCTTCTGTTTCTATATGCATCGATAAACTTCCATTCTGTGACGGTCTTAAAAAATTCGCTTCAAAATACGATAAATGTATCAATGATTTACTTTTGTATTCTGGTGAAGAATATAATATTGTGTTTACCGTCAAGCCCTCTAATGTAGATGAATTAGAGCAAATTCTCAATAAATATAATATTGATTTTAATAAGTTTGGAACAGTTCAAAAAGGCAGTGTATCTGTTTATTATAAAAATAAATTACTCAAAAAACGTGGCTGGGATAGTTTCATTCAATGACTAAAAAAATAAATAATTATAGACCTACATACGATTGGTCTAAAAAGAAGGCGTCTAGTTTATACGAAAATTCGCATTTTTCTTTCCCTTCTAATACTATCCATTATCTTGATTTTATAAAATCTTCTAATCTTGTACCTGATAAATCAGTTAATTGTATAATTGCGGATCCGCCATTTGGAATTTCTTTCACAGGAAAAGAGTCCCTATATAACCGCAAATCATCTAATGTACAATCTGGTTATGTCGAAGTCGACAAATATTATGACGAATTTTGTAAATTATGGATTAGTAAACTTTCTAGAATGTTAAATGATAAGGGTTCTGTTTGGATATTCAGCGGATGGTCTAATTTATCGTCTATTCTAAATGCTATCTCTTACACTAATCTTAATTTAATCAACCATGTAATCTGGAAATATCAATTTGGCGTGTATACTAAACGAAAATTTGTCAGTAGTCATTATCATTTATTATTCCTTACAAAATCAAAAGACTATTTTTTTAACAAAATCGATAATTATCCACTTGACGTTTGGGAAATTAATAGAACATATTCTCCAAACGAGTTAAAAAATGGCACTAAACTTCCTCATTCTCTTGTAATGAAATGTATTGATTACTCATCTAAACCTGGAGATTTGATTCTTGATCCATTCATGGGTAACGGAACCACTGCGGTAGCTTCTAAATCATCATATAGACATTATTTGGGATTTGAGATTAACAAATCAATGGATAAAATTATTGATAATAATCTTAATCAAGTCGACGTTGGTTCTTCATACTCTCCTTATTATTCAAGAATTCATCATTGATGTTTTTACCACTATTGTTTACTTTTTAAATAAATATTAATATGACGAATTCTTCTTGTAATTTAATGTCTAATATCAATCCCAAATATTCTATACTTATATTAATTCCTCTTCTCTTAATTGGCGGCTATCTGTTTCTTGGCTCTAATGAACAAACTGAAAATGATATGTCTAACGATATTGCCGTAGTAGAACCTGAACCAGTTCCAGAACCTGTTGTTGAACCAGTAGTAGAACCTGAACCAGTTCCAGAACCTGTTGTTGAACCAGTAGTAGAACCTGAACCAGTTCCAGAACCTGTTGTTGAACCAGTAGTAGAACCTGAACCAGATATGGCAAATCCACCTCCTGCATCAAATCCTAGTTCTATATCGATTTTATCATTAGATATTGAAACAAATACCATTATTGTTAGTGTTGACATTGAAGGCGAATTTGATCATTGGCATATCAATCTAGACACTCAATTAAGTGAATCGGGTGTGGCTGGCGGAGTAATGGTGACTAATTCTTACAATTATAAGTTTGAAGATATTCAACCAGGAGAGCATACAGTATATGTTGGCGCTGTTGATTCATCACATTCACTGCTTGGCGAACAAGTCAGTCAAACATTTACTATTGCAGAACTTGTTGTGGAAGAACCTGCTCCTGAATGTGAATTTGGATTTGCTAAAGTAGAAGTAGATATGGTTGAATCATGTGATTTAATTGTTATTCGTGAAGACGTATTTATGGAAATTAATGGTCTATTTCAATACAAAGAATTAAAGATCCAAAAAGGCGTTACAGTTACTTGGAAAACTACCGAAGACAATCTAGGAGCTGGCGGAGATGTAAACTTCCACCAAGTCTATGAATTGAATGGATTATTTGATTCTGGCATGATGATAAAAGGCAAGTCCTGGAGTTACACATTCGATGAAGTTGGTGTATTTGAATACACTTGTCCACCACATCCTTGGATGACGGGAACAATTATAGTAGTAGATGAATAGTAGGAATTTATAGCCCCGCCCAGATTCGAACTGGAGTTTCGAGGAATTTCCAATTTCCAGAACCTCGTGTCCTTAGTCATTAATTTGACCAACTAGATTCTGCTGGATCTAATCCATCGACAGGGCTTTCGGGGCTATTGTTGATTAACAAAAGCTTACTAATATAGAGTTCACAATACTTAGTAAATCGGGCCGGTAGTCTAGCGACTAATCTCGGATAATCTGGTTAAGATACCGCTCTCACAAATTATATTGGGCAAACAGCGGTGATCGAGAGTTCAAATCTCTCCCGGCCCATTTTAAAAATTATTTAACTATCCTTTCTTGACGCCTACTGAACGGTTCTTTAATCTTAGATCTTTCCTTTTACATTTTCTGCATCTTGTTGCGGTGATTGGATTCCTTCCACCACATTTCAAACAAATCTTGAAGAAAAGTCTTCTTTTCTGCGCTAATTGTTTTTTAGCTATATCCGTAATAGGCATGTTATTTTGATAAGATGTCTTCTTTATATGAACCTTACGGAAATTTATTCTATTACTATCATACTTAGAGTAGAAGTTACCCCTGTCATTTTTCTTAAAGCAAATATGTCTGTTTTTAACTCGTCCTGGGTGGAAGACTCCATTGTTATCATAAAGTCATATTTTCCATATATCGCATGTGATATTATGACGCCTCTTGTTTTTTTAAATACATCTTTAATTTTGTCTTCATGACCTGATTTCACATTCAATAAAACAAATGCTTTACTCATAATCTTCTATACAGATTCTACTATTGAAGTATGTTGTATATTCTACAATTAATCATAATCATGCATAAAATTTATAATTATTTAATACAAATCATACTATAAGTGAACTAAATGACTGAAGAATTCAATAAAACTAATAATGAAGAAACACAGCCCCCTATTGATCAGGATGCTCCATCAACAACTGAAGCAACCACCCCTGAAACAACTGATGCAACTACATCAAATGAAGTAAGCAATGCAGATTCTACTGAAGTAAGCAATGCAGATTCTACTGAAGTAAGCAATGCAGATTCTACTGAAGTAAGCAATGCAGATTCTACTGAAGTAAGCAATGCAGATTCTACTGA
>Ga0114996_10010256_pt1 | contig 10189 bp, 6 predicted proteins | sample ArcticOcean_MG_C_4_FD_87039 | JGI IMG/M metagenome (GOLD analysis project Ga0114996, IMG submission 87039) | Marine microbial communities from western Arctic Ocean - ArcticOcean_MG_CB4_134 | ecosystem: Environmental > Aquatic > Marine > Oceanic | place: Arctic Ocean: Canada Basin | collected...
AGTCGAGAACCTGCCCATGGAATTGATGATGCCTTATCTGCGGCCATCAAAGCCGCTCCAACTTACCGACAGGCAAGTCTATCTCCGGACCATGGCGGGTGCTATAGAATCACTTCGCACGGGCACTACCACGATTGTTGATGACATGAGCCTTGGGTCAAGCCTAAACCGGGGTCATGCTGAAGCTGCACTCCAGGCCTACGAGGATTCAGGTCTACGAGCCTTCCTTGGTTTCTCAATGATCGATAGGGCGGTCGTTGATAGTTGGCCTTTCGCCGAACAATGTTTCGCCCCCGACCTGCTGGCGGAGCTGCGTGCCTTACCTCGCCCAAAAGGGGATGATCTTCTCGACCTCGTGCGCGACTTAGCCGACACCCACCATCCCGGTTCGCATAGGGTCGGTGTCCTAGTCGCACCGTCAGCGCCGCAAAGGTGTTCGGACAAGTTTCTTAGGAAATGCCGCGCCCTTGCCGATGAACTGGATCTACCCACAATCATCCATCTCCTGGAAACCCGGCTTCAGGTCATCACAGCGGACGAGTTCTATGGAAAAAGTATGGTTGAATACCTCAACGATCTTGGATTCTTAGCTCCCAAGACGTCCTTGATCCATGCAGTCTGGCTGACACCGCGCGACCGGGAATTGATTGCCGCTTCAGGCGCAACCATTCAGTACAACCCCTTTAGTAACGCAGTCCTGGGCGCTGGCGTGGCCGACTTCCGCGCCTTTCAAGAGGCGAGCATCAACGTAAGCATGGGCGCGGACGGATGTGGTATTCCTACTACCTGTTCCATGAGCACAACGATCAAGGTTGGTGCCTGCCTGCCACGAAGTCGCAACGCAGCACACGATAAATGGCCAACTTCTGCTGACATCTGGGAAGCCGCCACGACAGGCGGCGCCATCGCCTTCGGTCGTGAGAAGGATCTTGGCCGTCTAGAACCAGGATATAAGGCGGATTTTGTGCTCTATCGCCTGGATTGCTCGGGTCTACTGCCACTCAACGTGCCAGTGCGCCAACTCGTCCATGGAGAAGTCGTCGCCGGCATCGATATCGTTGTCGTCGATGGTCAAGTAGTCGTGCAGGACGGTAAGCTCACTCTGATCGACGAGGCTACGATCATCGCCGAGTTGCAAGCGGTGCACGCCGAGTTGAAGGACCAAATCATGGGTTCCGAGGAGGCCGCACGACCAGTGCTCGAGGGTGTGTCAAAGGCCTATCACATGGCGCTAAAACGGACCGTTCCCGCAAATATGACGCGAGCCCTACTCGACGACAACGCGCAGAATGCTGAGAAACCATAAGAGGGGAGCAATGGAACTGGATGACAAACGACGAACATTCCGAGATATCAAATCTTATTGGTGGCGGGTTAGTGGTCATCAATAGTAATCTTGAAGGTGGTGTCAGAAAAATGCGAACGCTCCTCAGTTTGGCGGATGGGTGTCTCCGTTATGCCACACAAAGCTGTTGCCACTCAGTACGAACAGTGGCACGTTGAACTTAAATTTGTCTTTGGCGTTGAGACATTTTTTTTGAAGTGATCGCAAACTGATGAATAGAAACGAATTCCTGTAAATTTTCCATGTCCCCTGAATTTCAGTATGGGGTGTTCTTAATCGTCGAAAAGAGAGATGAGAATTTTCGCAATGATCGCTCTTCCAGCACACCACTTCTTGGATCTTTTAGGTTCCAATTAGGTTCATCGTGACACGGCATGAACGCAATCTATCAGTGACAATGATATTAGGTTTTCCGAACCGTTTCATTATTTCCTTGAGGAAAATGAATGTTGCTTTGTGATCACTACACTTGGCAACAAAGGCTTCTAGAACTTCGTCATCACGGCCAAGCGTATGATCTCAGGTAATGTTTTGGAATAGCGTAATGGATTGGATCTATTCATCACGAAACATAAGCCAAGTGCTAGGATGTGGTCAAAGTGAGGTTTTTCAGACAGTGTACACCGGAGACTCAAGTAAGTTTTCGTGGACAATGTCCTAAGTTAGATTAACATCAACTCGAAATAATCAGTTTGACAGAACCTAAAACAGGAAATCGGGCGAATGAAGGGAGAGGTGTTGACGGTCAGTGCATGCGGAGAACACCTCTTCAGCAAGGAGGTTCGGGCCAACATCCGCCTCGTCAAAGGGCTTGGTGTGGAAGGGGATGCCCACATGGGGGTCAAGGTGAAGCACCGCTCGCGGGTCGCGCGAAATCCGAACCAACCGAATCTCCGTCAAGTCCATTTGATCCATGCTGAGTTGCTTGCGGAACTCAATCAACGGGGCTTCAACGTCTTACCAGGAACAATCGGTGAAAATATTTTGACTCAGGATATTCAGTTGCTCGATCTTCCCACTGGAACCCGCCTTCTCATTGGGAAATCGGCTACGATCGAAGTCACGGGGTCGCGAAATCCCTGCTGGCAGCTTGATGATTTTCAATCGGGACTGTTGAAGGCCGTTCTCGATCGGGACGAGAATGGCAACATGATTCGCAAATCTGGCATCATGGGCATCGTTCTGGAAAGTGGTGAAGTCAGGTCCGGCGATGAAATTAAAGCGTATTTGCCGTCCGAACCTCACCGACGCTTGGAACCGGTCTAACCATTTCAATTTTAAGGCCCTGTGCCAGGACCAGACGGAAATTCCTAGTCAACAGCGCATTTATCAATGAAGGCCGACTGTCCGGATGGCGGTTGAATAAAGACTTTGCAATTGATGAAGCGCATTTTAGGAGCTTGCATAATTGGCCATATGCAGAAAGGCGTGGCAACTTTCTATCCAATTGGTGGAAGTGCATAATAGAAATCTATCATCTTCCACAATCCTTTTTTGGTTGAACTATAATGTAAGACACTTTTATATGTGAGACCTGCCTAGTTGCGAGTAATTTTAGGACTAAATGCAAAATAAATTATTGCAGTGAAAAAGGAGATTTAGGAACGATTGCTTTTTTGTGCTAATACAAATTAATTGGAATTAGTCTATAGTTGACCTTGAAATAAATATAAATATGACTTCTCTATAGTTTTGAAATGAATAAAAAAAACAAAAAACTTAGTTCACCGGATATTCTTAATAATAAGAAATACGCTGAATCTTCTGTGTTTAAACCTGAAAATCTTTTGCGAGAGTCAAGAAGGCAGAATGAAATAACACTCGGAGAAGTCCCGAGTATCTGTATTCTTGATCCTGATGGTAATCTTGTGGATTATCTAAAAGATAAAAAAGAGATAGTATCAGATAAATATTGGGCATGTTACCACTCAAATTTATATAGATTTGAGATTAGTGAATTAACGTTAGGGATAATACCGCGAGTGGTAGGCGCGTCCTACGCAGTATTAATTGCTGAACAACTCTTTGTTTCAGGCTGTGAACTTTTAATAAGCATTACCTCTGCTGGGATTGTTAAAGAGTTAGATGTTGATCAAAATTTTGCATTGATCACTCAAGCAGTTAGAGATGAGGGAACAAGTTACCATTACTTACCGAGCTTTGAACCGTCAAAGCTTTGTCAAAAATTACTCAATAAATTAAGAAACAATCCGAGCTATTGGTTGGAAGTAAAAAGCTGGACGACAGATGCTCCCTACCGAGAAACTCAATCTGCAATAACTGTAATGAAGGAAAAAAAAGTAACTTGTGTAGAAATGGAGGCCTCCGCATTGTATGCATTTGCAAAAGCAAAAGATAAAAAGGTCATTTGTTTTGCACATCTAACTAACACAATGGCACAAAAAAAGGGTGACTTTGAGAAGGGAGATAATTTTGGGAGTTTGGAAATGATCAAGCTTATTGAAGAGATTCTCAAAAAATTAAGACAGTAATATGTAATATATGAATTACACTGATTGCTATTGTTTTCCTATTTCTCTGTGTTCTGCTAACAGTAGTAGATTGTGTAGACGCTAACTTTATGTTTGTCGTTCGCTGTTCTGCATTCAGGATCGCAAAATTGAAAGGCCATTTTCTGAGAATTATCCAATTATTTTTAATCTTTCTTAAGTCATTGAGTTTGTATGCAAAAGCTTTAGGGGCAGAAACCAGAAACTTTTTATGAACCTTCCTAGTGTTGTTTTAAAATTTGATGACACTACTTTTCGCTGATTAATTTTAAAAGTTTTCCAAACTGTGTGATAAATAAATTGCAACCAAGAAAAAGATCAGTGTTACGGCTCGCAGCGCTGTTTCATGCATAGCGCCTCCTGATCGCCAAGGGTAATGTCGTTCCCTTGAAGCTCTAGAAAGAGGAAGAGAGACAGTCATAATAAATCGTTTAGCAAGACGAAAAGAGATAGAGATAAGGAGGTAGGGGCACCCCCAGATACTAATAGCATATACCTGTCAAGAGGACTGCCATCTAAATGTAAGGAGCATATGAAAAGTTCAAAGACGCAACAGCAGGGAAAAATATTAGAATAACTGGCAAATGGTAAACTCGTTACGGTTCTATGTAGGCAAAAAGAGATGCCTACCTTATCCACCCTCCAAAGATGGAGACAGGCTGCACTGACTTCGTTGATCGGTTTTTGTTGCTGAAGACCAAGGGGGGGGGTTGGTTAAGATGTCCACCTACATTGAACAAATCAAAACGTCTATTAGAGAAGATGGCCCCGGACATGCGATAAAGATGCAAAGATTTAGAAACCTCTTGCATGAAAACACCCAAACAGCTGGCCGAACAGTTTCACAAATGTCTGATCACTATAAGGAGAAAATCGTAGAAGAAGCGCACTGTTACATCATTAGCTGGAAGTAATCTTATTTGTGGTGTTCTTAGCCGACTTCGATTTCAAAAAACTGGCATTCAATTCTAACGGTCTATCATCACAGCATTTCGCGAACTAGAAATTTCGGACCAGTATTGGATATCCTTTTCTCTCATGATACCGGACGGTGGACGACAGAGGCGAAAATTTTGGTACCGATCTTCGCCACGCACCAGCATCGCCGCCATGTCGCTTCCCAATACTTGGCGGGTGCGCGTAGGGATGTAACGAATTGCAATTCCAATGCGGCGCTCGTCGGTTTGATTAGGGTGGGATGCATGAAAAACGCGACCATCATGTATTGACATCTGGCCGGCTGCAAGCTCCCCTTCAGTTGCAACACTCTCATCTACGTCGACTAACACCTCTTGGCCGCGGGTCAACAAATTGTCGCTGCCAAACGTATCACGGTGGTCAACACATTGATTCTGAGAGCCGGCGACAAATCGCATGCAACCACTTTCAATTGTCGCTGGGGACAACGCAAGCCATGCGGTTACCTCTTCTTCTGTTTCTAACCCCCAGTAGTGTAAATCCTGATGCCACGAGACGAAACTCGCAGTTTTTGGCTCTTTGATAAAAAATGGAACATCAAGAACGAGAAGGTTTGGCCCTAAGATTTCTGAAATGATATCTGTAATTTCCTGCCTTCGGGTGATCTCATCGACGAATGGCAAGAGTAAGTTCGAATATCTCCGCAAACCACAACGAAACTCATCACGCGTCCCAAACAAGGCTTCGGCTTCCTCAAGTTGCCGGCAATAATCCTTTGCCTCATTTTCAGACATGACAGTGATCGGGCAAACAAAACCATCTCTCGCGAAATCTTTAACTACAGTAGGATACGCTTCACTAATTTTTATGCTTATCATAAAAGGTGTTCTCCCCCAAGCTTTGGCTTGCTGGAGCCAAAGCACTTCCTTTAGAAAAGCTTAGTGCAGTTTATTAGATTTGCCAAATAACAGCAGAAATAAATCCACGATATAGCCATAAACTACCGAATAGATCTCCTAATAGACAAGTTAAATTTTTAGTTAAGTTACAAAATTTACGAATAAATACTCAGAGAAACAGGAATGGGAGCGGATAATTAATTGATCAAGATTCTAATGATATTTATTTAAAATCTCTGTTTGTTGATGTAGTTAAAGAGAAATAAATAGATTAAGAATATCCAGATGATAACCGTGACACCAAAAATCAGTATCACAGAAAGTGAAATCGAAGAGAGTTTTATTCGCTCATCTGGCCCTGGAGGGCAAAAGGTCAATAAAACAGAAACTTGTGTTCAATTACGTTTTGATGCTCGGCATTGCAAATCGCTATCAAATTCGCTCTTTCTTCGGCTGAAAGTGTTATCTGGTAGGCTTATGACTCAAGACGGGATCATAGTGATTACAGCCAGCACCTATCGTACGCAAGAGCAAAACCGTAAAGATGCACGTACCCGTCTTATTGCAGTAATTGCTGAAGCCGCAATCCCTCCCAAATTTCGACGGCTCACGAAACCTAGCAAAAGCGCAAAAGCTAAACGCACGGCCAAAAAGAAGCAACGAGGCGAAATTAAAAAAGGTCGAGGGCGCGTCTCACAGCCTGAATTTTAATCTAAAATACACCTAAAATACTAACAGCCTTTATAGTTCGGCTTCACAACATTCTTGTACCCAAAGTTAACCAAACCTGTGATGCTAATGGATAGGTTTCGTTTCATCGATCAACGATAGCAGAAACCTTAACCGATATTAAAATCATACGATCTCAATACTGGCCTTATGAGTAGATGTTAAAACTCTCATAAAAATGGGAAAAAAAAGGATTTCCTCAATTGCAGAAATGGAGATTTTTGGACAAGTGTTTGGAATCTCTTTATCTCCCACCTCTATCATTTCACAATTTTTCTGTTAATCTTATAAAATGAAACAACGATTGCTGCCCGTTCTGATGGTGTTTGAAACACTTCTTGGAAGTGTTAGGATTAATCAGGTTCTGAAACAAGAGTGATGTCGTTGATTGCTGACATCGTTTTAGTTTTTCATTTTTGCGTTGTGATTTTCATCACTTTTGGATTTTTTCTTATACCAATAGGTTACAGGTTTGATTGGGGTTGGATTGCAAATACGCAATTAAGAATATTTCATAGTGGAATGATGATGTTTATCACACTAGAAACATTATTGGGGATAATCTGTCCACTCACTTCCATTGAAAATAGTTTACGTGGGATGTATCGATCCAAATCATTTATTGGATATTGGATTAAGCAAATCATTTATTGGGATTTTCCAACCCAATTTTTCATTATTTTATATTGTATATTTTTAGGATGGACTTTTTTAATGTGGAGACTATATCCACCAAGAAACACTGAAAAAAATTAAGAAGGCATCCAATCGATTCTTGACTACAATCACGCCGATACCCTTTCTTTTCTCAATAAAAGGAATATAAAAAGATACTTATGTGACCCAAAGAGTGCATCTTAATCTGCACTGTATCGTCAATAAATTCTGATGTCATAGCGTTCATTATCGAAGGTATCACATTCTACCATTTCTTTATTCAGATATTGGTGCCTTCAATTATTTTTTGGGGTTTTTGAGAGGCGCTAATGGAGTTGGTAAATGAGCAAAATGTAGATCAGGGAAACGTGAAAAATGGATTGCAAATCCTTTTGAAAATTCGATAATTTTTATCGCGCTTAGAACTAATGCCGTATGGGTCTCAGAATTGAGTGATTACATTTTAAAATGTAATCAGAGTTGGCACGGTTAGCGGTTTATTTCTCTCAAACTCAATCATTTCGTTATTTGGTCTAGGCCAATTCCAATTTGTTATCTCACCTGTCGTCAAATCAACTGACTCAGCTTCATATTGCTCTCCGACGTCAGTCGTGGGTATAGGAACCTCCGAATTGTCGACAAAATCCTCAGGTATCACCAAAACATTTTGGCGGTCCCCATCTTTGATGGTGATCCATTTACCCTTGATACAAGAACCGCTATCGCTAAGTTCGAACCCTTCGGAAAAGCGATTAAAAATGCTAATCAAATTTCGTAGAACGTGATAGCCCAATCGTGGATTGCAGAAACGATCAATGACACCATTGCGAACGCTATGACCGCGATCCAAATCCATAAAAGTATCAATAAAAACCTGAGAGTTTGAGGTTAATTCATTCGCAATAAACGCCTCACAAATGTGGTTTGCAGTCGATTTGTCATCGACCTGCATTAAAGCGGGGTTTCGATCAGACATTTTAATCGTAATTGACGCTTTCGAATTTAGGTCGCCAGCTAATGTGTCAATCTCGGGGATACGCTCCCAGGGAGATTCATCACGAACCACTCTAAATACAAATCCTGAGAAAACATTTGAGAACTTACCGTCTGCCAAATAACCCTTAATCTGATCTCGATCTTCGGGCACAAAACCATGATTGATGAAATGGAGGAAGCGATCACCGCTTCGCACCATATCTTCTTTACTCCGAATTTTACAAAAATAAATTGAGACAGAAGCTTTCTTTTTTAGCTCGGTTAAAATGCCAATTGCTTCTGACAATCTAAAATCAGGAAGGGCTATTTCCCAATGGTCTATTAATTCTGCGCATTCAATCACGGCAGCCTGCTCGGCTTCATTTGGAATACCGGAAGACAATATAGTGAATTCGTGATTTGAGTTCGCAAGGTCTCTAACACGGTTGCGCACACGTTCGTCAACTATATCGTGAATAGGCAAGCGCACGCGGCGTATGCCCATATCCCATAGTGCTAGTAATGGATAGTCGTTTCGAACCAGCTTGCGCTCAAACTCATCAAGCGCACCAGACGGGGCCACTTCTGTTAACTCCGCCCAGGGGTGTCGCATCTCAAAACCAAGACCTGGCCTAATCACTTCTCGGCTGTGATATGAAACAACTGCCGGCGCCTTCTCTGGAAGCATTTCATCAACTTCCAAAACCCCACCGTTTGATCTTTGTAGATGACATACATGACCATTTTCGTAGATGGATACAATAAAATAACCCACTTTCCACAGATCGTTTCTCCCACTTTCCATCTCTGGTGGTGGCGAGGCTCTGAATATCTCACTGTGATCTTGCCGCACATTGCAGGTCGCAGATAAAAGGTAGCAGTCCGTTTCATCATGCCGGTGATACCAATAATTGTGCACATGTCCGCTAAACAATGCCTCAATTTTATGTTTTTCAATCAAAGATAAAAGCCAAGAACGTCCTGGTTCATCAATATTATCGTAGTTAACGGATTCGTTTCGATCCGCTAAATAGGGCGGGTAATGCAAAAAGAAAAATACTCTTTTGTCACCACTTTGGGTAAATTCATTTTCCAACCAATCTCGCTGTTCAGCTTCCAAGGACAAGCCAGAGTTAATGGCTTCAGCATTGATTAGAACAAACCTGCAATCGCCGTGATCAAATGCTTGATATTGAACACCAAAGTTTTCTTCCCAAAGACCGAGATACTTATCACAGACGCCACCAGCAGGTGCCCAATCAATCGGTTTGTCGCCTACGTCATGATTTCCTGGCACTAAATAAATGGGAATATCAATTCGGTTCATAATGTCCCAGCTATCCTTGGCCGCGACAATGTATTCAGGAAGTGCCGGCACGGGATGAACAACATCACCAAGATGAACAACAAACTCAGGGGCCAAGTCACCCATCTCAGATTTCATGCGATTGATGTCTTCAAACACCCATCTAGCGCGAGCATTTGACAGCGCATTTACAGGGAATGGAGATACCGATGGAAAGCCTTCACGTTCAATATGAGTGTCTGCCACAACGGCAAATGTATATAGACACTCACCGAGGTTTTTATTTACCTTTTTGTCTGTCCAAGAGCTCGGCTGAAATGAGGTCAAGTGTAACTCCTTATAAAATTATTTTTGTTTAGTTTATTTTCCGAGCAACACAAGAGACAACTCGGGGACAAATGCAAGAATCAAAACGATTAAAGTCATTGTGATAACATAGGGAAAAGCATGTTTCGCGACACTGAGTATTGGTTCTCCCGTCACCCCGGATATTACAAACAGGTTTAGTCCTATAGGTGGTGTGATAAACCCAATACCAAGAGAGGTCACCATAATGACGCTAAAATGTATGTCGTCTAACCCGATTTCGCGCGCAAGAGGAAATAAAATAGGTGCCGTTAGCACAATATTTGGGACCGCTTCCATCACCGTCCCAGCTGCGATTAAAATTGCGATCATGAGCAAGATAATAAGCGCCGGACTTTCGGTTATGGCTAGGATATTTTCAATAAAGAATTGAGGCACTGATAGTGTTCCCAAAATTTGAGCAAGGGGGAGAGAAAGGGCCACAGTCGGCATGATTACACCATTTACTTTGGCCGAACTCATGAGCATCTCTGGGAAATCGCGA
>Ga0114996_10010257_pt1 | contig 10189 bp, 9 predicted proteins | sample ArcticOcean_MG_C_4_FD_87039 | JGI IMG/M metagenome (GOLD analysis project Ga0114996, IMG submission 87039) | Marine microbial communities from western Arctic Ocean - ArcticOcean_MG_CB4_134 | ecosystem: Environmental > Aquatic > Marine > Oceanic | place: Arctic Ocean: Canada Basin | collected...
CCCAATCGTCGGGCATCTTGGTTTCAACCTGGGCACGAACATCTGGTCCGTTGACGTAGGCAGCGTTGTCGAACACAGAATCTCCAACCAGGACTAGAGTACTCATCTACGAGCCTCCCTGCGTCTTCAGTATCGCCGTATTGGGTGCCACAGACCTGATGCTGCCCAATCTCTGGCCTGGGCGATGCCCCCATTTATCCGGATGAAATACGGACAGTGGCGGTAATCTACGATCTCTGGAGTTTACTCGGATGACAATTCTAGTCGAGGCTGGAAAGGATCGCCATCTGCCCCTCGACCGTGGCCAGGTCTGGCAGCCATTTCAAGACCAACCCCTCTCCGTCGACGATCTATTCGCAGCAATCGAGAGTGTTTTCGCTAGTTCGGTGTCCTAGAACCACTGTCCAGAGAACGGTACACGATGACTAGCTATGGCGGTAGTCTGGAAGATTGAAATCGACTATCCTGTACCGGTTAGCTGAACCAATCGAACAACAGGAGTAAAACATGGCACGGTTGGTCTATTCAGATGAACATGGAAAGGACCTCATGGCGGGGGGTGAGTCCCGTACTGCTGCCGAACTTGAGAAGTATTTGCCTGACGATTGGGTCGTATATTGCAACAAGATAATACCTCTGGAGTCCGGTATCACCAGGGAATTAGATTTCATAGTTGTCGCCGCCGGCTGCGTGATGTTACTGGAGGATAAATCATGGCGCGGCAGAATTACCGGAACGCAAGAGTGGTGGATACTGGACACAGGCGAGAGCCGGAGAAGTCCTCTGAACAAGCTGGACTTCAACACCCGAAAACTCCTCGGGTATTTAACCGAACGTGTCCCCGAGCTTTCCAGCCTGGTCCCGCCAGTGTACTGGTTATATGGCTACGTGATTCTTAGTCATACCAATGCCACTATGCCGGGCATAGACGACATACGGAAAGAAGACCAGATACTCCTATCAAGAGACCGGCAGGCGATTACAGAGTTGCTCAACGTCAACAAAAATGCCTGGCGTCAGCAGGTTTCCGATAATCACGACCGGATCGTTGAAGTACTTTCAGCCCTTCCAGATCGTACCGGACCGCCACGAGAAATCAGAGATTTCATAGACATTGAACCACTAGACTCTCCTCCGTATCCGGAAATAGAACGTTACCGCGGACGGCATCGTGACGGACCCTTGAGGGATCTTACGGTCTATGATCTCCAATCCCAACACCAAAGGGGCAGGGAGTTCTATCTCCGGGAATACAGGACCCTGGACGCTCTCTCAGGTACAGGACTGACCCCGGCCGTGGACCTCCCTTTCAATTGGTCAGATGATCGATACCTGGTGGTACCAACCGCACTCCCGGATAGTGCATCGACTTCCTACGGAGGTCTCAGGAACCCCGATAGCATCGAAGACATCCATGAAGAACTTGAACGGAACATAACGATCTTTGAAGGTCTGAACAGGATCCACGATCTGGGGATCATCCACCGTTCGCTCGGTTTGGGGAACATATATTTCCAGGAGACCGATACTGGATTTACGGTAACGTTCACCCAGTTCTGGTCAGCCCGAGGTAAGGAATTCGTAGGAGGCACGGTCTCGGTAGAGTTGGACGAGGTCAGGGAAGCTATTATCTCCGAAAACCCTGCGGTGGCGCCGGAGTTATTCACCGGCTACCAGTATGCTGAAAATACGTCAGATACCTATGCTATCAGTCTATTGTTGTTATCCAGGCTAACAGGGATCAACCCAGAGAACCTCCGCAACCAATCATCGATGGACATAGAAATCCCACGGCCCTCCGAAGCGTGGATGGTGATGGGACCAGATCTTTCTGCTCGATTGATCGAATTCTTTGAAGCTACTCTAGGCCCCACGCCGAACCCGGGTACGGGATCGGGCAGGATGGGTGCAGACGAATGTGCACATTCCCTGAGGGAGATAGTAAATACGATCTTTGGATCAGATCCGATCGGAGAATCAGAAGCTGATCTGCCAGAAGAACCGGAGGACGTTCGCCCCGTTGTACAGGAAGACATCGCATCCGAATCAGACGATAGATCGCAACCGGAATCATCCATGGAAGAAGATATTGATACCGGGTCTGATGAAGTATCTATAGATAGCCCGGAAGTTCCAGTACCACCTTCAGAATCTGATCTGCCAGAAGAACCGGAGGACGTTCGTCCCGTTGTACAGGAAGACATCGCATCCGAATCGGACGATAGATCTCTACCGGAATCATCCATTGAAGAAGATATTGACACCGGGTCTGATGAAGTATCTATGGATAGCCCGGAAGTTCCAGTACCACCTTCAGAATCTGATCTGCCCCCGGCAGGGGTTACCGATATCCCTCCCGATACCATAGCGACGTCAGATGAAGGTGACGACAGTGAAAGACTATTACTCTCTTACGAGTCTATCAAAATTACGATCACAGACCTGGGAATTTCCATAGGTAGAGATCGTGACAACGAGTTAATGATAGATGAACCCTATGTGAGCAGGGAGCACGCAGAGGCCATATTTGAGGGCAACAGGTGTACGTTACGCGATTCAGGAAGCGCGAACGGAACCATCGTTAACGGGCAGCAAATTACCGGGCCCGTTACCCTACACCCGGGCGATGTGATAACCGTTGGTCGCACCGATATCCATGTGGAGGCGACTCACACTTCCGATAACCATCAACAAGAATGGAAGCTAACAGTCTTGTCTGGCCCGGACGACGGCTCAGAATTCAATGTCATCGCAGGAACGACTACCATAGGAAGAAGCCCACAAAGTGACATCGTTCTCAACAGCAAGCAGGTCAGTCGAAACCACGCCCATTTCATCCATACGTCGGGCGGCCTGCGCATAGAGGACCGCCAAAGCACGAACGGCACTTTTGTAAACGACACTCGTGTGGCATTGCAAAGTCTAGAAGACGGAGACCAAATTCGGTTAGGCGACACCATAATGCAAATTTCTATTATGTAACCAGGATCACCCAATCAAGCCAGGTACGCCCATACCGTATAGTTAGAGTTGAAACTCTCTCACCGGGCTATTAGCCGGAAATACCTAATCTCCATAGACGCTCTTTCGCGACTTTGGCTCCAGTATCTACCTGACCCAAAAACAAGCTCGACCCTGGTACCGGCAACATCCTGACTCAAAACCGTACCTCTTTAAAGCTTACTTTACCTTCAGTAACCAACTGCCTTATATGTTTTTGCCTGGGTGTCAGCTGGGAACTTCCTGTCTTAAATTCCACTATCAATATTTCATCGTCCTGAAACTGGACCCCGTCAACCGGCCGGCCGAGGAATTTGAATTCCTGCGGATCCCATCCCAATTGATCGAATTTCTTCGTGAACGGGGCGAACTGTTCAGCGATCAGCCCACGATCCACCCTGGCACCGTGGAGTTTCCCGGCGGCATCGCGCAGTTTCCGACGGCCCGTCCACCAGAGTTTGCAATTCAACCATAAACTCAACGACGAGAGGGCCCCCAGGCCCAGAACAATCACATATATGAGGGATATCTCAGGCATGTATGGCCTCCAATGGAATGGTTCTTTCCCGAACAAGGTCTCCGGGGCCGTTACTAGTAATCTCACCGGAACGGCGCCCTGTTTGGAGGGCGCCGAGGAAACCCGGATGTTTAGATTAACAGTGCCGGATTGGACTAATTGAGCCGGTCATAGGCCTTGTCCGGTCAGAGGTTCCCGGTCTAGAGCAAGCCCCCAAACATGCCTCTGAATCCCATCAGACCTACACTCAGGGCCAGGGATAAGGAACCAAGTGGTATAGACCCGCCCGAAGAAAGTTGACAACCACCAACACCTTTATCGCTCGTGTCATTGGGTCGCGCATTCATGGGTGTCGAAGCGGAAGATTCGGCAGGCGCAGGGTCAGTTGGCGTCATAGCCGCTAGTTCTTTGGTAGGCGAGGCGGATGCGGAGGGTGAAACAACCTCGAACGGATGGGTGAGCGATATAGGCTGCCTCATGTCCCTATCTTCGCCCGGCCACCAGTAGCCCGAAAAATGAACTATATGAGATCCGATCTTATCCGATTTAATATTCACAACCACGGTCTTACTTTGAGCCGGGAGGATAGTGAAACTCCCGGAACAAGCCCCAGCTCCAGTTGCACTGCAGGCGAAGCCTTCCCCATAGACATGCACGCCAGACGGTACCGCTATGACTATATCAACGGATATAGTCACCTCGTTCACGCTCGGGTTTACCATGAAAACCTCGATGATCCCGTCTTGATCCGAGGTGATCTTGTCCTGGACAGGCCGGAGCCGGGTAGTTGGGTTCTCCCTGAACCCGGAACCATCTGAACCGGATGTGGAGGGTCCCGATGTCCCGTATGAATCGGCCATTACCTTAAGGGAAAGAACGTCAGCTCCTCCTTTCCTCCAGATCCCGTTGGCATCAGTAGAAGATCCATCGACCGTGAAAGTGACGACCTTACTTGAGAAAGAATAACCCGAAGGCTCTTCGACTTGCAGCTGGTAGGCCCCATTGGTCACAGCGCCCGAGGCAACATTCTTGCCGTCCACCCAGGCAGATATGGTTCCCGATCCAACCGGCTCGTTCTCCGGTCCTCTGGTCACCGCACCCTCGTGGCCGAGGAAAAGATGTGGCGGAGCAGGAGTTTGGGCGAGCGCTATGGCAGGTACCAAAAACAGCGCCAAGCCGATCAGGCTCACCAAGATTAACCAGGGCCTCCGTAAAAACTTAAACATATATATCCACCTCATTTAATACTTACCAGGCCACCGAGATCCCGGACACGCCGTTGGCAAAAGTGAATCTTCTGCTGGTATATCCGATAGAACCTTGTGACTATCTGGTATATAAAAGGTTATTCCTTCCAGGTTAATCTTTCGAGATGGTTTTCATAGTACCAACCTGACAAGTGGCTTATAAGGCGCTTTACCGCGGACAGTATCGCGGACAGTATCATCGGAATACGCGAAATGGGATCGCAGCGACACATGTGATGAAACAATGCGCAAGACTTATGCCAAATGCGACCCCTAGAAGGCTCAACACGACTCCCAGATACCTACCCCAATAGAGCGTGTAACCCACCGGATCGAACCACAAACATGCTGCCGCCGTGTTCCCAACGAGAAGCATAATCATGATTACCACTAAACCCCTGCCAATACCATGCATGTCCTGGCGGCTGGGCGCAAAATGGCAAAATACGCAGGAGGCAAAGTAAAGGAATACCCAAAATTGCCAACGTCCCAAATTGCTCGAGTCAAGTAAAAGTCGTATTCCACCATATGTAGCTTCAGCCACGATCGAGAGATGGCCGTATACGCTTATTATCTGATTGTCGATGGACGCGCTCATCGTCTCCGAAACAACCCGGTCAAGGTCCGGTAGAAGTAGATAAGCTGACAACAAGGTCAGAGATACCCCGCCAAATATCGGAGCGATCCCTGCCAAGAATAACCCTAACCAATGAAAAGGGTTCCCGGAATCTGGCTCGGATATGACATATCCGAGGTGTTCATTCTCGAAGTCCGGGGAGAACGGTTTGAAGGCGACCACTTTGATCCGGAAGACCAGAAGTACGACAAGATGGCTAAATTCGTGAACCGAAGTACCTATCCAGCCTGTTGAGTAAACGAGAGGCCGTAAGCCTATGGCCGAGGTCATTGCCCGGAAAGTGAATCCCTGTATAGCGTTGGCGAGCCACAAGACCGAGAACAACACCATCGCCCCGATACCGATCTGGACCGCAGATGCGATAAAAACACGTATGATCTGGTCACTTATATCCATTGGACATCACCCGTGTGAAGGCCGGCGTTGGGTTGCCATATGACAGATCTCGTGTGGCCAAGATAGCACCCTTACCACGCAAGCTGGAGATGTGGTGAGCCAATATACTGACGCCTCCGACGAATCCCCCGGGTTTACTCCGGGATGGCCAGAAGAGACTTCGTAGATCCATCCCCGCCTACCAGTAGCAAGATCAACTCGCATTTGAATCTCCTTCCAAATCGTCATTTCCAAAAGAAATTGGGTCTTTGATCCTGGTCGACAGATCAAAGACGAATTCGCGGTTGTACCTGAGGGCTTCTGCGACAAGTTCTACCGGGCAATCACTGACGTGTTCCCTTCCGTTCGTCACTCGCCAGTTCGGAATCCCGGGACCGCAAAACCGACAGATGGTCTGCTCATCGCCATCGGTAGTCAAGCAATCTTTGAGCACCCGCCGATTGGCCTTTAGTGACGCTTTGTAGATCGTTAAGAGACGCTTCAAGGCCGTAGGAACAAGAGTTGAATCCTCAGCAGCATCAGAATTTCTCTGATCTAATTTCGACAATTTGCCACCAGTCGTAATCGGTCTTCTCGGTCCGAAGCAACAGTTTGCGCTTGTGGGATCTCGGGTACAAACAGGTCGTTACCTAATCGTTTGATGCAAGGATTAAGGTTCGCAGCTATGTACACGCTGTTAGGGTTCAGCACCTGGCGGAGATCTCCCATTTCTTTCCCGATAAGGTCGAACGACACGGGTGTGCCCGTCTCTTCGAATCTGCATCGGACGATATCTGCCACCTGGTCCATTAACGGCTTTGAAGGACGTTTGTTCCCCCACTCCTTTAAACCATAGGTACCTCTTATCCCGATCCAGACTATCTGCTGTTGGTCAGGCCCAGGCGATGTGAGCTTGGCGTGAAGGGAGTGTTCCGATATGGGATCATCGGGGAATAGCTCTAGATAACGCTTATGTACTGCACTGAAATGTGATGGTGTCCCGAGATCTCGAAGAGCCCGGAACGCCTTTTCGCACTTCGTGACGGCTTGTTTTTCCCGTTCACTAAGCAAGGATCTCAGTATGGCTTTGTCTTCGTTCGGTATCCAATCTGAATCAGCACCATTCAAGAAAGCCGCGAATTCCGATAATCCCTTCCGGCCTTTTCGAATTGCCGGGATAGAGATCCCACGACCCAGGTCGTTAGGCAGGTCCGTTACCGGAATACCGTTGCATTTCATGACGAACCGGTACAAAGCGCTTCGAGCACCCGAAGCAGGAATAATCACAGAGCCTTTGCCGTTCATATATTCCGTTAACAAGCCTTCAAGGACTGGCAACCTTTTTGCCTTCATCTCTTCTACAGCCAACCCCGAGGCATCATCGAAAAAACACCAAAATTTCTTCTCGATCTGCCTGACCCGTTCACGAGTGATACCTTGTCTATCTCCTATCTCTTTTAACGTCAGGGCTTCCTTAGCAACTCCGGCGCCAACATCGAAAACTACGAATCCCTCTCGAGCCTGGATGGTTTGCGATACCCGATCTCCGAATGCCGATAAACCCGAATGGACGTGGCGGGACAGGGAACAGCCCAGCTTACGGTTCCGGATCTCGACCTCTCCAAAGTCTTGGAGAATGGTCCGAACGACCTCTTGTGATACTTTTGGAAGCCTTGAGATAAGCTTCGCCAGAGGGAATGCAAATCCATACTCACCCTTACGTACAAAACCCAGCGACTCACCGTATTGAAACGCAATTTCCGGCATGGCCCCCCATTCTCCATGTTCCCTCAAGGAACTGAATGACCATCTCAATTGATCTTTGCCCAGGGCAAACACTCCCGCTTTCACCAATCTAAACAGGAGGCTCCGCCACCAACCAAAAAGCACCTTTTCGGGGACAAACCAATCACCGTTCTGGTCTAGATCGCCTAGATTCACGAAACGGTCGTCTAAGCTTAATTCCTTTATTACCCGTTTCGATTCCGAAGTCGAACCAGTGATTCGATCTATATCCTGTGATGAGAACGCGTATCGATATGTTGCTAGTTGAGCTACTTCCTCCGGAATTCCGCCTTGTAAATCATTCGTCATATCATCACCTCTAAATATTTTTGCAGGGAGAAACCTAATAGCTCCCTAATCAGACTGTCTCAATTGCCACTTGTTGCCAGTCATCTGGTTTAAACCACCCGAGCATCGTTTCTTTCGGCCGCTTTCTTTACAATTCAGCGACCGCAATCTCTAGTGATTGTTAAGGGGGGACGTGCCCGCTTTCCAAGAAATATCTGCTTAATCCAATCCAGCCCATTCACGTTGATCGAGAGCTATGGGGCGCCGAGCTTTCACCTGGGCATACGCCGCATCTGTGGTCATTCCGGTTATTGAGGAGAGATACCACACGACAGACAGTACCGAACGTTCCATACCCATCCGGCAGTGGACAGCCACTTTCCCGTTAGGCTGACTCAATATTTTGTCCATCCTGTCCGCGACCTCATCTAACCTGGTACGTATGTTCCGGGAGTAAGGCTTGATCGCGATCTTCAAGTCAGAATTCGAGTCGACTTCTTCCGCCACGTTGATCACGTAGCAGCCCTCTTCACGAGCAGAAGCCACACCGTCTTCAGCCGTCACATATATCCCCTCAGCGACTTGGCTCAGGGTCGCTGGATCGAAGCCTCGTGCCCCCGAACCCAACTCCTCCAGGTCGTACGATTCCAACATCTTTTCAAGAACATTTATTGATTTCATTCTTTAACCTCTCGTTTATTCATCTGTTTACATACGAAGTCTGTGTGCCTAGTTCCAATCAATCGTTGACTGCTGCGATTGACTTCCTCCGTCAAGGCTAATTCACCCAAAACCCGTTAGATGTTTCGGGCTCCTGGCTGATCGACTCAGATACATCGTTTGGGGATTCAGCAGTCATATAAGACACCAATTGCCCGGCTGCAGACAGCGATGCCGCGACCGAACCATCGGGAACGGCGTCGAGGTTTATCGTCGTGCTTAGCCGACTCATCGACATCTCATCCATTCCATATTTGGCGGAGGTCTGTTTGAACGACATACGGTCCTCTGGGGAGCGTAGCTCCGTCCGCTGTAGATACAGGTGGCTGATGATATGTTTCACCTTTCCTTGCCCGTAATCCCATTGCACGGCCACCAGAGAGGAACCATAGAGCCGTTTCAACTCTTTCGAGGTAAGCATCACTTCGACGTCGCGGGACACCTTGAATGGGTACGAAGAACCTTCGAGCCACCACACAGGGCGTTCCGGAACAGGCCCCGAAACAGTTATCTGGTCGACGCCACGAGAATCCTTATCAAGACGAATGCATTCGTCTTTGGTTGCTTTTCCGTTCCAACGTATATAGTTCGGGAACATCTCCTGCAGCGGCACCACCGCCCAGTCCGTAGTCCAGAGCCGACCTCCCGATGCCACCCAATCCCGAACCTGGTCTTTACGCCGGGACAAAGCGTCCCCAGGGCAGTTCACGATCATCACCTGAGCCTCTTTCAAGGCAGCCTTTGTTGGCTTGCCCTCTACATAAGGGACTCCGACGGCGTCCAGAACACTACCTATTCGATCGTATGTACCGGGAACCACTAGAACGTTTTCGGGTTTAATCGCCTCCAGACGCTCGCGGTCTGCGTCCGCCATGTTTTCCCTTAGAATCGCACCAGCGATCTCATATGCTTCTTTCATCATGCTTGCACCTCGTTAGTTGAATGTTGTTTTGTAGCCCAGTGCCTCTTATTCCCTTTTCCTACTCCGTATCGGGTCATAGATGCATGGTCAGTCTAGGCACGATCATGAGCTTGAATGCGAATGGGTCCTGACATCTGCCTTACACGCGACTCATCTCGAGCTGAGGGGCATGCATCGCGATTCAACCTACTCAACTCCTTCATTGTAGCATTTGTCAATATCTTTGTCAATTATTTGTTTAATCTTAATAATTAATAGTATACTTAGCCTGATGGTGTTACATAGCCTTAGCATCCAAAGCCGAAGTTCCTCGAATTTGTCGCCCGAAATCTATAATTTAACGAACTCAAAACCGTGTACAATACTTAGTAATAAGGTTGTAGACTTGTTTGACTACTCTTATGTAGTCGACATAAGGTCCGGATTTACAAGGTAGTTAAGGTAGTTAAGGCAGTTACTGAAGAGAATCAAGCCTCAAGGGGATCGAATATATGAGCGAATACGAAAACGGTGGTGACGGACTAAAAGAAGCTCTAGGGAAAGAGTTAGAGAACCTGGATTCCCAGTTGGAACGGATCGACCGTGAGGTCGGTGAAATTACGGTCCGACTAGACAATCTGAGGGAGGAACGGGAGGTATTTGAGCGTCGGAAGGTGCACGCCCGGGCGCTGCTCGGGGGAACAGATGTCGACCTCTAC
>Ga0114996_10010262_pt1 | contig 10186 bp, 10 predicted proteins | sample ArcticOcean_MG_C_4_FD_87039 | JGI IMG/M metagenome (GOLD analysis project Ga0114996, IMG submission 87039) | Marine microbial communities from western Arctic Ocean - ArcticOcean_MG_CB4_134 | ecosystem: Environmental > Aquatic > Marine > Oceanic | place: Arctic Ocean: Canada Basin | collected...
GGTTAATTTGTTATTTTCCAAAACCTCTCCTAAAGTGTTTTTAATATTTTTTTTGTCAAAGATTACATTAATGTTATTAAATGAATCATCATATTTTGTCATACTTGTATAATGAATATTTAATTTTCGCATATCAAAAACCGGCATGTTTTTTTGGGTTAAAGCCATGGTAATTTCTCTACATCTATCAGTACGAAAATTAAAACAAATAACTGCATCACCATCATTAATAGTAGCGATCGGTTGTTCATCATTACCAATAGAAATAATAGGTTTTATAAATTCATCTGTAACTCCATTATCATATGAGTTTTGAATACTTCTAAGTTTATCATAAGTTCTTTCTCCAATACCATTAACCATGGCATCATATGCTTCTTTAATACGTTCCCATCTCTTATCTCTATCCATAGCATAATATCTACCGCATATCGTTGCTATTTTTGCTCCAAACAATTTCTCTTCTAACTTTTCAACAAAATATTTACCAGACTTCGGGTCACAATCTCTACCATCAGTAAAAACATGAACAAAAACATTTTGTATTTCATTTATTTTTGCCAACTCACATAATTTATATAGATGATCTTGATGAGAGTGTATACCTCCATTGGAAACTAAACCAATTAAATGTAATGGCACATTTTTCTTTTTAGAATATTCAAAAGACCTTTCTAAATTCTTCTGCTCAGCAATAGAACCGTCTTCACATGCAATATTAATTTTTGCTAAATCCTGATAAACAATTCTTCCTGCCCCAATGTTAAGGTGGCCAACTTCGGAATTTCCCATTTGACCCTCTGGAAGACCTACGTGTTCTCCATCTGTTAAAAGCTCACAATTTGGGGAATTTGAATATAAAGAATCTATAAATGGTGTACTAGAGTTATAAATTACATCGGCTTGTGATTTATCACCATGACCCCATCCATCTAAAATAATAAGTAATGTTTTTTTACCCTTCATCTTTAGCAAAGATAGGAAAAGTAAGCCTTTAGCTAATTAGAAATTGCATCGAAAAAACGAGCACGCATATTCTTGTGAATTCCATTATTCTTGCCTAATCTTTCTGGATGAAATTGTACCGCTATCATAAAAGGATGAATATTTTTATCCATTATTACAGCCTCTGGTAAACCATCATAAGATTCTGCAATAACAATAATCCCTTCTGCAATATCTTTAAGCCCTTGATGATGCCAAGAGTTAACCGTATATACGTATTCTCTAGATGATATATCTATATCTTGAGGGAAAATCATGCGTATATTATCATATCGATTATCTGTCACAACTATATCGTGCATTACCTCTCCATTATTTCTATGAATAACACTATCCCCTAATTCAGTAGCGATATCACCATATAATGTTCCTCCACTTGCAACATTCATCATTTGCATTCCTCTGCAAATTCCTACAAACGGAATCTTCTCAGATAATGAATAATCAAATAATTTCTTTTCTATAGTATCTCTTCGAAAATCCATTTTTTCACAAAGCTCAAGATTAGAACTATCCCTATACATTAGCGGGTTAATATCCTCCCCCCCTGTTAAAACTATACCATCTGCTATTGACAAAACGCTATCTAGGTTGTTACAATGATATGCATTGACTATATCTATATTAGAATCCGATAACCAATTTACATAATTAGCCGAAGCTTTAGAAAGTATAATTGTTTTCTTATTCTCAGAATTATCACAAGAAAACAGAAAAATAAATAAGCCTATGTATATATATGGTTTCATTTTTATTTAAATATTTTGATTAATAAATCACTTGTACGTGCAGTCTTATTGGTTCTAATCTCTTTCTCTTGTTCAGCAATTAAAACAAATAATCCATCAATAGTTTTAAGAGTTATATAATGAGAGAGATTAAATTTTACATTTTTAGCAAAAGGAATTTTATTATATTTTGAAATAATAACATCTAACCCTTTCTGTGCTCTAGTATTTAACATTTCACTTTTTACAATAGGCAGAAATGATGCATATAATTTTTCTGAGGAATTCTCTCTTAAATAATTTGTTGCAGCATTATCTTCACCGTTTAATATATTTACAGCATCTTTAATATTTAGGTTGCTAACAGATTCTAGTATAATTTCAGAAGCTTGTAAAGAAACGTATTCTGCAGTTAAATTAATTTTCTTTTCAAAATTTAAAACTGTATTCTCTAACCCTAATCTTAGTAATGCAGATTTAACATGTCTAATTTCTTTTGGAAATGGAATTCTGATTTTTTCATAACTATAAAATGAATTCTTAGTTCCAGCATAACTACAAGACTTATCTATAGCAATATTTAGAGCTTCCGTTAAGGCAAGTGAAACTTCAGATTTTGATAGCGTATTAACTTTTAATATATTTTTGAGATTCTTAGAATTATTTCTCAAAATATCTAATTGAGCATTTGCAAGATTGAAAGAAAAGAAACATAAAAGAAAAATGATTCTAGTAAATAAGTTTCTAGCCATATAAATTAATCTTTAATTAGCCTGTCAATCCTAAAGAATCCGGAGTAGGAAACTCCTTTATCATCAATTACTACTCCTTTACCATGGCGAAGATTATTTAAATACTCGCCAACATATTTAGAGCCATTTTTATAAGTGTAAGTTCCATAACCATCTTTTAGTCCATTATTAAAACTACCTATATAAACATCGCCATTAAATTTATAAAAAATTCCTTGACCATGCATTTTCCCATTATAAAATTGCCCAACATATTTATCACCTTCATTCCATGAATTTGGATCAGTATCACCGTTTCTCCAGACATATATTCCATAGCCATTCTCGCAATCACCATCTTCACATCCACAATAAACAAAAAGTGGGAACAACAAAAAAAACACTAATAAAAATTTCATAAAATAAATTTAACCAAATCTAATTATAATAAATTGATAAATAAAATGAGAGAGAAATTACACGAACTTTTAATTTTATATTTCATTAATTTTATCGCATTTTTATGCATTTTTATGCATTTTTATGCATTTTTATGCATTTTTATGCATTTTTATACTTATGGAGGCAAGACCTGAAAAGAAAGTAATTATGTAAAGACGTTTGATTTTTTACAAAAAATTCCCTACTCTAACATCTCAAGCATTTTCTGCATTACCTCCTCATTTTCCCAAATTTTAGAAATATTAGGAATCGACATGATACTAGCCATCAACTCTTCTTGTTTCATGCCTATTTCCCATGCATCTGAATATGAAATATTTGTAAAAGAAACCATGCTATATAAAGGGGTCCACTTTTTGGGGTATGCTTGAGCGAACTTCTGCTCTATCTTTTTTTGTAATAAAAATTTAGGGTCTGTAGTTTTATCACGCATCACTATAAAATTATGAAGTGATAAATCTTGAACCCCATCACCGTTAGGCTTTCTATTTTGAGAATACAAACGCAAACCTTCACCCATATTCTCCTCATACTTATCTATCAATTCATCCAAAACTCTACAATCTTCAAAACTCGCATTCATTCCTTGACCGTAAAACGGCACTGTAGCATGAGCTGAATCACCTATAAGAACACAATAATTTTTTATATGCCAAGGATAACACTTAAAAATCCCCAAGGATGATGTTGGATTGGTGAAAAATTGATCTACTAAATCTGGAATTAAAGGAGTAAAATCTTTAAAAATAGAATTAAAGAATCTTAAAACATCAGAGGAATCATTTAATTCACTAAAAGAATCTTTTCCGTCAAATGGAGAAAATAAAGTACAAGTATAGCTACCATCAAGGTTTGGTAATGCTATTAACATGAAATTTCCTCGAGGCCAAATATGAAGGGCATTCTTTTCTATTTTATGAGTTCCATCTAAATTAGCAGGGATTAACAGCTCCTTATAACCATGCTCTATATAATGTTGCGAGTATTGAAAACGATCCTGTCTCATCATTTTATTTCTAACTGCTGAAAAAGCGCCATCTGCCCCAACTATCAAATCACACTCTAAACTTATATCTTTATTAGTTATAGTGTTCTTTAAAAATAAATATGGCGCATTTGTATCAACATCAATACATTCATGATTAAAGAAAATTTTAGCCCCACCCTTTTCTGCTAAATTCATCAATAAAATATTCAAGCCACCTCTAGGAACCGAGTATATTGCTTGGTCTTTATTACCATAGAATTGGTCTGTAAGATTCCCTTCAATATCATGCATTACTCTTTTCGGCATTGCAATTGAAATATCTTCCACATATTTATCTACACCAACTTTTCTAAGAGCAGTCCAACCCCTCTCTGACAAAGCAAGATTTATAGATTTTCCAGCTGTAACAACAGCATCTCTCATGTCGCCTCTCCTTTCGTATACCTCTACATTATACCCTCTTTTTAGCATGTAAAGAGCACAAAGAGAACCTGCTAATCCAGCTCCAACTATTATTATATGCTTTTTCATATTATAATATCTCTTCTAATATTTTATAAAAATTATAAACATCCAAATAACTATTATATAAAGGAACTGGAGCAACACGAATTACATCTGGCTCTCTCCAATCAGCAATAACACCCTTTAAGGTTATCTGGTCAAATAATTTTTTATTACTATTTTTAACTCTTATTGATATTTGACATCCTCTTTTGTCTGGAGTAATTATACTTATTCTATCAGACTCAATATTTTCAAGTAAAAAAACAAGGTATGATGTAAGCTTATTAGATTTATCAATAAGAGCATCCATGCCGGCTTCTTCAAATACCAACAACGAAGCGCGAATGGCAGCTAAAGATAATATTGGAGGATTACTAAGCTGCCATCCTTCAGCTGTTCTAATTGGATTAAATTTTTCTGGCATTTCAAATCTACTCAACTTATCATGACCCCACCATCCTGCAAACCTATTTAGATTACTATCATGATGCTTTTCATGAATAAAAACACCACCAACTGATCCTGGTCCAGAATTTAAATATTTATAAGAACACCAAACTGCAAAATCCACATTCCAATCATGTAGCGATAGCGAAATATTACCAACAGCATGTGCTAAATCAAAACCAACCTTTACGCCCTGCTCATGTCCTAGCTTAGTTATTTCTTGCATATCAAATACCTGGCCGGTGTAATAATTAACACCACCTAAAATAATTAGTGATATCTCCTCTCCAGAATCGTATATTATATTTTTTATGTCATCAAGCCTAATTACAAACTCATCTTTTCGTGGTTTTAGTTTTATAATTACTTCAGAGGGTTTTAAATTATGATGTTTAACATGAGATTCTATAGCGTATATATCAGAAGGAAATGCGTCAGCCTCAATAACAACCTTAAAGCGTTTTTTATTAGGACGATAAAAAGAAACCATCATTAAATGCAAATTAACCGAAAGAGTATTCATAGCAACAACTTCTGATTTTTTAGCGCCAACAATCTTTGAGTAGCTCTCTGACAAAAACTCATGATAAGGAAGCCATGGATTTCTAGCATGGAGATGACCCTCTACGCCAAGATTTTTCCAATCATCTAATTCTTGTTGAATAAAATCCTGTGTGTTTTTACTTTGTAATCCTAACGAATTTCCACATAAATAAATATGTTTCTTTCCGTTTTTTTGGAGTGGGAAATAGAATTTTTTCTGATAACTTTTTAACGAGTCTTTTGCGTCCAGGAGAATTGCAAAATCTTTAGATATATTATAGTTCATTTAACTTAAAAATAATTGGACGACTAGGAGCAGCATCAGAAACAAAAGCTGGGATTTGGAGATTAAGCAAATAACTCCCATCAATTATATGATTATCTACAAAAATCATCTCAGTAATAGTAAAATTTTTAGTGTTAGGGTTATAATCCTTATTCTTGGTATCCCAAAAAATATTATGAGAAGATAATTTTCCTTCATCCAATAATCTATCCACAGAAGGAGTGTCAACTAAAAGATGTTTAACCCCTCTACTTCTAACATAAGTCATCGCATCAATACTAATAAACGGTGGGGGGCTCTTCATATAATCTTGTGACTTTTTATAATCTGAATTAGGAAGAGTTCTAATAATTAAGCCCTCAAGCAAATGGTCAGGCGTATCCCCTAATAATTCTAATAAGTCATCTTTGGTGATTATTAAATCACCAGGATTTAAACTTGGAATATAAAGACCCTTTGTTTCTTTAGGTATAATTGAAATTAAAGTACTAGCAATAAAAGTATCATTTAAGGAAGAAAGTAATGAGACCCTTTCATTTGTAATATGACCAATGCATTCAGTATGAGTCCCATTACAATGAGGGGTTATATTATAAGTCTCAAAATTACAAGGACCACCTTTTCGTGTGTCTCCAATAAATTGATTATCTTGATATGCAACAGCCGATGCTTTTTCAACACCATACGTGTTGGGCTGTTTGCCATTAAAAAGAATAGGGATTGAAAGATCTAATGATTTTGAAAAATCAAGCTTATATTTTGTTGAATTAATTAAAACCTGAGCTTTCATTAAATAAAATCTTGTTTTTCCATATTTAACCAATCTAAGGCATTACTTGAAAGTAATTTTTCTTTTACACTATGAGGATATGGCCTATCATTAATTAATTTTCCTGGTTCAAGCTCCCCAAGGGGGAATGGATAATCTGTTCCTAAAGCAACTTTATCTTCTCCAACTAACTCAATAATATACTCTAACATTTTATCATCATGTACTAAACTATCTAACCAAAAATCACCTAAATAATCCTTAGGATTCACATTATTATCAACTGCAACAAGATCAGGCCTTACATTAAATCCATGCTCAATACGTCCTATAGTAGAAGGAAAAGACCCTCCTCCATGCGCAAAAGCAACTCTAAGATTAGGGTATTTCTGAAATACACCACTAAATATCATAGAGCATATTGCAAGTGAGGTTTCCATAGGCATACCAACAAGCCAAGGAAGCCAATACCTATCCATCTTTTCTTTAGACATCCACCACCAAGGGTGGACAAAAATTGCCATATCTAAACTCTCACACGCCTCATAAATAGGAAATAATGAGGGGCTATCTAAATTAAGATCATTTATATGTGAACCTATCTGAATCCCTCTAAACCCTAATTGCTTTATCCGTTCTAATTCTTTTATAGCTAAATCAGCATCTTGCATAGGTAGGTTTCCTAAACCTACAAAACGCTTTGGATTAACCTGAACTGTTTCCATTATATTATCATTTATAAACTTAGAGATTTCTAGACCATCCTTTGGTTTGGTCCAATAAGAAAACATAACTGGAACTGTAGATAAAACTTGGACATCTACATTGTGATGATTGCACTCGTTAATTCTCACCTCCGGCTCCCAACAATTATCATCAACTTCTCTAAAAAACTGATCGTTCATCATCATTCTTGCGCAACACGGTTTATGATGTTCTAAACTAATAAACTCACCATACCCAAACTTTTTATTAAAATTAGGAATATTCTTAGGTAGAATATGAGTATGTATATCAATTGTAAATATTTTTTTCATTTTATATGAAGCGTTCATCCGCACTCATTACTGAATTACACTTATCACAAGTCCTTAATTCTTCTGAACTATAAAATTCCTTAAATCTAGGCTGAAAATCCTTTTCAACATTAGTAAGTTTAAACTTCACACTATGAATGAGATTATTACAATTTTCACAAAACCACATTAAGCCATCTTGCTCATTAGCCTTTCTCTTTACTTCTATTACAAGACCTATAGAGCCTTCAGATCTACGAGGAGAATGAGGAACTTGAGCTGGTAGAAGAAAAATCTCGCCTTCTTTGATTGGAATATCTACGGCTTTCCCATCTTCTTGTATGCCAACTACAATATTTCCCCTAATCTGATAATAAAACTCCTCTGTCTCATTATAATGATAATCTTTTCTAATATTAGGACCACCAACAATCATAATAATAAAATCCCCCGATTCTGTATAAATACATTTATTCCCTACTGGGGGTTTTAAAAATTCTTTATTGTCGTCAATCCATTTCTTAAAATCAAAAGGTCTTCTTATTGTATTCATAATATTTATTTTAAATTGTTGCTATAATTTTTAATTCAATTGCAATTGGAGTTGGTAAAGATTTTATTTCAATAGTTGTTCTACAGGGTTGGTTTTCTTTAAAATACTCTGCATATATCTTATTATATATCCTAAAATCATCTTTCATATTTGTTAAAAAAACTTGAACATCAATAATATTATTCCATGAAGAACCAGCATCCTCAAGAATATAACGAATATTCTTAAAAACAGAATGACATTGTGTAGCAATATCATAACTTTCAATTCTTCCATCATCATCCAATTTTACTCCAGGAATCTCTTTTTGATCAAGAACTCTAGGTCCAACACCTGAAAGAAATAACAAGCCACCTAGTTTTCTAGCATGAGGATAAAGACCAACTGCTTGAGGTGCTCTTTTACTGTTAAATTTTTCTCCATTCATACATTATATTTTAACACACACATTTTTTGGTTCTGTAAAAAACTGTAATGATTTAAAACCCCCTTCTCTTCCTAATCCAGACTGTTTCATTCCTCCAAATGGGATTCTTAAATCACGTAACAACCAAGTATTTATCCAGACAACACCTGATTTTATTGCTGAAGCTACTCTATGCCCTTTACTAATATTCTCTGTAAAAATACTTGCTGAAAGACCATATTTCGTTGAGTTAGCCATCATAATTACATCTTCTTCATTTTTAAATGGGATTAAAGTTAACACTGGACCAAAGATTTCTTCTTGATTAATACTACATTTATAAGAGAGCCCCTCAATAACAGTAGGCTCAATATAATATCCTTCAGACAAATCACCAGATAGATACTTACGACTACCTCCAATTAAAATCTTTCCACCTAGTTTTTTTGCCTCTTTAATTCGAGATAATATCTTTTCCATATGATTCTTAGAAACAACAGCTCCTAAATCAGAATTATTGTCTTTTGGGTCTCCTACAATAAGCTTAGATACTTTTAATATTAAAGATTCTTTAAATTCATTATATATTTTTTCTTCAATAAATAAACGTGATCCACAAAGACAAATCTGACCTTGATTTGAAAAACCTGCCTTAACAGCCATATCTACTGCTTTATCAAAATTAGCGTCAGAAAAAACAATATTAGGATTTTTACCTCCTAGCTCTAACGATAATTTTTTAAACATTGGAGCTGTTACTTGAGCTATATGTTGACCTGTGATAGTGCCTCCTGTAAAAGACACGATAGAGGTGTCAGGGTGAGTAGTAAGAGCATCTCCAATACTAGACCCAAGACCATGAACAATATTTAAAACCCCCTTTGGTAAACCAGCTTCAATACAAATTTTACTTAATAAAAAAGCAGTCATTGGAGTAACCTCAGATGGTTTGGCAACAACTGTATTGCCCGCAGCTAAAGCAGGGGCAATCTTCCAAGTTAATAAATATAAAGGAAGATTCCATGGCGAAATACATGCAGCAACACCAACAGGCTCTCTCAAAGTATAGTTTAGAGCCCTACCATCCATATCATGTACTTCTGAAGAAAAATGTAGAATTGCAGTTGCAAAAAACCTAAAATTCTCAGAGGCTCTAGGAATATCAACTACCCGAGCTAATGATTCTGGCTTACCATTATCTAAACTCTCTGCAATAATTAAATCTTCAGTGTGCTCTTCTATTTTATCAGCTAATTTCATTAACATTTCAGATCTATACTTCCTGGTAGTTTTACTCCATGTTATAAAAGCATCTTTTGCTGCTAACACAGCACTATTAATGTCATTACTATTACTATTAGGTATTAAAGAATAAACCTTTCCATTCGAAGGGCTATAATTGTCTAAATATTTTCCAGAATCTGATTCGGCTAAAGCGCCATTAATATAATTATAAATTTTCTCCATAATTATAAACTTGCAGTCCTTCCTCCATCAACAGGAAGATTAATTCCATTAATATAGCTCGCTGCTGGGGAACTTAAAAAAACAACAGCGTTAGCAACTTCACTAGCCTCCCCAAATCTATTTGCAGGCACAGATTTTTTCATCATCAATGCTATTTCAGTAGTTGATTTTCCTTCAATACCTGCCCTTTTACTAATTAAAGATTTTAATCTATTAGTATTAGTAAATCCTGGCAATACATTATTAACAGTAATTCCATAAGCCCCTAATTCTAAAGA
>Ga0114996_10010264_pt1 | contig 10184 bp, 9 predicted proteins | sample ArcticOcean_MG_C_4_FD_87039 | JGI IMG/M metagenome (GOLD analysis project Ga0114996, IMG submission 87039) | Marine microbial communities from western Arctic Ocean - ArcticOcean_MG_CB4_134 | ecosystem: Environmental > Aquatic > Marine > Oceanic | place: Arctic Ocean: Canada Basin | collected...
ACTATCGTGGACCCCTGCACGGCATCCCCTACGGGGCGAAAGACCTGCTGGCCACGTCGGACGGCATTCCGACCTCGTGGGGCGCGGCGCCACTCCGAGATCAGACCTTCGCGCACGACGCCACGGTCGTGCGCAAGCTGGAGGAGGCCGGCGCCGTGCTGTGCGCCAAGCTCTCCATGGTTGAGCTTGCGGGCGGCATGGGCTACCGGCAGCCCAACGCCTCGTTCTCCGGGCCTGGCGTGAACCCCTGGAACCGCGAACACTGGACCGGTGGGTCATCCTCCGGCGCAGGCTCGGCCGTCGCTGCGGGCCTCGTCCCCTTCGCCATCGGCTCGGAGACGTGGGGTTCCATCGTTGGGCCATCGTCCAACTGTGGCCTATCGGGGTTGCGACCGACCTACGGCCGCGTGAGTCGCCGTGGCGTCATGGCCTTGAGCTGGACGCTGGACAAGCTTGGCCCGCTCGCGCGATCGGCCGACGATTGCGGCCTAGTGCTCGACGCGATCGCGGGTGCCGATGTCGCCGACCCGACGGCGAGCGATCGTCCGTACACGTACGACGCTAGCGACGCGACCCGCCGACTGCGCATCGGCGTCTTCCGCGACGTGGCAGCGAACGCTGAGGACGCCGTACGTGCGGCCTTCGAGCAGGCGCTGGACGTGCTGCGTGGGTTCGCCGACGTGGTGGAGGTCGACCTGCCTGATCTGCCGTACCGCGCCGTAACACAGACCATCTTGCAGGCGGAGGCCACCAGCGCGTTCGAAGATTTCCTCCGGGAGGGCAAGCAACACGAGTTGACGGCCCCCGAGGTCGCCTACCAGCCCCTCGCCCGCTTCGCGATTCCGGCGACCGACTACATACGTGCCCTGCGCCTGCGTGGCGTGATCGCCCGTCGCGTTGGCGAGCTCATCCAAGGCTTCGACGCCATCGCCGCGCCCACGCGGTCGCTCGTGGCTCCGGCGATCGAGGGCGCATTCGTGGCCGCGCAGGCGGGCGACAACATGGGCGCGATCGGGAACGGGGTAGGGCTGCCAGCCATCAGCGTCCACAACGGCTTCGCGCCCGGCGAGCTGCCCACAGGCATGCAGTTGATGGCGGGGGCGTATCAGGAGAACGCTGTATTGGCGGTCGCGCGGGCCTATCAGGCGCGCACCGACTGGCATACCCTGCACCCGGCTGAATTCGCGTAGCGCCCGAGTTTCCCAAACAGGAAAGGGGCGCCCATTTGGGCGCCCCTTTTTGAGTCCTGGAACAGGCGAGGATTAGTCGCCGACGGCAGCCTTGGTCAACAGCGGCACCGCGTCGAACGCGTTGTCGTAGAAGATGTCGTTCTTGTCCTCGTCGGACAGGAAGTCGAAGCCACCGATGACCGGAACCAGGTCGTCGCCGGGCTTGCCGGTGTCGGACCGCTTCGCCGCGCCGGAGCCGGGGGCCTCGGTGCCGAAAACGACCTGCTGCGGGCTCTTCTGCTTGATCATCGTGGCCAACACGTTAGCCTCGAGCATGCAGGAGTCGAACCACAGGTTGTTGGTCAGGTCGCGCTTGCCGCGGTGGTAGTCCTCTTCGATGAAGCGGTGGAGTGCGCCGCCACCGTGGCAGACGAACACCTTCAGCTTCGGGAAGTCGTCGAACACGCGCCCATGCTCAAGGAGCTGCATCGCAATGTACTCCTCAATGACGTTGTTCATCTGGTAGTTGGACGGAACGGTCTCGAAGCGAGGGTCGTAGCTGACGGACGGGTGGATCATCAGCACGGCATTGAGCTCCTGGGCCTTCTCGTAGAGGGGGTACCAGTACTCCTTGTTGTCCAAGCCGGGCGTGCCGCGGTCTCCACCCGGGTCGGGGTTGACCAGTGCGCCGACGAAGCCGAGCTCCTTCACTGCGCGCTCAAGCTCCTCGATCAGGTAGGACGAGTCCAGGTCACGGTTCTGGGGCAGTTGAGCGATGCCGCCGAAGCGGTCCGGGAACTGCTTCATGATCTGCGCTATCGTGTCATTGGTGTAGTGCGTCCAGTCGTACTGCAGGTGCGGGCGCAACCAGTGCCACATGGCGATGGGGCGCGGCGAGAGCAGCTGGAAGTCGATGCTGTGGTCGTCCAGCATGTCCAGGTGACGCTTGTTGGCCGTGGCCATTGCCTCTTCGGAGATCTCAGGGAAGACACCGTGGTTGCTGGGGCCCGTGTTCTGGGAGACCCAGTTGGCGATCGTGCCTCGGAAAGAGGGGGGCGTCGTCATGTGCCCGTGTACGTCAATAACTTTCTTACCGTTGAACATTTCGTTCGTTCTCCTTGGTTCTCGATCGGGGTTCTCGGAACAGTCTTCTCCGCGTTCGTCGGGTCGGTTAGAGGTCCAGCAGGTTCTTCGCGAAAATCTCTTCAAACTCCAGCTTGCGGGGGATAAATCCCTGCTCGTGGGAGAAGCTGATCATCGTTTCCATCATCTTGGCGTTGTCTTTGATCCCGTACGGGTAGGGATCCGATCCGAAGATGGCGCGGGTCTGGGCCATGTACTGCGGGCCGAAGATCAGGTCGCTGGGGACCTTGCTGTTGAGCTGCGCGTACCAGGCCTCTTTCGCCCGGACGAACGCCGAGTACAGGTTGAACGCCAGCCAGGGGTTCGCGCGGTACACGTCGCCGCGGATGGCGTAGCAGTGGTTCGCCGGAATGTAGCCGTGCTCGTTGAAGAAGCGCGCGCCCTCGGCCATGAGGTCGGGGAACAGCGGCTTGACCTTGCTCCAGTCGGCGTTGGCCGGCCGGATGGTGGTCGAGCGGTCGATGATGTTCTTCTCGTTGGAGAACGCCCGACCGATGGGCGCCGCGTCCAATTCGTTGGCGGCCAGCATGGTTGCCAAACTCTTGTCGTTGGGAATCTGGTGGAATTTGATGCCATCCATGGGCTTGAAGCCGGTTGCTCCGCCGTGGCTAAGCTCAGGCGAGCGTTCCATGTGCCAGTCCACGCTGAACTGGTCCACGCCGAAGTCGTGCTGAAGCACGCCCCGCAGCCAGAGCGACGCCGTCTGCTGGTACTCGCCTACGCCGATGCGCTTGCCGTTCAGGTCGTTGGGCTTCTCGACGCCCGAGTCCACGTGGAACGAAATCAACGCGTGCATGAACCGGCGTGAAGGGAACACGGGGATGGCGACCATGTCGACGCCGTTGGCCAAGGCGATGAGGAGCGACGAGAAGGACATCTCGCAGACCTCAAATTCCTCGAACTTGAGCTGTCGCCAGAACGTCTCGGACGGGTCGGAATTTGTCCAAACGAGCTCGGCGCCTTCGACTTCAACGTCGCCGTTCAAGAGGGGCGAGATCCGTTCGTTGCTCGCGGAAATGAAACTAAACTGCTTCTTCGCTGATGCCATATGCGCTCTCCGGTGATTGGGCTGTAGGGGGCGAGCCCCTTCCGAGGGCCGTGCGTGAACATACGCGCGCGCCTTGGGTGTGTCAAACCCGGAGTATCGAGCGCGTGCGCTTTACACGCGCGCCCGCGCCCGATACCGTTTCACGGTTCGCCCTTCTCGGCAACGAAAGGGCGACAATGACTTCACGAAGGAGTTCGGTACATGGCTGACGCGAATGGGCAGTTGGACGCGGATGTGATCGTCGTCGGAGCGGGCAACGCGGCGTTGTGCGCGGCACTGGCTGCCAACGAAGCGGGGCTCAAGGTCATCGCCTTGGAGAAGGCGCCGGAGCACGCGCGTGGTGGCAACACCTACTTCACGGGTGGAGCGATCCGCTTCTCCTACCAGGGCATCGACGATGTCCGCAAGATCGTGCCCGACCTCTCGCCAGCCGAGCTGGACGTCATCGACGTCGGCACGTACCCCGAGGCGAAGTACTTCGACGACCTCATGCGCGTCACCGACGGCATGAGCGATCAGGAGATGGCCAACTACCTCGTGCGTGACTCCCTGGGCACCATGCAGTGGATGTACTCCCAGGGCGTTCGTTTCGTGCCGTCCTGGTCACACCAGGCGTTCAAGGTCGACGACAAGTTCACCTTCTGGGGCGGCCTCTGCATCGAGGCGGTCGGTGGCGGCAAGGGGCTGTCTGATCAGCTCTTCGAGATCTCGCTGAAAAAAGAGATCTCCATCAGCTACGCGACCGCTGCCACGCAGTTGATCCAGGACCAGGCAGGCGCCATCACTGGCGTCGTCGTCAAAGGACCCGACGGCATCCGCAACCTCCACGCCAAGAGCGTCGTGCTCGCGTGTGGCGGCTTCGAGGCCAACCCCGAAATGCGCGCGCGCTACCTTGGCCCTGGCTGGGATCTCGCGAAGGTCCGTGGCGTTCGCTACAACACCGGCGATGGGATCAACATGGCCCTGGACATCGGCGCGCAGCCCTTCGGGCACTGGCAGGGTTGCCACGCCGTCGCCTGGGATCTCAACGCGCCGCCCTTCGGCAACCGCACCATCACCGACCTCTACCAGAAGCATTCCTACCCCTTCGGCCTCATCGTCAACGCCGACGGCAAGCGCTTTGTGGACGAAGGCGCTGACTTCCGCAATTACACTTACGCCAAGTACGGCAAGCAGATCCTGACCCAGCCCCAACGCGTGGCGTATCAATTGTTCGACCAGAAGACGCTCCACCTGCTCCGGGAGGAATACCGGATTAAGGAAGTCACCATGGCGGAGTGCGACACGATTGAAGAACTGGCCGAGATGCTGGACATCGACGCGGCTGGGCTCGTGCAGACGATTGCAGACTACAACGCGGCGTGCGTGGCGGGTGACTACAACCCCACCAAGCTGGATGGCGTGCACACCGAGAACCTGGAGCCGCCCAAGTCCAACTGGGCCCTCCCGCTGGACTCACCGCCGTACCAAGGCTTCGGCGTCACCTGCGGCATCACGTTCACCTTCGGTGGCCTGCGCATCGACCAGCGTGGCCAGGTCATGGACACGTCCGAGGAGCCCATCCCCGGCCTCTACGCTGCTGGTGAAATGGTCGGTGGCCTCTTCTACCACAACTACGCGGGTGGCGCCGGCCTCATGGCAGGCTCCGTCTTCGGCAAGCTCGCCGGCACCTCGGCTGCGGCGGACGCAGGCACGTAGGCGGGGAGCTTGGGGGCGGGCCTCACGGCCTGGCCCCATCCGTCATCCCGGCGAATGCCGGGATGCAGGGCGTCTGCATCCCGAATTCAGCAGCTACAGAAGAGCATCGTAAAGGTCTTCCCACTCGGGATTCGTTGCCTCGATCAGGGGCAGCTTCCAAGCCCTGTTCCACTCTTTGTTGGCCTTTTCACGCCCAATAGCGCTGCCCATCATTTCGTGAACCCCGTACCACACGAGACGGTGCATGCCGTATCTCTTCGTGAAGCCGTCGACGATGCCTTCTTTGTGCTGCCAGACCCGCTGCACCAGATTTGAGGTCACGGCTACATACAATGTACCGTTACGCTCGCTCGCCATCAGATAGATGCATGGGGTCTTCATCGACGCGTGATCCTCTCGTCCGCCGCGACTACGACCTTTCGTTTTTGGTCGGCTAGCGACCTGGATCCCGGCCTCCGCCGGGATGACGAAGCGGGGGCGAACACTTGGCCTACGCGAAATTCGGCATGACCTCTTTCGCGAAGCGCTCCATCATCTTCATGGTGTCCAGGTGCGGGTAGGCGCCCATGTTGAAGTAGAGGATGACCTCGTCGATGCCCGCGGCTTCCACCTTCTTGAGGTGGCTTGTCACCCGCTCGGCGTTGCCGGTGACAATGCTCCGCTCGCCCAGGTCTTCGGGCTTCATCGAGAGCAGCTTGTTGACGATGTCCACGAAGTAGGCGATGTGCGGCGGCGCGGTCTTGATGTCGCCGGGGAATGCGGACGTTATCGCCTGCAGGTAGAAGAGCAATCGTTCCTTGATCGCACGCTCCTCGGCGTCGTTGTCGGCGAGGCCGAAAAAGTACGAGCATAAGGCCTTGCTGTTAGGGTAACCCGCCTTCGCCGCGATCTCCCGGAACTCGCCCACCGCGTTCTCCAGGCTGCCGAACATCATCGACGCCGCGAACGGCGCGAAGATGACATCGAAGCCGTTCTCGGCGGCGAACTCAACCGTCGGCCGACTGAACGCCGCGACGGAGATGGGCGGCGACGGTTGTTGGATCGATCGCGGCAGCACGGTGATGGGCTCGGCAAGCGGGTAGTGCTTGCCATCCCACGTGATGTTCTCCTCCGTGAGCGCCTTGCGCATCAGCAGCATGCCCTCGTTGAAGCGCTCACGGCTCTCGTCGAACGGAATGCCGAACGCGTCGTACTCGCGCTTGTCGTAGCCCCGGCCTGCGGAGATCACCGCGCGACCCTTGCTGAGCCGGTCCAGGGTTGCGAACTGCTCGGCCACCTGCACGGGATGGTGCGCTGGGAGGAGGATCGTCGCCGGCGCGAGCTTGATGCGCTCGGTCTTGCCCGCGATGTACGCGAGAGCGGTGGACGTCGCGCCCAGCACGCCGAAGAGGCCGAAGTGGTGCTCCGGCAGCCAGACCGAGTTATACCCCAGGTCCTCTGCGTAGATCGCCTCTTCGATGACCTCATCGAAGTACTGGTTCGGGTCGCGCCGCCGCTCGCCGTAGGCGACCGGATTGTCCGTCAGCGTGAAGTAGCCGAGTTTCATGAATCCTGTCCTTAATCCCGTCTTTGGTCGATCTGCGAAGACTGCATCGGGCTTACGCCCAGAGCCGCGCCGACGCGATCGCCGCGCCCTCAGCGAGCGCCGCAAGTTTAGCCCAGGCGATCTCCGGCTCAACCGTGGGGTTGCGTGCGAACGTGCTGAACCCGCAGTCGGAGCTTGCGATCACGTGCTCCCGGCCCACCATCTCCGCGTACCGTATGATGCGCTCAGCGACCAGCTCGGGGTGCTCGATGAAATTGGAGGTGCTGTCGATCACGCCGGGCAAGATGACCTTGTCTTCGGGGAGCTTGATCTCCTTGAACAACGCCCATTCGTGAGCGTGGCGTGGGTTGGCGCCCTCGAAAGACAGCGCTTCCGGACGTGCCTTCAGCACGGGCGCGATCAGGTCGGCGAGCGGGATGTCCAACTGATGTGGGCCCACGTAATTGCCCCAGCACATGTGCAATCGCATGCGGTCGGCCGGAATATCCCGCGTCGCGTGGTTGAGCGCCTCAATGCTCGTCTCCACCACCTTCAGGAACTCCGGCGTGCTGATGTCCACGTACTGCCAGTGACGCGACATGCCCAGATCGGGGCAATCGAGTTGAAGAATGCCCCCCCCCTCGTAGATGGCGTCGTACTCCTCCTTCATCACGTTCGCGATGCGCGCGAGATACTCCTCGTGGCTCGCGTAGCATTCGTCGTCCACCAGCGTGCCGATCACGCCAGGCGATGCCGCCGTCATGAACGCCTCTTCGCGTCCTGCGCCCGCCAGCGCCCCCTTGTAGTTGTCGATGTCACGCCGGACGGCGTCCCTGTCCTGCCACTCGATCGGCCCGTTGCAGGTCGGTCGGCCACCGGCGGTCTTGCCGAACTTTTCGCCCGCCACGGGAAACGCTGCCCAATTGCCGCGCTTGCTGATGCGGTGGCCTCCGCCAAACCCCGAGAGCCTCTGTTGTATGTACGGCAGGTAGCCCGTCTTGCTCTGCTCGCCATCGCTGACCACGTCGATGCCCGCGTCCGCTTGCAGGCGGACAACCTCGGCGACGGACTCTGTCGCGCGTGCGGCGAGCGCCGCGTTGTCGACGGGCGTACCCGCGGAGACGGCTTGCAGCAGCTCGCGTAGGTCGTCGGGTCGCGGCAGGCTGCCGACGTGAGTGGTCAGGATGCGGTCAGTGCTTCGCTTCATCGCTTGCTTGCTCCTGTGTTCGGGATGGTCACTCGGCGGCGCCCAGCACATCCTCGACGGTTGTGAACGTTGCCCCGGAGATGTGCATCAGGTGCAGGGCGCGCGGGCCATCGTTCGGCTCCACGTTCCACGCGTCTAGCGCGTCGCCGATCACGTACGCCTCGTAGCCCATGTCCATGGCGTCGATCACCGTGTTGAGCACGCAATAGTCGCTGGTAAGGCCCGCAACGAACACCCGCTTGGCGCCGGTAGCGGCGAGTTGGGTCTCCAGGTCCGAATCCACGAACCCCGAATACGTGTCCCTTGCTGGATTCTGACCCTTCTTGATACTGATAGTGGTCGCTGGCAGTTGCAGATCAGCGTGGAGCGCAGCGCCCGGCGTGTCGGCCACGCAGTGGATGGGCAGCGAGCCACCGTTTTCCCTGAACGAAATATGGTTCTCCGGGTGCCAGTCTTGCGTGGTGATGATGATCGCGCCCGCAGCCGCGAACGCTTCGGCTATGGGCGTCAGCATCGCCGCGATGGCCGCACCGTGGGTGGTTGGAATCGCGCCGCCCGCGCAGAAATCATTCTGCACGTCGACGATGATGAGCGCGTCGGTTTTTTCGATAGTCATGACCCACCTACGCTAGCGGTGTCCCGGCTTGCGCGCAACTCGTAGAATCCCCCCATGATCCTTCCGGGCTTGGTGATATTCGATTGCGACGGCGTGCTCGTGGACAGCGAGCACGCCTCGTTCGAGGTCGCGCGCGAAGTGGCCGGCGAGCTCGGCATCGACCTGACGTTCGAGCAGAACCGCCCGTACTTTGGCACTCGTGACTCGGACATGTTCGAGGACCTCGCCGCGAAGCACGGACTCGCGCTACCCGCCGGGTTCCTTGAGCACGTTGAGGAGCGCAAGATGGCGCGCTACCACCAGGGCGTGCCGATGATCCCCGGCGCCATGCACGCCATACGTCGAATCGTCGCCGCGGGCCTGCCGCTGTGTGTCGCCAGCAGCGCTACGGTCGAGCGCACGCGTGTGAAGCTGGAGCCCATCGGCCTGCTGGTGTTCTTCGGCGACCACGTCTTCACGGCATACGACGTAGCCCGCGGCAAACCAGCGCCAGATATCTTCCTGCACGCCGCTGAGCGCATGGGCGTCCCGCCTGCCGACTGCGTGGTCATCGAGGACGCGGCAGCAGGCGTGCGCGCGGGCATCGACGCAGGCATGCGAGTGCTGGGGTTCGCGCCCAAGGGCGACGTCCTGGGCTTCAGCGACTTAGGCGCCGAGCCGTTCCACAGCCTGACCGACATCCCAAGGCTGATCGGCCTCTAGGGCGTGCTAGAATTTCCGCATGGTTGAGTTCACGAAATACCAGGGCACGGGCAACGATTACCTGTTCATCGACGGTCGCGAGACCGACGCGGACTGGTCGTCCTTGGCCATCAAGATGTCTGACCGGCATTTCGGCATCGGCGCCGACGGCATTATCATCGCAACGCACTCGGCGAAGGCACCGGTGCGCATGCGCATGTTCAACGCCGACGGCTCTGAGGGCGAGATGTGTGGCAACGGCATCCGCTGCTTCACCAAGTTCGTGATCGAGCGCGACATCATCGAGCGTCCCGGCGACGGACCGGTGAACGTCGAGACCGGCGCAGGCGTGCTCACCATCCAGCCACGTTGGGATGCAGGCCGGGTCAGCGCGGCGCGCGTGGACATGGGCGTGCCCATCCTCAACGCGCCGGACGTGCCGGTGGATCCGTCGCACGCTGGCCCCAGCAACCACGCGCTGCTTGACGAGTCGTTGGTGGAAGGCATGGGCCTTGCCGTGAGCGACCTCTTGTTCGACTCCCCCATCACGGTCGACGGGGTAACGTTCGTGGGAACAGCGGTTTCCATGGGCAACCCGCACTTCGTGGCGTTCGTGCAGGAACCGGTGGACCACCTCCCGTTGGAGCACCTGGGGCCGCTCGTTGAGCATCACCCCGCGTTCCACAAGCGCGTGAACTTCCACATTGTGAACATCGACAACAGCGGCCATCTGGTCACGCGGACGTGGGAGCGCGGCTCGGGCATCACCCTGGCTTGCGGCACCGGCGCCAGCGCCATGGTGGTCGCCGCGCGCCTGCACGGGCTCGTGGACGACGAAGTGCGCGTGACCTTGCCGGGCGGCGATCTGACCATCACCTGGCCAGGGCAGGGGGCGCTCTTCATGGAAGGCGACGCCGTCGAGGTGTTCTCGGGGGCGTTCGAAGCCTAGATACCCGCTCGTTTTCATGCGGCAACACGGCGCTCGTTATAATCGGTGCTGTTCATCACATTTTGCTTGGAGGATCCATGGAGCTCGCCAATCGGCTTAGCCAACTACCGCCTTACCTGTTCTTGGAGATCAGCCGGAAGATCGCCGA
>Ga0114996_10010267_pt1 | contig 10183 bp, 16 predicted proteins | sample ArcticOcean_MG_C_4_FD_87039 | JGI IMG/M metagenome (GOLD analysis project Ga0114996, IMG submission 87039) | Marine microbial communities from western Arctic Ocean - ArcticOcean_MG_CB4_134 | ecosystem: Environmental > Aquatic > Marine > Oceanic | place: Arctic Ocean: Canada Basin | collected...
ATACAATATACTATAATACAATCAATCATCAATATTAACATTCCTGTTTCCATATAAATATTATTATAAATACTATTTAACTAGATTTCGTTAATCGAGTTTGATCGTACCTGATGTCACCAGCGCGACAATGTAAACGACTTCAAAAGCGAGAATAAACAACATATTTTACTTATATCAAATAAGCAATATTTAAATTGATTCGATTTTATAAATAATCACTTGGGTTTAACTGTTATTATTATTATAATCTAATTTTGTATATGATAATAAAATTATTAATAGGTATAATAGTTTTAATTGCTATTTATTTTTATATGGTTCATATGTCAAAGTCACAACAGGTGACAGCAACTATGGAAAATATTCAAGAGGGGTTTATTCCAAGTGATAAATTTACTGGCGCAAAAAAAGGATTTGTGTTTAAAATGTGTTCAAATGGCTTGGGATATTATTTAGATAGAAAACGTTAAATATTATTTAATTCCATTTTATTATATCTTTTCCAACCATAAAAAAAAATAATTCTATTATCCTTATTTAACATCCAGTCTCCATAATCAACACGCCTTAATATTGCAACCGCTGTGGGAACAATTGTATAGTAATTCAAGTGTGGTATTATATTATTATCATCATCAGTAATGTGATATCGTTCCCTTCCTTCATTAAAATATAATAAACTTTTATTCAATTTATTTTTCCAATATGTTTTATAATCAAACCTATATGATTTTATAATCTTCCATATATCATCGGGAAAATCCATATATAATATTAAAATATTATTTGTAATATTTTAATTTAATGTTCCGAGTTTGTCTTTCTTTTTATTATAATGTAAACAAGGAGCCATTGTTAAAAGAAACAAGCCTATCAAATTAAGTATGGACCAAAACAAAGCTGGTATTACCCATAAACCACAAGGACGTTTCTCTCTCAATGTTCCGGTTACAGAAATATACATTGCTATTAATTAAAAAATAATATTTAACTTATTTACTTTCCAAGTATTCAATTGTTTTGCACGCGGCGAGCGCATCATCGCCTACCTTTACGGGCAATTTCGTAATTCTCTAAAAACCACTGGCATGATTTTTTGATGCCTTCTTCAATCGGTGTGAATTTAAATTCTGAATATAGCGTCATCAACTTTGCATTGTTCGCGGTTTTCTTAAATTGCCCATCTGACTTTGTCGTATCGAAGACAACATTGCCTTCAAATCCCATCCCTTTTGCCACGTATCTGGCAACGTCTGCGATACTGACTTCATCCTCTTCGCCGACGGATACAATAATGGGCTCCACTGAATCGTATTCACGCATTACCCAAATCGTCAAACGCGCCAAGTCGTGGGAATAAATAAATTGGCGGAGCGGAGAGCCGCTGCCCCAGACCGTGAGGTCCGTATTATTACTCTTGGCTAAACAACACTTATGAATTAATGACGGGATGACATGCCCTCCCCCTACGTCATAGTTATCGTGCGGTCCGTATATGTTTGTTGGAATAATGCTCGTGAAATTGCAACCGTATTCATCGTTATAACAATGATTCATTACATCAATCATTCTCTTCGCATACGCATAACCACAGTTGCTTTCATGAGGCGCACCATCGTGCAGCATGGTCTCGTCGATAGGATACTCTGTTTTGTCTGGAAATATGCAAGTGGACATGAATGAGACTAGCTTTTCCACTTTAAAGTCTTTGCAACACTCCATGACGTTATCATTGATCAGCATATTTTGTCGGTAAAATTCAACTTTGTACTTCATATTATCAAACAATCCCCCTACCTTTGCTCCAAGATGAATGACTTGCGTGGGTTGAATCCGTTCAAACATTGCACGCGTTTGGACCGCATCACGCAAGTCAGCATCTTTCGAACTCACAAAGTGCCAAGTTTCGTTTTCGTTCCTGTTCTCGTTGACTATAGTTTCTATTGCTTTGCCTACCAATCCCGATCCACCAGTTACCAAAATGGTGTCCTGCGAACCTCTGTCCGACATTGTGTACATTTAACTATTAATAAATAATAATATTTAAATCAATTTTATATATTATTTTTTGCCATTATACTATTAATTATAAAACAGTATTTAACTTATTTACTTTCCAAAATTTTAATTCTTTCATCTTGTTTTTTTAAGATGCCTATTAAAGTAATGTATATTTCTTCATTTGATAAAATCATATTTTTCTGTGGCACTCTGTGTGTTCTGTCTGGTCTTCGTATTATCTCACTATTATACACCGTCATTTCTTTTTCATGATGTTGTATATTTTGGTATCTGTATGAGTCCGCGGAAGTGCCATGTTCTATATAATTTAAAATTTCTGTGATAGGTTCAACCAATGCTTCTAATCTTTCAATAGAAGCTTCATTATTTAATTTTTTTTTAGTTTCTGCTTCTTCTTGAATTCTTTTCTCTAATTCTTCTTGTTGTATTTTTAGTTGTTCTAATTGTGTTGTTAATGCTGACATATTTAATAATTAATAAAAAATAATGTTTAAGTTGATTAACATTTTCTATAACTTCTTAACCATTTTCGGATACAATTGTCAGACACACCATACTTTTCTCCTGTTTTTGTCATCGGCAACGTTTCCAAGTCTTTTTCTAATTGTTCCAAACTTGGGCGGGCTTTTATTCCATTATTATTATATCTTTTAAGTTGTGCACACGTATTGCATCTCGTAGATCCTTTATGAATTTTACTTTCGCAATCTACACATTTATTTTCTATATTAATGTGCTTTACATTTCTACCTTTAAAAGTAGATGTCGTGGCATGGCAGCTCGGACATAGAAGTCTTAAATTTTCTAATCTATGGTCTTTATTATTACCGTTAATATGGTCTAATTCCAAAGGGATTGGTCCAATTTCATTCGTCATCATCCATTTACATTCTTTTAAATTACAAAAACCACATTTCTGTTCCCAATTTAATTCGTTGAATAATCTCTTTTTTAAACCTTGTGTGTCGTATGTGCTATTTTCAACGCAAATATCTTTTAAGGGGTATTTTTTTCTTGTGCCACGGTTGCCTCCTTTTTTAAAATGTGATATATCTAATTCAAGATGCTTAATTCTTTTTTTAATAACTCTATGATTAGTGATACATTTATATCCCACTTTTCTCGCTACATCGCTATAAAATATACTATCTTTTACGATTTTAATAAAATCTTTATCGCTGGTATCCCAAATACATGATTTAATGGGCATTTAACTATTAATAAATAATAATAGTTAAATCAATTTTATATATTACATATATTATTTGAGACCATACCTGGTCTTTGAGCCCTCACTGGGATTCGAACCCAGAATCTCACAGCTTAGAAGGCTGGAATCATATCCATTAGACCATGAGGGCGGTGGAGATTGCAGGAGTCGAACCAAAACACATCTCGCGCAAAGCATATGCGCGCGCATTAACCAAATGCTAAATCCCCCAGGTATGTTACTATAAAATTGAATGAAAATAAAAATAAAAGTTGAACGCAATATAATAAGTTAAATCATGGGTAATATCTGTGCAACTGAAAGAAATAAAGAATGTCTATATGTTGTTAAAAGCCCAAAAAGTATGGTAAGTCAATTTGATAATTGTGTGCTTTATTCAAAAAGAACAACTGTGAAGAAAGATTTAATTAAAAAGAAAAATAAATTAATGAGAAAGGTTAATTCGATTGAACAACGATTAAGTGATGGAGATTATTAATGTCTTTCCGCACAAATTGGTCTTACATTTGGATAATAATTTGTGAAATTTTTGTTGTCGCATAATAATCCGAGCATATCAGCACCAAATTTTGCTTCAGGTAATAATTCTTTCACACCACCCAATACAACGTGCATTTCTTTTATTAATTTTTCAACATCGCCGATAATAGCTGCTGAATAACTTGTAATTATTATTAACATTAAAAAACTAATAATTGTGCTCATTCCAACACAATAAAAGAATTTATAATTGCCCTGTGGCGAACCTATTAAAGGTGTATCCATTTAGATTATTTATCTAAAAACGTTTAAGTGGTTTTTTTAATGTTTTTGGCTATCCAACTAACGACATTTAAATAAAATTGATTTAAAATTAATTTAAAATCAATTTTATTTAAATATATAATGAATACCGATGTTTATAACTCTTTGATAAAATTAGGTTTAACAAAAAAAGCATCAACATCAATATCAAAATTAAATTTTAAAGGTTATAATATTCATATTGCATTTACTGAATTCGGCAAATATATGACGTGGTGCATAAATATAAAAAATATAAATATATGTCATAAAAAAGATTGTTCTTCTCATGCTGAAGAAGAGTTAATAAAAAAAATAAATAGAAAATTTTATCAAAATAAAAAAGTTAATGATATATCATTATATTCTATTAGAATTAATAAACAAGGAGAAACGAAATGTGCGAAACCATGTTTAAATTGTATTAATTGTATTTTAAAATCAAGAATAAAAATAAAAGAAATTTATTATTCTAACAACGATAAATTATGTAAAATAAATCCCAATAAAGAAGATTTTAATATTGGATATGGTATTTCATCAGGAAGAAAATATTGGCTTTCACCTAGTTCTCAATGAGGGACTTGAACCCCCGACCCTCGATTAATAAGATCGATGCTCTACCAACTGGGCTAATCGAGATTTAGTAGGTTCCAGGCTTTTTTGTGCTTCTACCTTGTAAGTTATAAAAATCTTTTTAAATTGTTTTTATAATATATATGTCGTATAATGAATTGCGAATAGAATGTATTGTATGTTTTGAAAAAATAAAAAAAACAAACAAATTAAAGATTTGTGAAACTTGCGGAAATTATTATCATAAAGAGTGTTTAAAAAAATGGTGGAAGAAAAGCCCTTCCTTTAAAAATAAATGTCCGACATGTCTATGTAAAACTATATATTCATACAGGATAGGTGGATATTGTTGTTGTTTCTAACGTTTTTTCTTTGTACTTTTTCTTTGTACTTTTCTTTTTTTTATTGATCTTTTTATTTTCTTTGAATAATTAGGATTTAATAATATCTCATTTAACATCTGTAACATTTTTTGTTGCGTTTTTTTACACCAATTATCTTTGCTGATTTGTGTATTTTTTACATCTTTTGCGTCAATTAAGTTCCATACATTATCATCTATTTGGTCAACAGCATATGTTTTTCTGAAAGGTATTAATTTTTTATTAATAGCATCTGCGAGTTCTTTATTCTTGTTGTATTCCGCGTGGTGGATGTGTCCGCACTCCGATGATAATATAAAATAAAATCTATAAATATATTTTGAATATTTTAATATGATTTTTTTAACTGATCCTTTGTCTTTTGGGTCAACAAATTCGCTTGATATATGATGTGACATATCACCAAGTTGTTCCATTGCTGCAACAACACGTGTTTTTAAAAGTATTTCTTTGGTGCGTTTGAAGCCTTTTGGGAAAGAAATCTCTTGTTTTAATTGATTTTCAATAACAACAGCATTTACAGCTGAAGATGTATAATAAGCTTCTGATGCAAAATAATTAGCTGTATTACTGTAAAAAAACACATTTTTTTTATCTTCACCGTCAATCTTTTCGAGATCAATATCTTCGTTAAAATAAACATATCTTTGTACTTTTTCTTGTGATTTGTATTGTAAATAATAATTTTTAAAAATTTTATACGCCTCTTTAATTCTTTCATTTGCGACAAGATTCGTGCTATTGGTCGGGGTGAGCCACGTGTACTTTTTCGTTAGGATATCAAAACCCTCATCTTTCTCTTTACATTTTTCATCAAGATAATCTTTTAATTTTTGACTATTTTTAAGTATATTAGATAATTTTTTATATGTTGTATCAAAATCTATAATATTTTCTTTGATATGTAATAATTTTATTCCAGCCCAATTTAATTCTTCTTGAATTTCATCTTCTGTTTGCGGAACTAATGTAAATTGTCTATCTTTATAATCAACTCGAGGAAAACCACTAAAAGAATTGTTTTTATCTGTTGCTTTCCTCGCTTGACGTAATTTTACATCGCTTCTTGGTTTTATATTTGTATTACAATCTTTTTTTTCAAAACAGCTTCCTGCCTTACTGGTATGTACATATAATGGACCGGAATATAAATTAGAATCGAAAGCATATGGTAAAGCTCCTTTATAGTGGTCGGCGAAATATAAAAACATTTGCCACATAATTTTATTTCCATCTGGACCATTTACTGATGCGTCAAAATCGGATGTAACATTAGAACTACCCGCAGCAAAATGTTCATTATAATCAACAGCATTATGTTGACATTCAAAAGCAGTTTTTACAGTATATTTTCTTATAGAACCGAGAATTTCTAATGCTAAAGTTTGTTTTGATTTTGTTAACTTATTAAATTTCGGGGCTATTGGCGTTCTTTCTTTTCCATGACGTTTTGATTTATAATCTTTCGTAATAGAAGCCCACCCTTCTTTCAAATACCCTTTTAATAATTCAGTAGTTATAACATCCTCCACTTTAAAGTTTGGTCTGCAAGATGGTTTTTTATCACCCATATGTATATATATAAAATGTATTATATTGTTGAAGATGTATGGGAAATTATTAAAGAATATTTATTCCATAATATAAAAAAACAGGGAAAACATTTAATTAATAACAAATATATTCAAAATTATAATAATACGCTAAAATCATTACCTAAATTATCCATACCAGGAAACGGTCCAAGAATTATTTATAAGGATAACAATAAAGACTGGAAAATAGTAAAATTTCTATACTATTTACATTATAATAGGTGGTGGAAACTAATAATTTATGTTTTACCTTATCAATATTATTTCTGCGTAGGTGAAAAAATAAATGATGAACTCGTATTGGATGAATACTATAATAATATTTAATAAACTAATTAAACATATTTTAATAAATTAAATAAATGTTTATAAATTGCATCAAAGTTATATATGAAAATATTTCTTTCTTATGTGCACATGTAGCAGCAAAATTAAGAGATGATTTACTAACAGGGACAGAACATAGTTATAAAGTTACCCCTGAATGTAATACCCCCCAACAACAATTTATTTTTGATAATGCAAAAATGAAAGAATTAAATGACGACGAGAAAAAAGCAATAGTGATAGCGGATCCAAAATTCGGTATGTTTTCTTTGTACAAATATCATATAACTCGTGGTTATAAAAATGAAATATTAAAAAAGAAAAATGCCGTTTATTGTTCGCATATTTTTTCCTCTATTGGATTTTTACCTATTATTATTTTTATATCACAATGGGCTATTTATATTGCTTTAATAAGCGACCAAATAACAAGATACGAATATGACAATCTTTGTCCGCAACAAGCAGGGTGGATGGAAAAATTAGTAATGTTTGGTGCTTCTGGTATATATTTTACAAAATCTTTCTTTTTATGGGATAATTTAACTGATAGAACAAGATTAAATAAAATGATTCCTGCGGCTGATTCTTGGACAATGTTGGACACTTTCCAAGAATTTGGTTTTAATTTATTTGTATACGGTGCAAATATTTGGATTATTTTTGCTGGACATAATGTATCAGAAATGGTTCTTGATTGTGTTGCTATGGAATTTTTAATGCAATTAGATAATGAATTTGAATCTGTATATTTTGATTACCTTCCAGAAGCGGCAGTAGATATTTACGATAATGTATTTATTTCCTATATTGAAAATTATAAATTACTTGAAAAGAAAGATAAAAGATGTAGTTTTTATTGCTTACATTGTTTAACATTTATACCATTCAAACTTTTATTAGTTTCTTTATTATTTTTCCCTGTATTTTGTTTATTTATGATGGTTTATGGACCATTATGTAAATAAATTGAAATAATTATTAAAGATATATTTTTATTAATAATTATATGAACGCATTAGATCAAAATTGTGGTCCCTGGTATGAAAATGAAGGACCAACACCAGAAGAAATGAAACAAGAAATAAAGGATAAATTTTTAAAAAATGAAAAAACTTATTATTTTATTTGGCGTAAAAAAAAACCTTATTTATATTTAAAAGCTATTAATGAAGTTGTTGAAAAGTGCGACTGTTGGCCTCTTGCGTCTTGGAGAGGATGGTACAGCATAAAAGACAATAAAGACGAACACATAATATTACTGGCAGATAAAAAATATAATAAATTGTTAAAAGCATTAGCAATGAAAAAACTTAATTATTTGCTCATACCATATGTTACTCATCGATTATATAGGTTCCCCGACGGATTAAGAATTAAACATATAAGAGAAAGTTTTTATCAAGGGACAATAAATAAATATATTAATAAAATTGATTAAAGAAATCATGATATAGTTAATTATAATATGTCTGGTGTAGTATTTCATAACAATACAGTTTCAATAAACGATACATGGTTTGAATCCCATGCTCATTTGGTAAAAATGGTTGCTCTAGAACTTGGACAACCAGATAAAGTCCCCGAACTTTTAGAAATGTTTTTGGGAAACAAAATGAAAATTAAATTGCAAAAAAATCCAAATGCTCCAAAAAGAGCAAAATCCAGTTATATGTTCTATTCTGAAAAATATAGAGAAAACGTACAAAATAAAATGAAAAAGAATAATCCCAATTATAAAGGTTCATTAATGGGTCTTGTAAGCAAAGAATTGGGTGCTAATTGGAAAAAACTTAAAGATGGCGAAAAGAAACCATTTGAAAACCAAGCAACAAAAGATAAAGAAAGATATGTTGTAGAAATGGACGACTTTAATGAAAAATATGCTTAATTAATTATATAAATAAAAATATAATTAATATTCTATAATTCATATATAATGAGTTTCATGAATGATGATGATAAAGATGCCCAATTAACACGCACTTTTTTATCTGCAAGTGAAAACGAAGCCGCAAATATTAAATTAGCTATGTCTAATATACCCGCACCATTTTCAGGCGGACAACAATTTATTCCTCCTATTATGAAAGCACCCAATTCGATTATCCCCACTTCTAATTCGGTCGATAAAAAAACTGTATTTGAAAATCCAAAAGAATTACAAGCTACGATTAAAGATAATGGTAAAATACATAATGATTTTAGGGGCATTTTAAAATGGCAACAACCGGTTAAAGTTGATGATCCACCTGATGAAAGAACAGAACATGCCCTTGTAAATTTAACAAAGGAAAGAACCTTCAACACACCATTTCTTAATCAATTGAAAAATAGAATAATTGTTAGTCAAATAAGCATTGACACCAAATTCAGAAAAAATTATTTTTCTACACAACCAAGCGATTTTGTAGTAAACTTAACAAATCCTTTAAAAAATGTCATTTCTATGCGTTTATCAAGTATGGAAATTCCTAATGTCCAACACGTTATTTCTGCTAACAATGGAACAAATGGATTTACTATATCCAAAAACGGACTCGTTCAGGAAGCAACAATAGCATCGGGTAATTATGAATATTGGTTACTTGGTACACAACTTAATGATTTAAGTGGTGGCGGTATGACAAAAACAGGTATAGAATGTTCTATAAATATTGATGAAAAAAGTATGAGAACTACTATAACAAACGCACAAGCTAACGATATGACTCATTTTGAATTAGATTTTACAAATCCCGTTGATTCGAATTCTCCACCAATGAAAACGTTGGGTTGGTTGTTGGGATTTAGAAATCGCAAATATGAAGGCTCGCATATTTATCAAAGTGAAGCGGCTGTAGATTTAGCAGGTTCCAAATATTTTTTTCTTGCTATTAATGATTTTAATCCATGTGTTCATGATGTCGTAACTGTCCTTTACGAGAATTCATTTTTACAAGATAATATATTAGCCAGAATTCCTATGCGTGAAGGTAAAGGTGTTGTTCTATTTGATGATTGTACAGATAAAATTACAAAGAAAAGGCATTATTTTGGACCTGTAAATGTTGATAAATTACATATTAAACTAATGGATGAATACGGAATGCCTATAGATTTGTTAGGTATGGATTATTCTTTTGCATTAGAATTTCAAATTTTATATGAAAAATAATATTATATGTCAATTCCGAATAATATTATTCAATATAAATCCTGCTTTAATTTTAATGATATAAGTTCAAACCCTCTCACATTTTTCTTTGAATCCTTATCATTCG
>Ga0114996_10010268_pt1 | contig 10183 bp, 12 predicted proteins | sample ArcticOcean_MG_C_4_FD_87039 | JGI IMG/M metagenome (GOLD analysis project Ga0114996, IMG submission 87039) | Marine microbial communities from western Arctic Ocean - ArcticOcean_MG_CB4_134 | ecosystem: Environmental > Aquatic > Marine > Oceanic | place: Arctic Ocean: Canada Basin | collected...
CACAATAATCGGGTCCATTCATTGGGTTAAGTGCTTCACCACTGCTAGTAGCAACCGGCCACAAGGAAATAGTGGGAACTTTTAAAGCAAATCCAATGTGCATAGGTCCTGAATCAGGAGTTACCAAAACTTTAGCATTTTTAATGAGGGCACAGTTTTCTATAAGGGATCTATCTGTAGCAAGAACCACTCGTTCATGGCTAATTTCTTCGTTAATTGTATTTATACGATGTGCGTCATTAGGACCACCTCCGAGTATAATAAACAAAGAAGTATTTGAAATAATTTGTTTAGCTAAAGCAATAATTTTTTTTTGGGGCCATTGCTTCTGAGGAAGGGATCCCCCAACATTTAAGTAAATAAAATTATTTTTTGTAATTTGGTTATATTTTAAAAATTCATTTGATTTTTTGTTTTCATTATCATTAATAAATATTTCCATATGGGTTCCATCAGGAATAATATGTGCCTCCTTAAGCATATCTAGGCGTCGATAAATAGCATGAGTGGGTTTGGAAAATGGAATTATCTGAATTTTTTTTCTAATCCCCATATAGTCCATAAATAATTTAGTTCTCCATTTAAAACGAGATGGGGGGTTAAAGTCTTGAGCAAGCCAGATATTTGAGCATCTTATCCAGGGTAGTAACCTACTAATATCTTTATTTGCATGAAAAATAAAGACATGGTCATAGTTTGATTTCAAAATGCTTGGTAAAGTAATCAACTGACGATACCATTTGGGATAATATGAATATAAGTTTCTTATATTTTTATTTCCATTAAAAAGTGATTTCCACTGTGGTTGTAAAAGCAAATCAATACAAGAATTCGGCATAGTTTTTTTTATTGCACGGATTGCCGGGGTGCTCCATAAAGTATCACCCATACCAGTGGTGCTAATTATTAGAAATTTTTTCAAGGAATCTATTCCTATTAGATTTATTAAATATATGAGGCTAGAGTTTTTGCATACTATAGGAATAATATTAGTTCGCAAATTTTTTTTAATCCATTAAGTATTAACGAGTGAAAAATATATAGAGCTGTTTATATTTATTTTAGCGGATTCGATTTTAAATTTTTATATTAATTTAATTTATTATGGGTTCAAAACGGGTTCTTTATTTTGACTGTTTCTCTGGCATTAGTGGAGATATGATATTGGGTGCTTTTGTGAGTTTTGGAGTTGACCTAAAAGAAATACGCAAAGGATTAAAGTTGTTAAAGTTAACAGGATATAAACTTAATTCGCGGCAAGTAAAGCGAAATGGATTTATTGGAATTAAAGTTGATGTGGTTTTAAATAAATCCACTCAAAAAGAACATTGCGCCCGATCTTTCAATGATATTAAGATTCTTATTGAAAAATCTGAATTACCACAAATTGTAAAATCAAATTCTATTGAAATATTTCGACGTCTAGGAAAAGCTGAAGCAAAGGTTCACGGAACGACAATCAATAAAGTTCACTTTCATGAAGTTGGCGCGATAGATTCTATTGTTGATATTGTTGGTGGATCGATAGGTATGAATTTATTAAGCGCTGACTTAATAGTCTCATCGGCAATAAATACTGGAGAGGGGATGGTTAAATGTAAACACGGTACATTGCCTATTCCAGCACCGGCAACCTTAGAGCTATTAAAAGGAATTCCTTGTTTTTCTAGGGGGATTAAAAAAGAGTTAACCACTCCAACAGGCGCCGCATTCATTGGGCATTTCTCAGAAAAATTCGGGTCCTTACCGAATATGTGTGTTCTCAGCACGGGTTATGGTGCGGGGACAATGGAAATAAAAGAAATTCCTAATCTTCTTCGTGTTGTTCTTGGAGAAATTAAAGAAACTTCTCAAAACCGATCCATGAAAATGATAGAAACAAATATTGATGACATGAATCCGGAGTTTTATGATCATGTAACAGATCAATTATTCAAGGCCGGTGCGGTTGATGTGTTTTTCGCGCCCGTTAACATGAAAAAAAATCGACCTGGGACACTCCTATCAATAATAGCCCCTGACGAATACTTTGATTCAGTAGTACGAATTGTACTAGAAGAGACGTCAACTTTTGGTGTCAGGTACTATGATATCGATCGTATCGTATTGCCGAGAAAACAAAAAATGATCAAGACATCATTTGGGAAGGTTCGTGTGAAAATAGGGTCACTTAATGAATCAACTCTCACTATTTCTCCAGAATATGAGGATTGCAAACAAATAGCGTTGAGAAAAGAAATACCAATTAAAATGGTTTACGAAGAGGCTATTAAAGTTGCGCGGAATCTCGAACAATAGTCTGATTTATTATAGACCATGTTTGGATAGGTGCTCTTCATAGTGCTTATTATATAGAATATCCCATTCATCTGTTCCTTCACGTAGTTTTCTTGAGTAAGAGGCACACACCTTTCGGGCATTTTCATCTGCTTGGTCTTCAATTTTTAAATACTCGCTCATAACATGCGCGATTTCAAGGCGAACTTCATTTAGCTCTGCCTTGTAATCAAAATCTTCTCTTTTTTCGAGGTCATCAATAATTATTTTGCTAATGTGATTAACTTTTTCTCTACTGATTGTCATGCTATGGCCTTCTTAAAATATTAATCCACGTTCACGGGCTAATTTAGATTTTACCAGTTGAAAAACTCTCCCATAATCCATCATACTGCGCTCATATTCCTCAGTTCTTGAATCAAGTAATTGTTTGACTTCATCATTTAGGTGATCTTCTACCATCAGATCATCTATGATTATATTATTAATTATTGACTCTAATTTGTCACGACTGCCTTCCCAAATAATCAAATCTTTCCTTATCAATGAATCGATAATTTTTTTTGAAATTTTTTCAACAAATTTTGTCTTAAGTCTCATAGCTCAATTAATAAATCGATGTTTTTAGTTTTATATTAGCATTCGATCAAAGGCATTTAATAAACTACTGAAAGTTGCGCTATGTAAATCAAAAAATATCTCTAATGATAAGAATTGAGCGAATTTTTCTCTTTTCAATATAACATTTAAGACAACGCGATTATTCTTTTTCACCTAGTACTAGGATGAGATTGTCTCCGGTTACTTGAAGATCAAGTATTTTTTTTTCTTTTGTATGAAGATCAGTGATCATTTGATTAGTCATCTTCTCAATACTAGCTGCATTTTCTTCAAAAATATTTACAACCTTAATACCCGAAATGACATAGCCTTCCATTTCCATATATAGTGCCGAAATTAACTGGTTTAGCTACTAAAATTGCATACGATCTTTATCCTATAGAACATCGTTCCCATTATGTATTATTTGTATTACCTGATCAATTTATTAATAAATAGATCACAAAATCTTTGTATGAGCACTTTAATTGATTATTGAGTTTTGAATCTATTTTAAGTAATATGAAACATAAATTCTAATAACTGCTAGAACTTCAAAGTTTTAGGTTCGCTAGTCTTTTTATTTTAGAGCGCGTTGAGGTCGTGTCTGCGCGTTTTTTGCTTTCAGAGATTATACGTACAGTGGTTAAAAACGTAAACTTTACCGAAAAAATACCCATCAGCCACCATCTTATCGAAATTCGCGACCGATTGGTGCTAGTCGGCATTGTTGTTGGTTTGTTTTTTGGGTTGTGTTTTTATTTTATAGACTTTTTGCTTCTGTGGTTACAGGATCCCCTCCCATCCAAGTATCGCAACGAGCTAATTTATATAGCCCCGACGGAAGTTTTTTTTACCCATATGAAGGTTGCTTTTATGGGGTCCCTGTTTATATCCATGCCATTTATTCTTTACCATATTTGGTTTTTTGTAGCGCCTGGTTTAAAAGTTAAAGAAAAAAAAATTACTTCCATGTTTGTCCTCGCGGGGACATTCTTTTTTCTATTTGGAGGAATTTTTTGCTATTTTCTTGTGTTACCGCTTGGGTTAAAGTTTCTGCTTGGCTATGGGTCCAAATTTTGGACAATGCAGGTAACTATTTCGCTTTATTTTAATTTTGTTGTAAAACTAATACTAGCATTTGCATTTGCGTTCCAAACCCCCTTGTTGATGGTTTTGCTTACTAAGTTTGGGGTGACTAATACTGTTCAAATGAAATTTTATAGGAAGTGGGCGTTTCTTGGATGCTTTTTGCTCGCTTCTGTCTTGACTCCTCCTGATATTATTACTCAGGTTCTACTTGGTTTTCCCTTATACGCACTGTACGAGTTTGGAGTTATTATTTCTACATGGTTTGAAGACCCAAAACAACGTGAGCTAGTTTTAAGAAAAATGGAAGCCGAAAAACAGGCACGCAAAATGGCTAAACAGGGGAAGACGGCCCCTAAACCAAAGGGTAAAGTCACCGTCAAAAAAGTTGTTCTTGACGAATAAGGGAATTAAAAAACTAAAACAAGAAACCAAGAAGAGTGCTTATCCTTGTATAAACACTTTTGATAATAACTCCTCCTGCCGCACAACTTGCATGGAAAATGATGGAAGAATAAAGTGTTTTAGTAGATTTAAATAGAAAGCTTGTGACGACGCCTAATCCAAAAGCTCCTAAGCTCAATTTAAATCCAGCTAAGGAATAAATAATGCCTGAAGCATATATTGCAAGGATTGGATTTATTTTTTTTAATAGTGACTGGAATATAATTCCGGTAAAAAATACTTGTTCTATGAAAGGAATTGCTAAAAGGATGCCTGCGTATTCTGCCGTAGAACTCATATGAATAAAACTTTTTAAATCCGGTCGATTGTTGAATAAATCGTGATCGGCCAGGCCTATTAAATCGATACCAGAATTCAATAAAAATAGACCGAATAATAATCCTCCGCCGGATAAGAATCCGATAAGCAAGTCATTCTTTAAATTTTTTGTGGAAAAGCCCAATACCTTGATATTTAATCTATAGAACGCAAATAAAATAATCACGAAAAAATAGATATTGTCGATATACTTAAACAGCAATGGATTCGTGTGGAAAAATATGTTTTTCCCAGGAAGGACAAGTAATAGGTAAAAACTTAGGATAGGAATTGTGGTGCGAACTGACCATGGAACACCACAATTATTGTTATTATTGTGCAATGTAACTTCTCTCTAAATAAAAGTAGTGCTCCTATATAGACTATAAAGTTATTTGGTTGTTAAGTTTTGTTTTTTTCCAGACAAGTGTCCGATTGCAAAGCTTGTTTTCTCTCCACTTAAATGTTCATCCATTAAAGTTGGTTCTGGGTAAATACCGCCGCTGATGTGCGTTAACCTTAACTGGATGGATCGGTCTGATGAGTTAATTTCCGCCCTAATTATTTTTGACTGGATATAAAATCCACCAAAAATTAGGGCTGACAATAAACAGGATTCAATAAATATATTTTTCCACATTTCAGCAGGTAGTGGCAGTTGTCTAAAAAACGCGCTTCATTATATCTTTTTTGTTACCACAATAAACCAGTAAATTGTATGAAAAAATTGCTGTAGTTGACAAAAATCAGGTATTTATTTACTATCAGTATCGCTATTTTCTGCTTTGTATGTTGATTTTTTTGCGGTAGTTTTGAACTTATTGTATTTCTCTCCAAATAAAATTTTCTCCTACTAGCATTTTATGTGCTAATACTACATTAGCTGCTAATGTTAATTAGTAGATACTTTTATGAATTTAATTGGAATAGCTTCGGACCACGCTGGTTTTGAACTTAAGGTGAATATCGTTTTGCTTTTAAGCGAACTGGGGTATGAAGTAAATGATATGGGACCCGCTAATTCTGACTCGGTGGATTACCCCGATTACGGTATTAGCGTCGCTCAAGCTGTAACTACAAATAAGGTTTCCCGTGGAATTGTTATCTGTGGTACAGGGATTGGGATGTCCATAGTTGTTAATCGTTTTCCTGATATCAGAGGAACATTATGTTCAGACGTCTACACAGCAAAATTGTGTCGTCAACACAACAATTCAAATATTCTTGTTATGGGTGGACGTGTTGTTGACCATGATTTGGCTAAAGAAATAGTAAAGGTTTGGCTCAATACACCATTCGAAGGCGGACGTCATCAGAAACGTCTTGATAAAATTACCCAATTCGAAAAATCCAACAAACTATAAGGAGACGGCTATTGTGTTAGAAGAATTTGATCCTGAAATATCAGAGGCCGTCAAAGGCGAGCTTGAACGCGAGGCTTATACCCTTGAAATGATCGCCTCGGAAAACTTCGTAAGTAAAGCGGTGATGGAGGCAGTGGGATCTGTTCTGACTAATAAATACGCTGAAGGTTACCCCGGGAAGCGTTACTACGGGGGTTGTGAACATGTAGATATCGCCGAAAACCTAGCCATAGAACGGGCAAAAAAGCTTTTTAATGCGGAGCATGCCAATGTTCAGCCACATTCTGGTTCACAGGCGAATATGGCTGTTTATCATACGTTACTTCAACCAGGAGATACGATTCTAGGCATGGATTTGTCACATGGTGGTCACTTAACCCATGGTTGTCCAGTTAATTTTTCTGGATATACGTATCAAGTGGTTGCATATGGTGTAAATCGAGATACTGAGTTGATTGATTATGAACAGGTATTAGGACTTGCCAAAGAACATAGGCCAAAATTAATTATCGTTGGTGGAAGTGCTTATCCAAGAGTTATAGATGCTTTAAAATTTCGCGAAATAGCAGATGAGGTTGGAGCTAGAATTATGACTGATATTGCGCATCCAGCAGGTTTGGTAGCTGCCGGGTTATATCCATCTCCAATCCCTTATTCGGAGTTCGTAACCACCACCACTCACAAGACTCTGCGTGGTCCACGCGGAGGTATGATTTTATGCAAAGAAGAATATGCTAAAGATGTAAATAAAAAAATATTTCCTGGCATTCAGGGAGGCCCTCTTATGCATGTGATTGCTGCTAAAGCAGTGGCGTTTAAAGAGGCTCTTGATCCTAACTTTATCTCCTATCAAAAACAGGTTATTTCAAATGCTAAGCATCTATCAGAGTGTTTAGCTTCAGCCGGATTTAAAATAGTGAGTGGTGGAACTGATACCCACTTAATACTGATAGATTTATCGAATAAGAATATTACAGGAAAAGCGGCTGAAGAGGCTCTTGATTTGGCTGGGATAACAGTTAACAAAAATACCGTTCCTTTTGAAACGAGAAGCCCATTTGTTACCTCTGGAATTCGTATTGGCACACCTGCTCTTACTACACGAGGTATGAAAAACAGGGAAATGGGGATGATTGCTGATATGATTGTTCAAACTATGGAGCATATTGATGAGCCTGTATTCCATAATAAAACTCGAGAAAATATTAGAGAGTTTTGCGAACAGTTCCCGCTTTATGCCGAACTTACTAACAAAGACTAGTCGAGAATGAAATGTCCTGCCTGCTCAAATCTTGAGAATCGGGTCATTGATTCTCGTTTGAATAAAGAGGGTAATAGTACACGTAGACGACGTGAGTGTCTTAGTTGCAATGAGCGTTTTACCACTTATGAGCGAGTTGAAAAATCTCTGCCCTATATAATAAAGAAAGACGGGCGTAGAGAAGAATTTGACCGCGAAAAAATATTATCAGGAGTTAAGAAGGCATGCCAAAAAAGGCCGGTGAGTATTAAACAGATGGAAATGCTAGTGGATAATGTTGAGCAATACTGTCAGGAGTTAGGAGAAAAAGAAATTTCTGCAGTTGTCGCAGGGGAGAAAATAGTAAAGAACTCTCCAATTTGGATGATGTGGCTTACGTTCGGTTTGCGTCGGTATACCGGTCATTTAAAGATGTCAATGAATTCATGGTAGAACTTAAGGACATACTTAAAAATAAAGAACATGAAAAAAAGAACTAGTGTTTTGAAAAAAGGTCAATAGGTTTTGTGTAAACCTCCTTAAAAGTCGTGACGGTTAATCCCCCTCCTAATCCCTTCATAGCCTGTTGAATCCAAGAATACAAAATGTTACGATGAATTAATTGTTTATATTATCGTGACAGCGGCTTGCTCGGTGCTATTTTGCATTAGACAAACACATATGTATGGCAAATATTACCTTTAATAGTACTCTGATTATCTATCTTATTGCTGCTTTAGGGTACACACTATATCTGGTTTACCGAACACCTCTGGTAAAATCAATTTCATTTTTTTCTCTGGAATTGGGACTACTTTCTCATACAGTAGCTATATGTCTTCGTTCAATGGAAACGGGACACGGCCCATACACAACGGGTTTTGAGATAACATCGTTTTTTGCATGGGTCATAGTTATTATTTTTTTTATTACGGAATGGAAGTACAAGATCAAAGATTTAGGTGCTTTTATTATTCCGGTTGTATTTCTTATTTTTTTGTATTCAGCATTTCAATCAAGAGAATATTCGTTAATAGATGAATCATCAACGATGTTCTGGTTAACGATGCATCGCACGCTATCCATTATTGGTTATGCAGCTTTCGCAATCGGTTTTGGTGCCGCTGTCATGTATCTTATTCAGGAGAACCAAGTAAAAAATAAAAAACTCGGTGTTATGTATTTCCGAATGCCATCGCTTGAGGTGCTTGATAATTTGAATTACAAAGTCATTGCCATTGGATTCCCTCTGTTTACTATTGGTTTCATGACCGGATCGATCTGGAATGTTAAAACAGACGAATCATTATTTTCGTGGGATGTGCTGAGAACATGGCCTCTTATAGTCGTTTGGTTGATTTATTGCGGTATTTTTTTTGGGAGGCTTCTAGTGGGATGGCGAGGTAAAAAAGCTGCTCAAGGTGCTATTCTTGGGTTCATTACTATAATTGTTTCTTATTTTTTCCACGTGGTATAACAATGGCTGAAGTAAATCTCATACTCGTTGGAGTGAATCATAAAACAACTCCCGTTGAAATTCGAGAGAAACTTGCTTTTACAAAAGGTAAAATAGAGGAATCTGTTGATCGCCTTTTCAATTTTCCCGATATAATCGAACATACCATTTTATCTACCTGCAATCGCGTTGAGATCTACGCGCGAGCAAATTGTCAAGATTCTGCAATTAAGGCCATAAAGCAATTTATCTGCGATTTCCATGAAGTATCACCAGTTGAGCTGGAAGATCATTTTTATAGTTATAGAAATGAAGAAGCTGTAGAACATTTGTTTCGCGTTTCATCTTCTCTCGATTCAATGATATTAGGTGAAGCTCAAATTCTTGGTCAGGTAAAGGATGCATATAGTTTGGCTAAAGACCTTCGATCTACTGGACTTGTTCTTAATCAACTTTTTGAAAAAGCATTTAGTATTGCTAAAAAAGTGCGTGAAGAAACAGGTATCGCCGAGCGAAGCGTATCTATTAGTTCGGCTGCTGTTGAACTAGCTCAGAAAATATTTGACGATTTAGAAAACCGCACCGTAATGCTAGTTGGCACTGGAGAAATGGCAGAGCTTGCAGCAAAGCATTTGATCTCATATGGAGTTAAGACTGTTTATGTTACGAGTAGGACCTATGACCGTGCAGCTAATTTAGCCAGAACACTTAATGGGTCGGCCTTAGATTTTGAGGCCTTTAAAAACGAATTGCATCGCGCTGATATAGTCATTACCTCTACCTCAGCATCAAATTTTATCATTAAAAAAGAGATGGTCGAAAAAGCGATTCATGAAAGAAAGAACAAACCTATATTTTTTATCGATATTGCAGTTCCGCGTGATATAGAACCAGATATAAATGATTTAGAAAATATATACCTATACGATATCGATGATCTGCATGTAGTCGTCTCTGCAAATATGAAAGAACGGGAAAAAGAGGCAGATAATGCCATGAATTTGATTAGTCAGGAAGTTACTAAGTTTAATAACTGGGTTGGAACTCTAGATGCTGTTCCTACAATAGTTGAAATACGCAAGAAAGCAGAAAATATTCGCATGCAAGAGATAGAAAAAACTTTAAAGAAAATTTCTTATCTCTCAGAAGATGACAAGAAATTACTTCACCAAATGAGCAGTTCAATAGTTAGTAAAATATTGCACAAACCTACCATAAAGTTGAAGCAAAAAACCCAATCTGAAGATGGCCATGTTTATCTTAAGGCTATTCGCCACCTTTTTCATCTAGACGATTGAATGAAAGCCCATAATATTGTTATAGGAAGCCGAGGAAGTCAATTAGCCCTCTGGCAAGCGAACTGGGTTAAATCTGAATTGGAGCGTTTACATGATA
>Ga0114996_10010273_pt1 | contig 10178 bp, 5 predicted proteins | sample ArcticOcean_MG_C_4_FD_87039 | JGI IMG/M metagenome (GOLD analysis project Ga0114996, IMG submission 87039) | Marine microbial communities from western Arctic Ocean - ArcticOcean_MG_CB4_134 | ecosystem: Environmental > Aquatic > Marine > Oceanic | place: Arctic Ocean: Canada Basin | collected...
ACCCGCCGCAGCCCGAACCTGATCGCGTCGCCCCCGAGCTTGCCATCCTCGACGTGCATCCCCGACTCTGGCGCGTCGTAGCTGACCTCGTCGGTGAGGGTCTGCGCCTGCAGATACGCTTCGTGATTCTGGATCGCGCTCCGCGCGCTGTCCGAGAGCTCGAGCGCGAGGCGGATGTGGTCGCTGACGTGCAGCCCGGCTTCCTTGCGCGCCGTCTGCACCAATCGCACCAGGTCCCGGGTCAGCCCCTCCTCCTCCAACTCTGGCGTCACGTCGACGTCGAGGACCACGACCGCATCGTTGGTGGAGAGGGATGCACTCGCGACACCTTCCTTGGCCTGGAGGCGCATCGTGTACTCGCCTTCTTGGAGCTCGACGCCCCCCACCGTGACCGTGCCGTCGTCGTTCTCCGTCCAATCGCCCTTCTTCGAAGCGATCATCACGTCCTTCATCGACGAACCGAGTTTCGGCCCCATCACCTTGGCGTTGACCTGGAGTTGGAACGTGCCGAAATCCTCGATCGCTTCCGAGAAGTGCACGGTCTTGACGTTGAGCTCGTCCTGGATCAGCTCCGCGAACGGCGCGAGGCGATCACTGCCCGATCCCGCGACCGTCAACGACGCGAGAGGCAAACGGATGCGTAGCTTGTAGGACTCGCGCAGAGCGAGCGCCGTGGAACAGACATCGCGAGCCCGATCCATCCCGGCGACCAGCTCCGGGTCGGAAGGAAGCTCCGTCGCATCTGGCCAGTCGACGAGGTGCACGCTCTTCTCGCCCGTCAATCCCCGGAACACCTCTTCGGTCACCAGCGGCAACAGTGGTGCGGCGGTCCGGCACAGCGTCGTCAGCACGGTGAACAGCGTGTCGTAGGCTTCCTGCTTGTCCTGGTCCTTGTCCTTCTTCCAAAACCGATTGCGATTTCGACGGATGTACCAGTTGTTCAACGCGTCGAGGAACGCCGTGATGCGCTGGCACGTGCCCGTCAGATCGTAGCCGTCCATGTCGGACTGCACGTTCTCGACGAGCTCGCGGGTCTTCGCGAGGATGTAGCGATCGATCAACTGCTGGCTGGTCGCTCTGGGGCGCGCCTTGATGCCGTCCGTGTTCGCGTAGAGGGTGAAGAAGTAGTAGGCGTTCCAGATCGGCTTGAGGACCAGACGCACGACTTCGCCGATGTTGCGTCCATCCTTGTCGATCTGAAGGTCACCGCCACGGAGGATCGCCGAGGACATCAACGACCAACGCAAGGCGTCCGATCCGTGCGTCGCGAACATCTCGACGGGGTCCGGGTAGTTGCGCAGCCGCTTGCTGAGCTTTTGGCCGTCGGAGTCAAGAACGACCCCGTGGCAGATGCAATTCTTGAACGGTGGTCGATCGAACAACGCGGTGGCGAGCACCACCATCGTGTAGAACCAACCGCGAGTCTGCGCGACGTACTCGACGATGAAGTCGGACGGGAAGTGGTCTTCGAACCACTCCTTGTTCTCGAACGGGTAATGAACCTGGGCGTAAGGCATGGAGCCGGACTCGAACCAGCAGTCGAGCACTTCGGACACGCGCCGCATCGTGCTCTTGCCCGTCGGATCGTCCGGGTTGGGTCGTGTCAGGCTGTCGATGAAAGGGCGGTGCAGGTCGTCGACCTTCACGCCGAAGTCGGCTTCCAGCTCGGCGATCGAACCGTAGACGTCGGTACGTGGATAGTTCGGGTCGTCGCTGCGCCAGACCGGGATCGGCGAACCCCAGTAGCGGTTGCGGGAGATCGACCAGTCGCGCGCGCCTTCGAGCCACTTGCCGAACTGTCCGTCGCGGATGTGTTCGGGGATCCAGTTGATCTGCTGGTTGAGCTCGACCATGCGATCGCGGAACTCCGTCACCTTGACGTACCACGAACTCACGGCCTTGTAGATCAGCGGCTTGTCCGTACGCCAGCAGTGCGGGTAGTTGTGCTCGTACGTCACGTGCTTGATCAGCACGCCGCGCTCCTTGAGCGCCTGGATGATCGGCTTGTTGGCCTCGAGGACGTTGGTCCCCGCCCAGTCGGTGACCTCGCTCGTGAAACGGCCCTTCTCGTCGACCGGGCAGACGATCTCGATGCCCACGGCCTCGCACACCCTCTGGTCGTCTTCGCCAAAACCTGGGGCCATGTGCACCGTGCCCGTGCCCTCGGTCGTGTCGACGAACTCCCCCGAGAGGATGCGGAACGCGTTGGGGTGGTCCTCGAAGAACGGGAACAGCGGCTCGTAGCGACGGCCGACGAGTTCCTTGCCCTTGATGATCGCGACCTCGTCGGCGTCGACGAACTCCTTCTCATAGTTCGCGCGGGTCGCCGCGCCGATCACGAAGTGCTGCCCGTCAGCGGTCTTCATGATCGCGTAGTCGATCTCTTCGCCCACCGCCATCGCGAGATTCGATGGCAGCGTCCACGGCGTCGTCGTCCAGACGAGGAGCCTCAGCGGACCCGGATCACCCTCGACGGGCACCAGGTCGAACGCCACCGTCACCGCCGGATCCTGGCGCGGTCGGTAGCTGTTGTCCATGCGGATCTCGAAGTTCGACAGCGGCGTCTCGACGGCCCAACTGTACGGCATCACGCGGAACCCCTCGTAGACGAGGCCCTTGTCCCACAGCTGTTTGAATGCCCACATCACGCTCTCCATGTAGGAGCGATCCATGGTCTTGTAGTCGTTCTCGAAGTTGACCCAGCGCGCTTGTCGAGTGACGTAGTTCTGCCAGTCCTGCGTGTACTTCAGGACGGACGCCCGGCACGCGTCGTTGAACTCCTGGATGCCGAACTTCTCGATCTCCCGGCGACCCGATACGCCGAGTTCCTTCTCGGCTTCCAGTTCTGCGGGAAGACCGTGGCAGTCCCACCCGAAGCGCCGTTCGACCCGGCGGCCGCGCATCGTCTGGTAGCGCGGGACGACATCCTTGACGTAGCCGGTCAGGAGGTGACCGTAGTGGGGCAGGCCGTTGGCGAACGGTGGGCCGTCGTAGAAAACGTATTCGTTCTCGCCGCCTTCACGCTTGTCGATCGAAGCCTGGAAGGTCCCTTCTTCTTCCCAGGACCGGAGGACCTGTTCCTCGAGCTCGGGAAAGCGGACGTTCGGGTCGACTTCGGGATACGGGTTCTCGTTTTCGGTCATCGGGCGCGGCCTGGATTCTGAGGCGGCAGTGTGCCCGGTGCCGAGGGGAGTTGCAAAAGGGAACCCTGACCAGGACGACGCGACTAGGGGAGGTTGCCGGATGCGGCTGCCGCGGCAATCTGCAGCGTGCCGCGAAATTGCGAGACCAAATGGTTCAGGGTCTCGAGCCTCCGCGCCGCCGTCTCGAGAGCCCGGGAGTCCACGTCTGCTTCCGCCTTGCGCAGATGACCGCGCACGATGGCGACCCGCTGCTCGAGATCCGCGTACTCGATCCCGAGCATGGCTCGGGCGGAATCTGGGAGCGTCTCAGCGTCGAGCGCCTTCTTCGTCGCTTCGAGATCCTTGTTCACGCTGTCGAGCACGGAGGTGATCCCGTCCACCGCGTGCGGCATCCGATCGGCGACGGTCGTACCGGCGCAACCGGAGAACAGGATCAGGAGGGTCGAGAGTGCAGCGGATGTCAGGGTCTTCATGCTCGGCTCCAACCAATCGTCAGGCGGATCGTGCCAAGGCCGCACCGGGATCGGGGCATGTTCCACCGGACGTTCGGGGACATCAGCTCAGCCCGTGCCGGATCGAGTCCTCGCCGAACCGATCCCGGATGCGATCCATGGCCTTCATGATCTCGGCGGACTTGCCGGATTCCTGGTCGACAGCATCGAACAGGCCACCCTGCCTCTGGGTACCTTCTTCCTGCAACTCCGCTGCCGCCACGCCCAACAAGCGCACTGGCGCCATCGTCTCCCGGACCTTTGAGAAGAGCTCGATCGCGGTGCGGTAGATCAGACCGTCATCACAGGTGGCCGCGGTCAGCTTCTTCTGCCGCGAACGGGTCGTAAAGTCGGGGTCGCGGACCTTGAGTCGAATCACCTGCCCGAGCAACTCGTGCTTTCGCAGGCGGCGACCGACCTGGGCACTCAGGTCGAGGATGACCTGGTGGCACTTCTCCCGCGACGTCAGATCTCGTTCGAACGTGACCTCGTGGCTGATCGACTTGATCTCCCGCTCGGACTCGACCGTTCGCTCGTCGATGCCACGGCACAACGTGTAGAAGTGCTCGCCGAGGTTCTCGCCCATCAAGGTCTCCATCGCCGCGAGGTCGAGCGCCTGGAGGTCCGCGATGTTCTGGTAGCCGAGTTGCTTCAACCGGTGCTGCTGCCGCGGCCCGACCCCCCACAACCGCGCGATCGGCAGCGCACCGAGAAACTCGACCTCGGTTCCGGGCGCGACCACCGTCAACCCGTCCGGTTTGTTGCAGTCCGACGCGACCTTGGCGACGAACTTCGATGTCGCGACGCCAACCGAGATCGTCAGCTCGGTCTCTTCGAGCACGCGCGCTCGGAGTCGCCGCGCGATACTTTTTCCATCGCCGAACAACGCCTGGCACCCGGTGACGTCGAGGAACGCCTCGTCCAAGGAGAGCGGTTCCACGAGCGGTGTAAACTCACCGAAGATCGCGCGGATCTGACCCGATACCTCGGCATAGACGTGCATCCGGCCCCGCACGAACTCGCCGTGCGGACACCGCTCGCGAGCCTGCGCCGTCGGCATGGCCGACCGGACGCCGAACTTCCGGGCTTCGTACGACGCTGCCGACACGACGCCGCGGCGACCGAGTCCGGCGACGATCACCGGCTTGCCGCGCAACTCTGGATCGTCCCGCTGTTCGACCGACGCGTAGAACGCGTCCATGTCGGCGTGCAGGATCGTGCGCTGGGGTTTCTCGGTCACGGGTTACTTCGCAAGGCTTGCGAGCCCCTTCTGGGCGAGGTTCTTCTGCTCGGCGGTCGCTTCGGTCAGGTTCACGACGAACTCGTACGCTCGCCGGGCCTCGTCCTTTCGATTCAGCGCCGCGTACGCGTCGCCGAGGTGCACCCGCGCCGTGATGTAGCGCCGTTGTTTCGTCGCCTCATCCGGCACTGACCGAAACACCCGCTGAAGCATCTTGACGATGTGTCCGTAGTTCTCCGGAATGCGCTCGCCGTACTCGTGAATGAACGCGGCCTGCAACACACCGAGCATCACGTCATTGGGTGCGATTTCGAGCGCCTCGACGAGAAGGCTCTGCACGACCTCGGGCGCGAGCACGCCGATCCCGTGGTCCAGAACCGACATCCGATACGGCAGCCTGCGTGGCCGCAGCCGCATCGCCGCCATCAGCTCGTCGAGACCTGCACGCGTCTGCTTCTTCTCGGTGATGAGAAGCATGCCGAGATCAGCGCGGATTCCCGCTTCGAGCCCGCTGATCTTCAAACGTTTGGATTTCAGGGCCTCGCGAAGGAGCGCCAGCGCCTCGTCATGTTTCTTGTCCTGGCTGAAGAACGTCGCTTCGGTCACAATCCCGCTGACGTACTCCGGATCGAGTCCCCGCCCGAGTCGCAGCAATCGCCAGGCCTCCTTCTCGTGAAAGGCCTCGTCGGCGCCGGGTTGCTTCTGCAACCAGCGGTGCATCGCCGCGGCCTTGATCTGCAGAGACGCGCACCTCGGTTGCGCACCGGCATCGTGAATCACAAGCGTCTGGTTGTCCTTCCACACCGCGCTCCGCTGGAAGTCCACGACGATGTTGGCGACCATCCACGCAGCACAGATCGCGACGATGCAGCGGCGTCCACCTCGGGGGAGTCGCTCCAGCAGCAGGGCTGGAAGCATGCACACACCGAGGCTCGGGATGTAGTACAGCCGTTCGCCGAAAATCGTGCCGATCGCCAGCGGGACGTTCGAAGTGATGAAACTGAAACCGAAGAAGATCGCGACGCTGAGAAACAGGAGCGGTGCCCGCGCCGGTCGACGGAGTCCAGCGGCGAGCCACGTCAACAGCAACGCGGCGGCAGCGAGGAAGCCCGGATCCGTCGCGGTCGAGACCACCGGCAACACCGGCAACCCGTAGATCGACGCGAGCGAGAACGGTGCCACGCACTTGTAGACCGCATAGCCCCAGATCTTGATCGCCGTCAGCAGCCGCGCCGTCACGCTCTCGTGATAGAGCGGGTTGGCCGCATAGAAGATATCCTCGCGCATGCCCTCGGTCGCGAAACCGCGGAGCACGAAGAACGTCACGAGCACCGGGATGAACACCGACAACATCCGACGCAAGTGGGACCGGAGCATGGGACCAGCCGATTCGTTCGCGCGCCACGACCGCACGGCGAGGTAGCAGGGCACGAACCCAATCCAGGCGATCGCGCTCTCCTTCGAACAGAGCGCGAAGAACAGCAACACCGCCCAGACCGTGAGCCACAGGAAGGGTCGATGGGAGTCGGATCGTCGCAGCGCCTGCAGCCCCGCGGCGCCGAAACAGAACGAGAACAACTCCGCGCGACCGACGATGCCGGCGACGACTTCGCTGTGCAGGGCATGGACACCGAAGAGCGCGGCCGTCAACAAGGCGCCCATCGCACACACGCCGACATCACGCATCATCCAGAGCACGAGAAACGCGGCCCACGCACCCAGCAGAAGGTTGATCAGGTGGTGCGGGAACCCCGTCCACCCTTCCGGCATGTGCTTGGCGACCGCGTGGTGAGTCCACGCGTAGCTGAGGATCGTCACGGGACGGTAGAGGGTCGAGTTCTTCCCCTCGCCAGCCCAGTAGTGTTGGCCGAAGAAGAACCACGGAGGGTGCGATTGACCGATCACGGCGTCCGGTCCTCCGTCGTTCGTCGTCGAGCTGGCAAGCGTGTCGTCGAAGGCGAAGTCGTTGCCCAACGCCGGGAAGTACGCGAAGAACGCGAGCAGCACGACGACGAGGACGTGCAAGCCAAAGCGGTTCTCGGTGGATGTCTCCGTCACTTCCGCAGTTCCCGCACGGTGGACTCGATCTGCGCCCGCGTCTCGCCGACGATCGACTCGTCGGCCAACAAGTGCTCGAAGACAGCGAGCGCATCGCGATTCTTCCCGATCGACTTGAGCGTGTCCCCGAGATAGAGCCGGGAGCGCAACCGGGTCTCCGCGGAGAGCACGCCGAAGTGCGCCTTCGGAAGTGCCCAAGCCAGCTTTGTCGCGATCTGCTCGCTCTGTCGCAGATCACGGGCACCGGTCGACTCGTAGCGGACCATCGCGTGCAACAGTACAAAGTCAGGATTCTGGGGCTCGAGTCGCACGGCGTTCTCCACGAACTTGCCGCGCGCCGATCCTGTCTGCCTGCCGCAGTAGTCCACCGCTGCGATGAGCGCGAAGAGGTGCGCCGGCTTGCGCGCGAGTACCTGTGACGCGTAGGCGCCCGCTTTGGTCAGTTGCTTCGATGTGATCAAGACCATCAGGTAGTCTTGTATCGTGCGATCCTCCGCGCCCGAACTCTCGATGTACTTCGAGTCCAGGGCGCGCTTGTAGTACTTCTCCGCCAACTTCAGGTTCTTGCGCTCGCCCCCCCAGATCCGCGCGATCGAGGCCCAGGTGCCGGCGAACTCGGGATCCCGGTCGACGCACCTGGTGAAGTACTCGAGAGCTCTGTCGGAATCCCTCCGCACATCGCGGTACATGTAGCCGGCCTTCGCCTGCAGATCCGCGCTCTCCGGCAGTCGGTCGGCGTCACCGATGAAGAGGGTCGCGCTGTCCTTCCACGCGCCGTTGCGCGCGACGATGACGACGGCGCTCACGGCGGCCCACGCCGCGAGCATCACGAGGAGAGTACGGCGACCTCGATCCGGAAGCAGATCGGCCAGGAGGATCGGCAACAGACAAACCCCGAGGCTCGGCATGTAGAACAACCGTTCGCCGAAGACCGTCCCGATGACGAGCGGAAGGTTCGACGTGATGAAACTGAACCCGAGGAACGCAGCCATCGACAGGAAGAGCAGCGGAACTCGCTTGGCGAACCACAGTCCCGCGACCAACCATCCCGTCAGCCCGACGATGGCGCCGAGAAACCCGGGATCCGCGGCGCTGTCGACGATCGTCACCGCGCCCGGGCCGTAGAGGGAATAGAGCCAGAACGGGGCGAGGCACTTCACGAACCCGTAGCCCAGGAGCTTGACCGCCGTGAGCAGGCGAACCCCGACCGTGACATGGGCGAGGGGATTCTGGTCGTAGGAGAACAGCGCGTCTCCGGTCACGTCCCGGATCCCGACGTAGCGCACGACGAAGAAGAGCAGCAGCGCGACTCCGAGCACGACCGCGATCCGCCTGGCTTCGGGTTGCAAGACCTCGGCCAGGGTACAGGATCCACCGTCCAGCCATCGACGTGCCAGCAGGTAGCACGGCAGGAACGGTGCCCACGCCAGCGCGCTCTCCTTGGAACAGAAGGCGAGAAACAACAGCAGGCCGGCGGCGATGGTGCGACCGCGGACGAACACGAGAGTCCCCCACAGACCGAAGATGAAACTCAACAGTTCCGCGCGCCCGACGATTCCCGCGACGACTTCGCTGTGTATCGCGTGCAACCCGAACAGAGCTGCGCACGCGAGAGCAGAAAACGAAGGTAGCTTCAGGTCGCGCACCATCCACCACACGAGGTAGACCGCGAAACAGTGGAGCAGCACGTTGAGCAGATGGTGCGGGAGTGCTTCCCGCTCTTGCCTGAAGAACGGACCGCTCACCGAGTTGTAGGTCCACGCGAAGCTGAGCACCGTGACCGGGCGGTACAGCACCGAATTGTTCGGCGTTCCTTCCCAGTAGCGCTTGCCGAAGTACCACCACGGCGCGCGCCACCCGTGGATGACTTCGTCCGGCACGCCCTTGGGGTCCATCGAGAAGTCGACCGATTGCGCGAGCGGTACGTCGTCCATCGCAAAACCGTTCGCCAGGGACGGCGCGAACACGCCGAACACGAGAACGAGGATCAACAGGAGGGAGCGTGGAGGCCGCAGACTGTGCAAGGTGGCGGCAGCCTACCCCTTCTCAGCGCGCGGTTCGATCTCGACCTTCGCGAACTGTTCAGCGCGGGCTCGCTTCAACAAGGCACGTATTCGCTCGATGTCAGCGACGTCCTCGTCTCGCCGGACGCTCAACGGGATGACGGGTTCGACCAGCGCCGACGCGATGCTCCGCCGACCCTTCGATCGGTGCAACTGATTCGCGCCAAACACCGCGAACTGCTCACACCGCGGACACGTCCAGGTGTAGATCTGCAGGGTGCGACTGACCTCGTCGGGAATGGTCACGGCCTGCAAGCTCCCCAGACCGTCGGCGCGGATTCCCTTCATCGTCTGGCCAGCCGTCACCGGGACCATCACGTCCTTGCCGGGGACGCACCACCGACTGCAGTCGTCACAGTAGGCCCGTCCATCGATGAACCGCAGCGCGAGCACCTGGCTTGCACCGATGACGATCAGCGCCTCGAACACCCAGAGCACGCCGAGCATCACCCCGGATGGCGTGACGCCCGCGATCTCGTACCAACCTGACGCGTTGACACGCAAGACGAGGCTCCAGATCGCGAGGGGATCTGCTGCGGCATCGACGATCGACAAAAACGAGAGTCCTTCCTCGCCGACGGAGAAGAACGTCCAGCCACCGTAGATCGCGACCAGCGCCGTCCCCGTGCTCACGACACGGAGGAACGCGCGATTGCGACACTTGAGAATCCGCGCGGCGAACGCGACCGGAAACGCCGCGCAGGCAGCGAGCCAGACGACCAGCACGATCGAAAAGTATCCCGCGACCGACTCCTGAATGTTCGCGTACGCGTACGGCGCGGCCCCCACGACCGCACCGCAAACACCGACGACCGGTAGCAGTACGCCCCATCCGATGCCACCAGAATGCGAGTACGGCTGCGGAAGCGTCACGCGGAGAATTGTCACCAAAGCGCGTGGAAAGTCCATTCGGCACCCGGGTCGCAGGCAGCCGATGCCTGGGTTATCGTCTGCGCAGCATGGAACATCATGATTCCCAAGTTGACGCACCGGCGAGAGGAGACGTTGAAGACTCCTCGACAACCCGCCGCGGCTTTCTCGGCTTCATGACCATCGTCCTCGGGGCGGTTCCCGTGGTCGGCGGCCTGTGGGCGACCCTGAGAGCCGGCCTTTCTCCCGCGCACAGCGACAAGCCGCCGCGCATCCCGCTTTGCAAGCTCGAAGAAGTCCCGGTCGACGGCAT
>Ga0114996_10010275_pt1 | contig 10177 bp, 6 predicted proteins | sample ArcticOcean_MG_C_4_FD_87039 | JGI IMG/M metagenome (GOLD analysis project Ga0114996, IMG submission 87039) | Marine microbial communities from western Arctic Ocean - ArcticOcean_MG_CB4_134 | ecosystem: Environmental > Aquatic > Marine > Oceanic | place: Arctic Ocean: Canada Basin | collected...
AAATTCTGCACCAACGCGATATTGTTGTTCTACCGGACATTCTTGCGAACGCCGGCGGCGTCACCGTCAGTTACTTCGAGTGGGTCCAGAACAAGGCCGGCTTCTACTGGGAACTCGAGGAAGTCCACGAGAAACTCCGGGTGATCATGGCCCGCGAGTTCAAGAACGTGTACGAGCGCCATCGCCAGGCGAAGCTCGACATGCGCACGGCAGCCTACGCCCACGCGCTCGAACGCCTCGGCGAGGCGATCGACGCTCAGGGCACGCAAGCTTTCTACGCCGGAAACGGCGGGCACGTCTGATCCGTTCCGCGTAACAGTCCGCCGCCTCCGAGCGCATTCTCCGGACTCTCTGCATGAACACACTCTGGTCCACGGCTACCCGGATCGGGAAGATCCTATGGACCGTGTTGCGCGTCGTCCTCACGCCGATTCGCCTACCCTTCAACGCTTACGCGCACTGGCTGCACACGCGATGGCCCGCGGGCACGACGGAGAAGCTCCCCGCGGTCCATGACGACGGGACGACGAACGTCCCCGGCCTGTTCGTCGTCGGCGACCTGACCGGCGTGCCCCTGTTGAAGCTCGCGGCGGACTCTGGCGCCCGGGCGGTGCAGCAGATCGTCAAGGACAGGAAGTTCCGGAAGCAACGCGACACGCCCGAGGAGGACATCATCGACCTCGTGATCATCGGCGGCGGCGTCAGCGGCATGGCCGCGGCGCTCGAAGCCAAGAAGCAAGGCCTGAGATTCCAGGTCTTCGAGGGGTCCGAGCCGTTCTCCACGATCATCAACTTCCCGAAGGCGAAACCGATCTACACGTACCCGACGGACATGGTTCCGACCGGGGACATCCAGTTCACGGCTACGGTCAAGGAACCACTTCTCGACGAACTCCGCGCCCAGACGAGCGCCGAGGGCATCGCGCCCCGGATCGCGATGGTCGAGAAGGTGGTCCGCAGGGGCAACTGCTTCGAGACAGTGATCCGCAACGAGGACCCGGTCCTCGCCCGGCGCGCGATCGTGGCGATCGGTCGATCGGGGAACTTCCGCAAGCTCGGAGTGCCGGGCGAAGACCGCGACAAGGTCAGCAACCGACTGCACGATCCGAAGGACTTCTGCGGGAAGACCGTGCTCGTCGTCGGCGGTGGCGACAGCGCGATGGAGACGGCGATCGCCATCGCGGAGTGTGGCGGCCAGGTCAAACTGTCGTACCGCAAGGCGACGTTCTCGCGGCCCAAGCCCGCGAACATCGAGGCGATCGCCCGGCTGCGCAAGAACCCGATGGCGAAGATGCCGGACACGAATCCGGCGTCTGACCGCGTCACCACAGCGACGGGCAGCTACCTCGACCGGCATCGCAAGGCGGGCTGCATCGATCTCCACCTGGAATCTACGGTGAAGGAGATCACCGAGGACTCCGTGATCCTCACGACCGCGGACGGCGACAAGAAGCTCGCCAACCAGGCCGTGTTCACGATGATCGGTCGCCAGGCGCCGCTCGACTTCTTCCGGCGCAGCGGCGTGAAGATCCGGGGCGAGACGCGGGGGTTGGAGTGGATCCCGATCACGCTGTTCTTCCTGGTGATCTGGTTCATCTTCGACTGGAAGAACAACAGCCCGATCACCAACGGGATCGGCGCCATTCGATCCAACGATTTCCCCCTCATCACGAAGACGTGGCTCGCTGGGCTCGGTGAGTGGTGGAATACGCAGGTCGCAGACCGCACGACCGTGGTCGGCACCCTCGCTGTCTCTGCGACGGGTCGGTCCTTCTACTACACGCTGCTCTACACGTTCTGCATCGGTTGGTTCGGGGTACGCAGGGTGTTCCGCCGCCGCACACCGTACGTCACCTTGCAGACGATGTGCCTATTCGCTGTCCAGGCGGGCCCGCTCTTCCTGCTGCCGGAGTTGCTGTTGCCGTGGCTCGGCTACAACGACCACTTCGACGCGGGTCTCGGTCAGCAGGTCGCCAGGGAGTTGTTCAGCCCGCTGTACATCTCGCAGGAGGCCTTCGATGCGAATGCCTGGGGTGACGGCGGTCACCCGATGGCGTACTGGCGCGCGTACGGCTTCATCCTGGCGTTCCCGCTGATGATCTACAACGTGCTGACGCCCGGAGCCGAGCCGTACATGTGGTGGCTGTACATCACCGCTTTCCAGATCTTCTTTCTCATCCCGCTGATGGTTTGGAAGTGGGGCAAGGGCGCGTTCTGCGGATGGGTCTGCTCCTGCGGAGGCCTCGCCGAAACGATGGGAGATGCCCACCGGCAGAAGATGTTTCACGGGGCCACGAGCAACAAGTGGAACATGCTCGGGCAGGTCATCCTGTGGGCCGCGTTCGCGATGCTCATCTTGCGCATGTTGACGTGGTGGGTCTTCAAGGACGGATGGCTCGCCCAACACCTTGATTTCTATCAACTCACCGAGGGCTATCCCTTCGGGTACAAGTGGGTCGTAGACGTGCTCCTCGGCGGCATTCTCGGCGTCGGACTCTACTTCAAGTATTCCGGACGGCTGTGGTGCCGGTTCGCCTGCCCGCTCGCCGCCCTGATGCACATCTACGCGCGCTTCTCGAAGTTCCGGATCATCGCGGACAAGAAGAAATGCATCTCCTGCAACGTCTGCACTTCGAACTGCCACATGGGCATCGACGTCATGAGCTTCGCGAACAAGGGGATGCCGATGGAAGATACGGAGTGCGTCCGGTGCAGCGCCTGCGTGCAGACCTGTCCGACCGGGGTGCTCCAGTTTGGGGAGATCGCCAAAGATGGCTCCGTCATCCGGACCGACAAACTGACCGCCTCACACGTGGTCCGCTCACAGGGCGTCCCGGAGCCCGCCTCGCCCCCCTGATCTCCCCGCCGACCGCCGCATCGAGCGGGGAACGCCCGGAATCTCGGTCCTGACCCACCAGGAACCCGCCCGCCGCTTGACCGGAGGGCCTCGGCTTCGTGCAATGTGCCTCCCCCCTCTGAGATCCGAGACCCAGTCCGCAGCCGAACGATCATGAAACTCCTGATCTGCCTACCCCTCGCCCTTCTCTCCGGCTGCACCCTCTTCGGTGCGCTGTCCGAAGAAGAAGAGAAGATGCTCAAGCAGCACCGCGCCGGTGCTGGCAAGTACTTCGACGCCCACCAGTATGAGAAGTCCATCGCCCAGGCGCGCAAGGGCCTGGAACTCGCGACCGACGACTATCGGCTGACGGGTGTTCTCGCGTGGGCTCACCTGCAATTGTCGACGCGCCCTCGGGGAGACAACGAGGAGCACCTGTTCAAGGCCCAGACCGCTTTCGAGGACCTGATGGGCTTCCGCGACATCGAAGACCACGACCCGAAGAACGTCTTTGGGTTTGCGATCGCGCTGCACAACTGGGCGCGCGTCGAAGAACATCGCTCCAAGCGGATCCGCCGTGAAGTCGTCAAGGCCAAGAAGGATGATCGCAAGACGATGTTGGCTCTCGCCAGCGAATACGACCGCATGGCGCTCCACAAGGACGTGATGGCGAAGAGCTACTTCCTGAAGGTGGTCGACGGTTCGTTCTCCCAGAAAGGCAACACGCGCGAGTCCTACAAGTACCTGATGGCGATCGAGTACCGCTATGATCGCGTCAACAACGCGATTGCATACGGGACCAAATGCCTCGAACTGAACGCCGAAGAGGTCAAGTACTGGCAGCACGAATACCAGCGGACCGAATTCGCGGGGCGCGAGCGTCAGATCCGCCGCGACCTCGCTTCCCTGAAGACCGACGAGCTGAAGGTGCACTCGCGTCTCGCCGCCTACTTCCAGGAGAAGGCGCGGGTGCCGAACAACAAGGACTTCAAGAAGGACTACGCCGCCGCGAAGGTGCACCTCGACGCAATCCTCGCAGAGCGCATCAACAGCTCCGAGGACTACTACCTCCGCGCGACGTGTCACCGTGCGCTCGGGAATCACGATGACGCCCGCAAGGACTACAAGATGTTCCTCAGCCTGGGCAAGCTTACGCGCGAGCACGACGCCGTGAAAGATGCCGAGGAATACCTCTACGGAAAAGGCAAGTAGCGGCGTCCGCTACACCCTGCCGCGTTCCGCGCGGGTGATTCGGCGCAAGGAGTTCCGGCGGATCTACGCGCGGGGCAGCAGGGCCAACGGCAAGACCTTGATCCTCGTCGCCCTGCGCCGGCGCGAAGAAGGCCACCGGGTCGGGCTCTCGGTCAGCAAGGCCAACGGCTGCGCCGTCATCCGCAACAAGATCAAGCGGATTTTTCGCGAGGCGTTCCGGCTCGAGCGACCGACATTGCCCGGCCAGTTCGACGTCGTGATGATCCCCAGGGAAAACTCGGAGAAGTTCCAGCTTCCACGCGTGCGAAAGGAGCTGCGCGACCTGCTCGCCAAGATCTATTCCGGCAAGGGACGCCTCAGAAACCCGAAGCGGAAGGGTAAGCGATGAAGCTCGTGCGCCAACTGTGGCTCGCGCCGTTGCGCTTCTACCGCAGGTTTCTCTCCCCGCTCAAACCGCCGTGCTGCCGCTACACGCCGACGTGTTCGGAGTACGCGATCGAGGCGATCGAGCGGTTCGGCGTCCTCCGCGGCACCTGGCTCGCTATCCGCCGGATTGCGCGCTGCCACCCTTTCTCCGGCTACGGCTACGACCCTGTGCCGCAACGCAGCAAGGGCGCCTGACTAACCGTTCACTTTCGGTGGTAGACGACGACCACCATGTCCTTGGGGCCGGTCCAGTTTGGGAGTCGCCGCACCTGGTAGAAGTTATTGCGAAGGAAGACATCGGCGCGTCCATCGTAGTCCTTCTCTTCGATTCCTGGCTCGGTCACGATGAGCCAGAGGTCCTTGTCCTCCGCCTCCGCCAACTCGATCATGTCACGAAAGTACTTCTCTGGTCGATCGCCGAGGGACCACGGCTCAATGGACACGATGCTGACATCGAAGGACTTGACCGTGGCGTGTCGAACAGAATCGAAGTAGTAGGAGACGCTCGGCGAGTTCGTCGTAAGAACCCGAATGTCACGATCCGCGTTCAATCGCGAGTGAATCTTTACGTAGTAGACGGCCTCGCTCCACCGCGGACGCCACCCGTACTCCCTATTGAAGTAAAGGAAGTCCTGACCGAGCATGTGCACCACCACCATCGCCAGCGGCACGAGGCGCAACACCAACGGTCGCAGGCCCTTTCCCCTGAAAACGTTCGCCAGCGAGATCACGAGGACCGCGCCGAGCATGTGCATCACGGGTAGCACGGCGAATGCGTACTGCGCCGACACCTTTTGCATCCCGCCGCTGGAGAGGATGCCCAGCCCGATCATCGGGAGGATCATCATGCAAGTGAGGAACGCCGCAGATCTCGCGCCCCGATCGAACAGCACCAGCATCCCGCCCCCCGCCGCGACCAACATCGGGATGCCCACGTAGTAGACGAGCGTCTGGATCAGGTGGAAGAGCGAGAACTCGGACTGTTTGACGTTCAGCGAGTGCCGGAGGATCGGCAGGATCAGAAGCGCGAGCAACGTGACCAGAACGAGGAGGACGAGTGGAGCCCACTTGCCGCCGATCCAGTGCCGCGCGTCACGACGCACGTACACCATCACACCGATGTAGAGGAGGAGCGCCGCGACGACGGCATACGCAGACGGGTGGCACAAACCTGCGATGAAGCACAAGACGATGGCGGACACCAACTGCCAGCGTGACCGACGGTGCAATCCGTAGTAGGTGGTTCCCATCGCGGCGAGCGAGAAGAACAGCACCATCGAATACGACCGCGCGTTCTGACTCCAGTAGATGTGCCACGGCGACAGCGTCAGAAACAGGGACGCCAACAACGCCGCACGACGACCGACCAGCCCGCGCGCGACGATGGCGAGCGCGGGAACCGAAGCGATGCCAAAGAACGCGAACGGAATCCGCATGAACTGCTCGGTCAGCTCCGTCGGCCCGAGACCGAACATGTCCTTCATCATCCGCAGCAGCATGAAAGACATGGGATAGCGGCTCGTCCCGCTATCCCAGAAGGCCCGGTCCGACATCAGGACGTCGCGATAGGTGTGCGCCTCGTCCACCCAGAACGACCACGTGCCCAGATCCCAGAGGCGCAATACGGCCGCCGCCACCGTGAACCCCAGAAGGTAGATCAGGTGCCGACGGGTGAATTCCGGAACCGCGAGCATGTCCGACCCGGACTGACCCACGTCCGCCCCCCACGCCTCATCCACCGCACCTGCCTGGTGCTCAGGGGATTGCGGCTGGGGCCGGAGTTTGGGTGTTTGGGACATGGGCGGCTAACGAAGTATAATTTCTATCCGCGGGAAACGAGCTTGGTTGCTCGGAACTCGATTCCTTTCGATGCCATCGGCGGGTAGCCGCCTCATCTTGCGACTTTCCGACGACGGGGCTGCGGCCTTCCTGTCGGGCGAGCATCCAAGCGGCGATAGGATTCCACGTCGCCCCATCTACCGTAGTGATCGAAAGGAGCCGTTCCATCCCCGACAAGTCCCCCGAATTCAAGCCACCACCGGTTCGCGACCAGGTCATCGCCCTCGCCGTGGCGCTGCTGTGCGCGATCTGCTTCCTGGGCTCGGCGGTGCTGCCCACGAATGCGGTGGTGCCGTATGCCCCGGAAGTCATGCGACCGGCGCGGGACATCGCTCTGGCGGACGGGACCACTGAGGCCGAGATCTACCGCGGCAACCTGTCCATGGGCGACAAGTACAATCAGTCGCTCGCGTGGGACCGGATCACCCAAGACCGACTGCGAAATGGCGAGATCCCCACGTGGACTCGTGACATAGCCGGCGGCGTCCCCTTCGTCCCGCAGATGGGGCAGGTCTACCACCCGGTCAATCTGCTGCTGCTATTCGTGCCATCCGCAGGCGTCTACGGAATCTGGTACCTGCTACACCTCGTGCTCCTCGGGTTCTTCGCCTACCGGTTCATGCGACGGATAGAGATCCGCCATGCCGCAGCCGTGTTCGGGATGGTCGCGCTGGTCCTCGGATTCTGGGCACAGGCACGGATCCACCACAACGTCATGCTCTCCGCCGTGGTTCCGGTGTTCGCGATGCTCTCGTGCGCGCACCACATCTTCCGATACGGAGGCGGATCCCGTCACATAGGGATGCTCGGATTGGCGACAGGCCTCTGTTGGATGACCGGGTTCGCGCCGGCGAGCCTGATGTGCACGTACCTGGTGTGTGCTTTCGCGGTGGCGCTCTGGTTCACGACACCGGAAGGCCGCAAGTTCGCGCCTCTTCGCCGATTCGCCACGGGCATCGGTTGCGGTCTACTCCTGGCATCGGTGCAGATCGTCCCCGTCCTGCTCGCCGCGTCCGAGACCAGCCGCCTGCCCGCGACCATCGAGACTCTCTCGCGGTTCACGCTCGAAGCCCCGCACTTTGCGACCCTCCTCTGGCCCACGTTGTTCAGCTGGCCCGCGGACCACTTCTATCCGGGCATGGGGTTGCACAACGCGTGGCCGGCGCTTGCGTTCCTCGACGGTGAACTCGACACGGTCGGCAACTTCAATTTCCCCGAGACGGCGTTCTACGTCGGGCTCGCCCCGCTGGTATTCGCCTTTGGAAGCCGGCGCAAGCACGCGTGCTTGTTCTTCGGCGGCGCAGCGATCCTCGGCCTGGCGATGGCTCAGGGATGGCTGCTGCAGGTCACGCAGTTCGTACCCGGCGCGCACAGCGGAGACGTCAAGAGGTGCGTTCTGCTGTTCGGTATCTGCGCGCCGATCCTCGCGGCGAGCGGCCTGGACCGCTGTATCACCGAGCGGGGTTGCAAGACCCCCGTCTTTCTTGCCCTCGGGATCGGGGTCGTCAGCATCGGCCTCTTGCTGTTTCACCTATCCGACATCCAGGCCTTCTACGGCGAGCTCGCTGAGCGGCGATTCGGACTCCCCCCCGGCGCGATGAGCGAGTGGATCGCAGGGTACGAGGACGAACCGGCGGTGAACCGCACCCACTTGTTGTGGTTGTTTGGCGTTGCCGGGGCCGTCTGCCTGGCCATCGTCGCCGTCGCCTGGCGACCTGGTCGATTCACGGCTCCGGTTCTGTGTGTCATCACCGCCGCCGAGCTTACGTGGAGCGGCAACGGAACGATCGTTCCGGTCCCAACCGAACGCGTGACGACACCCCCCACCATACTTCGACCGGTGTTGGAGTCCGAGCGGGACAACGGCGTCCGCCCGCGGCTGCAGCGACTGATGGCGCCCGACCACACCAACAACCTGGACTACCCCGTCTGGCCAAACATGCCGAGCTTCTGGGGCGTCGAAGACCTCGCCGCGTACAATCCCCTCCCGAAGGCGCGGATGGAGGAGTTCTTCCTCGCACTCGAGCCGGACGACAAGGGCAAGCAGTCCATCGCGCTCGGGGGCATCGGCGTGGGCGCGTTCCGACGCTCTGAGTCGCTGTCCCATCCGCTCACGGATCTCATCGGGGTCGAATGGGTGATCGCCACGACCGAGCTCGATCTCCCGGGTCATGTGGACAGCACTCCCGCGGACGCCGGCGCGCTCTACCTCTACCGGCGGACGACCTGCATGCCGCGGGCGACATTCGTGACCCGGGCCGAGGTACTCGACGACCCCGCGACGCGGCTCGAGAGGTTGTCGACCCGCGGCCACGACCCCCGCGAGGTCGTGGTGCTCGAAGACCCGGACGCACCCAAAGCGGACTCCACCGCCACCACGGGGGCGACCGAGGTTCGGATCATCTCCCACGCGGATGAGGAAGTCCGGATCCGCGTCGAAAACCGGACGGCGGGCTACCTTCGCCTCGCAGATCCCTACGACGCGGGCTGGACCGCAACCGTCGATGATGAGGACGCGACCATCTACGTCGCCGACCACTACTTCCGCGCGGTTTTCCTGGCACCGGGCGATCACAAGGTAGTGTTCCGGTACAACGGCATGGAGGTCCTGGGCGCGCAGATCCTGGCCGTGCCCGTTCTCCTGCTCCTCATCGCGCTGTGCTGCATGCCGCCGCGGCGAGAACCGGAGGCAACCGAAGATTGAACTCCCGTATTCGACACACTCTCGCGGTCCTCGGACTGCTCCTGTTGCCGATCATCCTGCTCTGGCCCTGCCTGGTCGGTGATCGGACGTTCGTGCCGTGGGACATCGCGCAATTCCCGCCAGCGCGCACGCTGATGACGGACGCCCAGTACGCCGACGTCACGAGGAACAACAACACCGACGTCACCGAGATCCCGGTGATGTTCTTGCCGGAGTTGGAGTTCATCCTCTCTGAGATCAAAGCCGGGCGCGTCCCCCACTGGAATCCGTACGCACGCTCCGGCACGACGGTGTGGGCGTCGTCGATCCTGGGAGTCTGGTACCCGCTCAATTGGATCATGCTCCTCGAGGACGATCCGGCGGACGCTTTGGCACTAGGAGCATTCCTCTCGATTGCCATCGCCATGCTGCTGATGTACGGGTTGCTCGTGCACTTCGGACTCTCTGTACCCGGCGCGCTGTTCGGTGCCTTGGCCTTTGGGATCAGCGGAACGCTCACGGTCAACCTGCACTTCTATCAGCGCATCAACGCGCTCATCTGGTTGCCGGGCATCCTCTGGGCCATCAGCGCGATCAGCAGAGGCAAGGGGTCCGCGCGACTGCCTGGATTACTCGGACTCGCGGGGTGCATGTTCATGACGCACACGGCGGGGTTCCCGCCGTATGCGCTCGTCGCCACGCTGGTCGCCATCGCGTTCTGTCTCCTCGCGCTCGCGGTCAAACTCCCGAAGGGAGCAAAAGAGACGTTCCAGCTCGCCATGATGCTCGCGGCGGGCGCCGCACTGGGCGTGATGATGGCGTCCATTCAGTCGATACCGATGTTCGAGTTCTTTCCAGAATCGAACCGGACGATGCAGGCGGCAGGCAACTCGCTCGCTTCGGGGGGCTACGACCCCGCCGGGCTCTTGGGGTACCTGTGCCCGACGATGTACACGCATCCGCACATCAACCACATCGACGGTCTACGCGACAAGTTCTCGCCAGTCTTCTGGTTGCTCTACAGCCGCGGATCGTGGGAGCCATTCGGAAACATCCCGACCGGCACTGTCTTCGAGCCGAATCTCAACTTCTGCGAGTACACCGTTTTCGTCGGCACTCCAACGCTCCTTCTCGCGTTCGCCGGTCTGTTCAGCGCGGGTCATCGCATCCGTTGGGCGGTG
>Ga0114996_10010279_pt1 | contig 10173 bp, 5 predicted proteins | sample ArcticOcean_MG_C_4_FD_87039 | JGI IMG/M metagenome (GOLD analysis project Ga0114996, IMG submission 87039) | Marine microbial communities from western Arctic Ocean - ArcticOcean_MG_CB4_134 | ecosystem: Environmental > Aquatic > Marine > Oceanic | place: Arctic Ocean: Canada Basin | collected...
CGTTTCAACTTCTAGGAAAATCCATTGTTCCGCCGAGATTTCTGGAGGCTGATGGTCCTCTTCTTGGTCAAGAGTTCGAAAGGCAAGTGGCGGCGCACTCGCGCTTCATGATCGGGATAAACTCCTCGAAGCCCGCAGCGAGGAAGAAGCCCAAGCGGAGAGACACGCGGGAGACGATGGGAATTCCGTTCCACTTCACCAAATCCATTTCGCCTCCACCTGCAACCGGCCTGCGGATACTTCCACCACCACGCGAGGAATCGTCAGCAGATCGTGTTCATCAGGCTTTTGAGCGCCTTCCTGAAGCGCCTTTCGGTCGGGCACGAACGTTCATGCGCAGGGCTCCCCTGGCTTTACGTCGGATTTCTGAATACCTCGCAGGGTCACGTCCGCAGATGCCTGTTCCGGGATATCCGAGGGTCTGCCCAGTTCGCCGTTTCCAACCTGGGGCAGCTCGATTACGAAGAATTCTTTGGTATCGGTCAGGGTTCTCCAGAAAAAGTATCCGCTGATCTGTCCCTTGTGGTCGTCACCCTTGTCCTTGTGGCAGGGTCGCCTAAAGCGGCCCCAAAAATGATCGGCAACAGACTGAAATCAGCGCATTCTGTTGTAATCGAATGTCCGGACCTTACTTTCTCAATGAAAGCGGCTCCTTCGACGGCATAACCCTTGAAAAGCCATTTCCGAACCTTTATCCTGAAAGAGAATTACTGATGAATCCCAATCTATCTAAGAAAAGTGTCATATTGGCCGTGGCGGCCTCGATGTTGTCGATCGCCAGTCCGGTCATCGCCGAGGAGAAATTGAAAATCTTCATTCTCGCGGGTCAGTCGAACATGGTCGGTCACGCGACCTCCCATACCATTGCTACCTTGTATCACACAGACGATGCTCGAGACAAAGAGCTCACCAAATTGGTATTTAGGGATGGCAGCGGGCTCTCCGAAAAAGCACTGGAAGAACAGCTGACGCAGGCAAGGAAGATCGATGAACTAACCGGCGGGATTTCCAACGACAAGATAAAGGCGATGAGTGCAGGGGCCGAAAAAACGGCGCTGGAGGCAGAGGTGAAGAAACTCAAAGACGCGCATGAGTCTTATAAGAACAATGTCACCTCGTCGTGCGTTGTCTCCGATCGGGTCTATATCAATTCGATTGCGGACGGCAACAAGAAGTCCGGCAAGCTTGGCGTCGGTTATGGCGGTGGAGATAAAAAGTTAGGGCCCGAGTTCGGGTTTGGACTCTCGATCGCAGAGAAAATCAGCGGCCCGATCCTGCTGATCAAAACCTCGTGGGGCGGCAAGTCGCTAAACTACGATTTCCGCCCGCCATCCGCTGGTGACTTCGAAATAAGCGAAAAGGAGAAGTCAGGGGGCAAAGCCGACGAGATCAAAAAGAATGCCGGTTTCAACTATCGGTTGATGAATGAGTCGATTCATGAGGTGCTCGACAATTTAAAAGAAAACCATCCGGCCTATGATGCAGATGCGGGTTACGAAATCTCCGGATTTGTTTGGTTTCAGGGGTTCAACGATCAGTTTTCACCTGAGTTCCGGGACAACTACAAAGACAATATGATCTCCTTTATCGAAGATGTCCGCAAAGAATACAACGTGCCTGACATGCCCTTTATCGTCGGCGTATTGGGGACGGGCGTGACCGCCGAGAAGGTGGCGGAGAACCAAGTTTCCCTCGGTCAGAGAGAGGCCGCCAAGGCGCCAGAATTCAACAACAACGTTTTAGCGGTCGAGAGCTACACAGAGTATTCGCTATTCTCTAATGAGATCTTCAGCAAAGGGTGGCCGAAGCACTACCATGAGTGGGATACGGTTGGCAGTGATCGTCCGTATCATTATCTAGGGAGTGGCACATTCTTTGTCAGACTGGGAGATTCCTTCGCGAAGGCGATGGCCGAACTTATCGCGAAGCAAAAGAAATGACGTGCAGCGCGCCGAGAGGTGGTGGCACTTGAGTCCCGTAGTGTCCAGAAACTCGAGGACAGCAGAATGCACGGATCTCTAGTCTGTTGGGAGGGGGAAACTGCGGACGATTTCTGATCGTGCTCGCGTTTTCGGACGGGCAAACTTCAGCGATGAGGGTGACGAAGCTGAGGGCAATAGCTTTGGCGGGCTGGATCAACGAGGAGCAGGAGGGGCTGATCATTCGTCCCGAACTTCGGACAAATTCTGACATCCTTGCTGCTGCAACGCGCGCCGATAAATGCCGGTTGAAAACAGGTGCGCGAAGGGGGTCGGAATAGACTGAGCAAGGATGCGCGCGCTATGAACTCCTTGCCCAGTATCTCTACGGAGAGGACCAGGAGGCGGGGCAAGCAGCGGGGCAGGAAAGTGCTGGGCATCGTCTGTTGTGAGGTAGGTTCGGGATTCTCAAGCTGGGGGCAACCGTAGTTCTGGCAACCATTCTAATCAGCGGGTCACCTAGTCGAACTATCGACCGACTCGGATTGGCGCTTATCTGTTGGGCCATCCTGTGAGATAGTTCCTGTGAGACGTAACAGGAAAGAGAAGGAACGATGAACAACTTTCGATCCAGCAGGCCGCGGGCTTCTGGTGCTCACACCACCCGTCGCGATTTGCTCCGCGCGGGAGCGTTGGGGCTCGGCTTGCCGGCTTACCTGGCCCTTTCAAATCGGGCCCTGTCTGGCGGAGACATGCCGCGCGGCTTCGGTAAGGCCCGCAGTTGCATCGTGGTGTTCGCGTGGGGCGGGCTGAGCCACATCGACACTTTTGATCTCAAGCCCGAGGCGGGGAGCGACATCAAGAGCGCTTTCGATTCCATCCCCACCACGATTCCTGGTTACCACGTCTGTGAGCATCTGCCCCGGCTGGCCCGGCAGGTGCACCGGATGACTCTCATTCGCAGCATGCACCACGATGCGCCCTCGCACCGTTCCGCGGCCTACTGGAATCTGACCGGGCATGCGCCGCAAATGCTTGCTAAGAACTGGCCGCGCACACGCAAGGACTGGCCGAGCATCGGCTCCATGGTTGCCCACGCCCGGCACGACCCGACCCGCAAGCTCCCCGGCAACGTTGCCCTTCCCTACCCGATCTACGATGGCGACTGGGCCAATGGGCAGCATGCAGGTTTTCTGGGAATGCCTTACGATCCGGTCATCATGAAACCCGACGAGGGCACGCCCTACGACGGCAAGTCGCCGGTATCCGGCCATCTTTCCTTCGATCTTATCGAAGGCTTGGACGAAAAACGCCTGGCGGCGCGCCGGTCCCTGCTGGCTGACCTGTCCGGGAATGCGCAACCGACCGAGCCTCTTGAGCATTACCAGCAGCGGGTCTTCGATATGCTGCTCGACGCCGAGACACGCAAGGCGTTCAAGATCGATGATGAGCCTGAGCGGCAGCACCGGCGCTACGGAGCGCACATCCTGGGACAGAGCCTGCTCACGGCGCGGCGTCTTACCGGGGCCGGAGTGCCCCTTGTCACGGTCTACGCCGCGGCTGGCGACCTGAACGGAAGCAAGGGCGCCCATTTCGATACTCATTCGGACGGATATAACCGCCTCAAAAATCAGATGCTCCCCCCGCTGGACCAGGGATTGTCTGCGCTGCTCGACGACTTGCACGAGAGCGGAAGGATCGAGGAAACGCTGGTGGTGTTGCTGACCGAGTTTGGACGCACGCCCAAGGTCAACGGATCGGGCGGCCGCGACCACTATCCTAAAGTGTACACCGTTGCACTGGCCGGGGCGGGGGTCAGCAAAGGTCTGCTCTACGGCACGTCCGACGCAAGCGGTGCCTTTCCCGCCAGCCGGGCCGCCACGCCCGCGGACTTGCACGCGAGCATCTTTCACGCCCTTGGGATCGCTCCGAACAGAATGATTCACGACCTCTCCGACCGCCCGCTGCCCATGTGTGACGGTTCGGTTTTGCCGATCTTCTCCTGAGCCCTCGAGTCGTTCGCAGGCCCGCGGCGCGCCAAGCCCGATCAAAGCGTCCGCGCCACGCGAAAGCCGATGCGGTTGCTTCGGGTATTCGGGCCGCTAGCGTAGCCATCTGGGGTCTACTTGTCAGCGGTCCACTCCCAGAGGTTGCCGTGCATCTCGTGCAATCTCCGGGCGTTCGGCGGCAGCGATCCCGCGCGGGCGGTGCTCATTCGACATTCGGATGATGGAGGCGTCACCCATTCCACTTCAAGCTGGCCGTCCACGACCACCCCCTTTTTGACATCACCGTCATTGGAGTTCACCAAGTCGTGACTGATCGGTCCCTCGAAATTGAATGGTCCTGTCGTTCCGTTTGGAGCCGGATTGCGAACACCCGAATCCCATCAGGAGCACCGCCGCGGCCCTTCTCTAGCAGAGCAAGTGGTGCCTGGGCGCGTTGTCCTCAGGCGCTGAAGATGCGCCGATGGAAGGATTCATCCGCCCACCATAAGCACTACACGGGGGTCGGGTGTCAACGAATTGTAAACCTCCCCCTCGAAAGGCGTTCTGCATGGAGACAGGTACCTTGCTCCAGCATTAAGTGCCAGGAAGTTCCATTTTCCAGCCGGGTTTACTGCAGATCCAGGAGCCGGGGAAGGTGGGGGTGTAGAGTTGTCACGATCATTGCGTTTGAAGGAGGGCGATTGCCACGAGGAACATTCGAAAGCGTGATCCATGCTTGGCAGCTGGGGTCATGATTTTGAGTGACCGAGCGAGCCGAATATTTGAATGGCAAAACTGTGCGCGAAGGCAATTTATGGATTCAGCAGGCTTTCGATTCGGAAGCGCAGGAATTCCCTTGGTTGATCTGGAGCGAAGGGGCGGCTACTGCGCCAGGTGGTGGTCGTGGTGCCGTCGGCATGGTGAAACGTGTTTGCGAGAACAACCGCATCCACGCCCCCGGTCCAGGTGATGAGATCGGCGGAAGTTTCCGGAGTGACTCGGACGTCATCAGCGGCGACATGGCGCGTGATGCTGAGAGTGGGGAATGCCACTCCATCGAGGGTGAGGCTCCCGATAGTGAGCGCATCTCCGATGGCGTACTCCACAAAGTCTGTGAGACCGTTGTGGTTGCTATCAGCATTCGGATCGCCCGTGAAGATCGTTGCGTCGCCAGTCCCCGGGCTCCCACCGGCGGATGCGCTGGGTCGCCAGTTCTGGGGATCGTTCGGGTCGTTTGGGAGGGAAGCTTGAACGCGGGTCAGGCTGGGTCCGAGGCCGTCCGGGCTGATGGGCCAGGGCAAGGTGTCTTGATAGTGGAAGCTCTCGATCTCGGAATCATCAGCGGCAAGAAGCGTGATCAGTTCTCCGGCATTCTCGAGGGCAGTGCCATTCCTGAACTCGCCTGCGATGGTGAGATCCCCCCCGTATTCCGCTTCAAAGGCGGTCCGGTCGTGCACGACGAGGATGTAGCCGCCGGCCCCCACGATGGTGCCAACGGGAAACCCGAAGTCCAAGCCTGCACCGAAGTGAACGCCGCTCAGGTCGATGGGCGAGGCGGAAGTGTTGACCATTTCCACGAACTCGAGAGTCTCGCTCGTTCCGAGGGGATTGTACATGAGTTCGGTCACCGCCAGGTTTTCGCGGGCAGCGAGGTTGCCCACGTAGAAGGACGCTTCTGTTAGAGCGGACCATTCCCCATTGAGGAAGGTCCTGGCCTTGATGGTTTGCGATTGGTTGAGCGTGAGGGGATCGTTGTAGACCGTGCCCAGCGCAGTTTCGGTCCAGGCCTCGCGCGGGTCGCTCCCGTCGTTGGTATGGTAGATCGTCCCAGCGGCGGCCGAAATTATGAGCTCGAAACCAGTGGGAAGAATGCCGCCGTGTTCGTTGAAGACGGGCGCATCGAGATCCGGGTAGAGGTCGTTCTGCTTCAGAAGATCCACCAGGAAATCGGTGCGGGTTGGGAAATAGGTGGTGAGGAGGCGGTCGCGTTCCTGCTGCCACTCGACGTCGCGGGTAAAGGGCTCGCTCCGGCGCCGGTAGTCTCCCCAGCGGGCGGATTCGCCAATAATGGCGGAGTAGATCTCGGTGGCTCGAGCCTCCCAGATGGCGGCCGTTCGGGCGGGCGTGAGGGCGCCTCCGTTGAAGCAGTGCCGGTGGACGTGGTCGGAGTAACGCAGGCGGAACTCGGGATTCTCGCGCAACTTGGTGTAGACCCGGACCAGCGTGTTGGGATCGTCGACGTTGACGTTCCGGGTGACATCGATCTCGAACATGCTGGCCTCCATGTCCCAGGGCATGCCGATCCAGGTGACGAGGTTGGGGCCTCGGGATTTGCGGATGGAGCGCATGTTGTTCGAGTGGAACACTTCCGGGCCGTCACGACTTCCCATGTACTGGTGCATGAGCATGTAATCGATCAAGTTGGAGATGTTGACGTGGGTCTCCATCTCTTCGAATCTTGCGCGGGTGCGAAGGCCGGAGTCGGCGAGGTCCTGCATCGCGTTCCAGGCATCGAAAGTGCCATCCAGAATTTTGGTGGTGGTGGTGCGGCGATTGATCGAGTCGTAGTCTTCCTCCACTCCGCCGAAGTGGGAGACGCCGTAGTAGGCGCGGGGATACTCGACCGGGTTGTAGAGCCCCCAGTAGAGGCCGTTGATGTAAAGGTGCACGTAAGTTGCCTCGCCGGAGGTCTGCCCCATCGCCTTCATGATGTCGCGCGCAAAGGAATCGCGAATGTACTGCGACTGCTCGCGTTCGGAGGTGCCTACGTTATTCCCAATCTGGGAGGAGCGGGTCCAACCATGCGCATTCTGACCTCGTAGAATTATACTATCGAACTCTTCGACGGTGGTATTCGGGAAGAGTTGATACTTGAGTCGCTTCGGCCCGTACTCTCCTCGGAACTCGACCCGGAAGCTGTGCTTGGGCTGACCAGTCGGACTGCGCGAGCCATTGCCATGGATGCGGATTCCGCAGTTCGCCTGCTTGTCGCGGGTTGCATCGTCAGGGTGGAGAAACTCGAAGGAGACCTCGCGTTCCCAAGCCCGGCCTTCGCTGCGGGGATTGGCGTAGATGCCTCGCGGGTTGTTGAAGAATTCGTCCTGCGGGACGACAATCGAGAGAGTGCGAATACTTCTGAGTCCGCCGATGATCTCGTCGCGATAGGCGGCGTCGCGGACCACCCGGGGGTCCATTCCGTAATCGACCGCTCTCGTTCCCCAGGTCGATGGAAATCCCGCTGGGTTCGCAGATTGGCGAATGACGTTGTTCAGAAAGAGGTAACTGTGGGTATCGACATCGGTCGGAATGAGTCCCGCCTTGAAGGCGGCCGCGCGAACCACGGTGGTCGTCGTGATCGGGATCGGACCATCATAGATGCTACCGTGAGTGGCGGTCGGATTGCTGCCGTCAGTGGTGTAGCGAATCTCGGCGTCGTCGGTGGTGGTGGTGAGGGCGACGGATTGGGTGACGTCGTAGAAACCGCGATTGATGCTGAACTTGGTGTCGGCGACCTTGCCATCGAAGCCGGAGCCGTTCGGGTCCTCCGGAGTGGGAGTGGCGAGATAGCGCGTGGTTCCGGAATCGTCGAAGCCATAGGAGACATCGGAATACTGTGCGGGATAGGCGGGCGCGAACTGGGAGATCAGAGTTGTTCCATTCGGCGCGACGAGGGCGAGGAATTCGCCGCTGCCGTTCAAGTTGAAGTTGGTATGCAAAGGGGAACCGGCAGCGGTTCGGTCTTTGCCGGAGGCGAAGATCAGCAAATTCGAGCCGCCCCCCACGGTGGTGCCGTTTGGGATCCGCCATTTGGTGAGGGAGGAGGGATCCTCGGTGAGATAGTATCCACCGAGATCGAGAGGGAAGGGGTTTGGGTTGTGGAGTTCGATCCAGTCCGATCCATCACCGTCTTCGTCGTCGAGGATGTTGTCGTTGCGCGCGAGGAACTCGCTGATGAATGGTTCGCCTGGGGGAAGGTTGATTCCCACGGTCACCTGTGCTCTGGTCTCGCCGCCTTCCCCGGTGGCGGTTAGAGTGTAGGTGGTGGTTGTGGCGGGAGAGAGAGAGGAGTTTCCGCTAATCGCAACCGCTCCAATTGTGGGGGTGATCGTGACGCGGTCCGCCCGTTCGACTTCCCAGCTGAGGGTGGAGGACTCTCCGGAAGCGATGGACTGCGGATCAGCGGTGAAGGTGGTGATCGTGGGCGGAGGAGCGCCCCCGAGATTTGCAGTGAGCCACTCGTTGAGGTCTGCGATCTGTTGGTCCGTGAGCGCCGCGCGGTAGACCAGCACTTCGATGAGGTCGCAGGCGGCCGTGCTGGTGGCCGCGCCGAATCCAGGAACCGCGGTCGATCCACAACGAAGATCGCCCAGGTAAAATCGATCCGTGCTGGTGGTGTGCCCGTTTCCGCCGTTGGTGAGGACTGCGGTGGGAGTGCCGTCGGTATTGAACCATTCGTCGACTCCGTTCGCATCCATGCGTGAGCTTCGAATGAAGGGGACGTCCAAGGGAATGTCCTCCGAGTGGCCGGTGACACTGCCGTTGTCTTTCCGGATCGAAGGGTCGGAGGCGAGATTGAAGTGATTGCCCGGGTTGGTTTGGGTTCCGGCGATTGATCCGAAGCCGATCGGCCGAGTGAGATTGGCCCGATCGGAGGCGGCGTAGACTGCGATGATGGTCAACTCCGCCAGACCTTCGCCATTGTTGAGGGGGCCGGTGGCGAGCAAGTCGTTGGTGTTTCCGCTGAAGCGCACGCCGTCGAGTTGGAGCGGGCTGAGGGGCCCGCCGTCGATCAAGGAGAGAGTGGGAGGAGAGTAAATGACCCCTCCCACGTCGCCCACCACCACCGCGTGGTGGCCCTTGCCCGATGAATCCGCCCAGTGCCCACCGCCTGGGTCGTAGTCGCTGTCGCTGTCGCGCAGCCATAAGACGAGGTCATCGGCGATGCCGGGATCGTTGGGCGCGAGTTCGGCCGACCAGGATGGCGCTGCGAGTCCGAGAAGGGCGAAGTACGAGCAGAGGCAGCGAAGTGTCATGGGGGATTGATGACGGTAGAATATGGTGAACAAAAAATCGCACTCATCCTCAAGCCCTCTCCCCGAGGAGAAACCATGGGGTTTACACGATGCGAACTCTCTCTCCCGGCGGGTCGGGGCGAACTAAAATTGAGCTCCCCCGGGATTTGGGGATTCCGCAGGTTTTCAAGTTCTGGCAGCAGAACGACGCAGAGCGCAATCACCACGGGACAGAGATACATCATCCATTGCTTGGAGGCGCGCTGCTTGCGGGGTCTCATCACCGGAGGCCGGTCTAACAGCTTGAAGAGACCGTCTCAAGGGTGATCGTTTGGGGGCTATCCTGAATGAGAGCTGACTTGGGCGCCCTGCGTGACCCGGGCAAGGGCAAGGGCAAGGGCAAGGGTCTGTTCGAGAACCAGGTCAGTGGCGGGGTTGGAAGAGATTCGGAAGAAGAAGTCAGGCGCTGCGAGGGGCGCGGCGAACAGGCCCCGCGGCCCTTTTCCCGTGGTGTTCATGCCCGAAGGTCAGGCGTGGATGAGATTTAAAGGAGGACGGGCGGGGACGGGGATGAGGACAATCGCAGGCAAATTTCCTTCTCGGCGGGATCCCATTTTTTTGGCAAACTGTCTAGAATAAGAGGGAACGAGGACTGAACGACTTGATCCGATGAGGAGTCGGCCATTGATTGGGCGATAAATTCGTATTATTTTCTATTGATTCGACCAAGGGTCGAACGGTATGGGTTCGCTGAGAGGCCGACATGCCTCCGAAACGAGCTGCAAACTGTCGTACGATCAAACAAGGGATTTACCAATGGCCTTCACACCAAGCAAAGACCACAAGCGCCGGGAGCGCGAACAGAAGAAATTGGATAAGCGCATTGCTCGCGAGGCCGCGAGGGATGAAAAGATCGCTGCCGAGCAGCTCGCCGAGCAGCTCGCCGAGGAGGCGGCTGCCGAAGAGGCTGTTAAGAAGAGTAAGGCAGAGCATCAGGCTAAGCTGGAAGCGGAGTTTGAGGCCGAGCTCGAGGCCGAGCGCAAGGCCCAAGAGGGCGAGTGAGGGTGATGACTCGGCTGGCCTGGCTCTTGGTAGCTGGGGCAGGCCGATCCTAGGGCAGGAGCGCGGTCCATTTGTCTTTCCTGAATTCGGCGACAAGGTCGAGCTTCGGGAAGCGATTCTCGATCGGTTCGAGAAGAGAGCGATGCGTAGTGGGCATGCTCCGCATCAGCGGCGAAGCCCTCGGGCAATCAG
>Ga0114996_10010280_pt1 | contig 10173 bp, 7 predicted proteins | sample ArcticOcean_MG_C_4_FD_87039 | JGI IMG/M metagenome (GOLD analysis project Ga0114996, IMG submission 87039) | Marine microbial communities from western Arctic Ocean - ArcticOcean_MG_CB4_134 | ecosystem: Environmental > Aquatic > Marine > Oceanic | place: Arctic Ocean: Canada Basin | collected...
CCTACGACCGGGGTAAGTCGTGGAGCGGCACATTCCGTTTTCCCGACTTCGGCGAAGCGGGCCTCGCCGCACGGACAGACTACCTCGTCAACGGCAAGCACGACATGACAGCCTTCGTCACAGTGTCGAAGCCGAACGCCCGTGAGGGGCGGCCGGTCTGCGTCCGCACACGCGACGGCGGCAAGACGTGGCAACTCGTCGCCTACATCGGGCCGGAACCGCCGGGGCAGGATTACGCGATCATGCCGGCTTCCGTGCGGCTCGCGGAGGATAGCATCCTCACCGTGTTTCGGCGACGGCATTGGATCGAAGCATGGCGCTCTGACGACAACGGCCGCTGGTGGACGTTCAAGAATATCCCCGTGCCCGACACCGGCCGCGGCAATCCCCCGAGCCTCACGAAACTTAAAGATGGCCGCCTGGCGCTCGCCTACGGATATCGCGCCGAGCCCTACGGCATTCGCGCCAAGCTCAGCAGCGACAACGGCGAGACATGGACTGACGACGTCATCCTGCGCGACGACGGCGGCAACTGGGATTTAGGCTATCCGCGCACCGTACAACGCCCCGACGGCAAACTCGTGACCGTCTACTACTACAACAACTCGGCGAACGCCGAGCGCTTCATCGGCGCCACTATCTGGGACCCGGGCCAGGGTCAAGGCGTCGCCAAGTAAGCTATTCTTGGGCCAAAGGGAACCGCACATTATGACGACCTCACGACGCAATTTCATCGCGGGCGCTACCGCTCTCGCCGCCGTGCCAGCTCTGCCGGCCGTGACCACCGCCGAACATCATTGGAGCGACGTTCGCCTCGCGGTGGCGACCTATTCGCTGCGCAAGTTCAGCCGCTCGCAGGCGATCGAAATCGTCAAGAACCTCGGCATCAAGTACGTCAACGTCAAGGCGTTCCACATGCCGTACTACCTGTCGAAGGAAGACCTTGTAGCGGCCCGCGAAGAGTTCGAGAAAGCCGGACTGACGATCGTTTCCGGCGGCAATATCGGCCTCGGCAAAGACGACGAAGACTTCGTCCGCTACCATCTCGAATACGCCAAGAACGCCGGCATTCCTACTGTCGTCTGCGCGCCGACGCACGCCAATCTCGGTTACATCGAGAAGTACGCCAAGCAGTTCGACATCAAGATCGCGATCCACAACCACGGCCCCGAAGACAAGAACTATCCGAACGGCGCGAGCGTCCTCAAGCGGGTCAAGAATATGGACCCGCGCATGGGCCTGTGCCTCGATCTGGGACACGCCGCACGCACCGGCGTCGATGTCATCGAAGAGATCGAGATGGCCGGCGACCGCCTCCACGACATCCACATTAAGGACTTGACGAGCTTCACGGATAAAGGCAGTCAGGTTGAAGTCGGCAAGGGCGCCATGCCGGTGGCTCGCGTGTTCGCGACGCTCAAGAAGATCAAGTACCCTGGCGTCGTTGGCTTGGAGTACGAGATCAACGCCAACGCACCCGAAGCCGGTATGGCCGAATCGTTCGCCTACATGCGCGGCGTACTCGACGGCCAGCGAGGCTGACCGAGATCGCCAACCCAGGTGGACATCGGCCTTCGGCCGAGCGCGGAGGTCGCGCATAGCGCACAGTCACCGCCGATTGGGGCACGGCAAAGCCGTGCGCCACGAGAGCAACCCAGCCACCAGCGCTACAATCGGGAATCGGAGATTCCCATGCGCATCCTACTTCTCGCCCTAACCCTCGCCGCAACACTCACCGCCGCCGACTTCGACCTACTCATCCGTAACGCTCGCGTCGTCGACGGCACGGGCAACCCGTGGTTCCTGGCGGATGTCGGAGTCAAGGATGGCAAGATTGATGCCATCGGAGACCTCGCGGGCAAGACCGCTGATTCCGTGATCGACGCCGACCGCCGTGCGTTGACGCCCGGCTTCATTGATGTCCACGCGCACATTGAGGGACGTACGTACCGACCAGGTATCGCGGACTACCCCGATGCCTTCAACTACACGCTAGACGGGAAGACGACCATGATCACCGGCAACTGTGGCTCGTCAAAGGTTGACCTCAAGGCTTGGTTCTCGGATCTGGAGCACGGTGGCCTCGGGCCGAACCTGATGACGCTCGTCGGTCACAACTCGGTTCGGCAAGCGGTGATGGGCGACGCCAAGCGCGCCGCCACATCTGACGAGTTACAGCAGATGAAGGACATCGTCGCCGACGCTATGAAAGCGGGCGCGGTGGGCTTGTCGACCGGCCTTATCTATATTCCCGGCACTTATGCGGACACGGATGAGGTCGTTGCGCTCGCCAAAGTCGCGGGTTCGCACAGCGGTGTGTACGCGACACATATGCGAAACGAGGGAGCGGAGGTACTCGAGGCGATCCGCGAGGCGGCCTATATCGGCCAGCAGGCCGGCACGCCGGTACAGATCTCTCACTTCAAGATCAGCAACAAGCACCGCTGGGGTGGAAGCGACAAGTCGATCGAGTTGGTCGAGGAGTATCGCCGCAAAGGAGTGGACATCGTGGTCGACCAGTATCCGTACAACCGCTCGAGCACCGGAATCCGAACAACTTTGCCGACGTGGGCGCTGGCGGACGGGCAGGAGGCGATTCGCGAACGGCTACGCGACTCCAAGACCCGCGGCGAGATCATCGAAGGCATGAAGGAGATCCTCGACAAAAAGGGTTTCGGCGACTACTCCTACGCCATGATCGCGTCGTGTGACTGGGAACCCGAACTAGCCGGTAAGACCGTTAGTGAAGTGAATGTGCTTCGAGGCCGCCAAGCGACAATCGATAACGAGATCCAAACGATTCTCGAACTCGTCGAAAAAGGCCGCGTGCCGATGGTCTTCCACTCGATGAGCGACGAAGATGTCGAGCGCATCATGCGGTACCCGAATACGGCGATCTCGAGCGACGGATACATCTTGAAGTTCGGTGAAGGCGTGCCGCACCCGCGCTCCTATGGAACCTATGCGCGGGCTTTCGCGGAGTATGTGCGTAAGAAGAAGGTGCTGACGCTAGAGGACGCTGTTCGTAAAGCGACCTCGTTGCCGGCGCGCACGTTCAAGCTCGAAGACCGCGGGCTGATACGGAAGGGCTATGCCGCTGACTTGGTGCTGTTCGATCCCGAGAAGGTGCAGGACAACGCGACGTTCCAAAACCCGCATCAGTATTCGAGCGGGTTCGACTACGTGATCGTCAACGGCGTTCCGGTGGTTGCCGACGGTAAGCGGACCGATAAGCGGCCCGGACGGGTTTTGCGCCACGGCATATAAAGGGAGACTGCTATATCGGCCGTTGGCCGATCTCTAGGTCGCGCACGGCGCGGCCCGGCAGGCGTTTGGCTGCGATGATGCCCCACAAAGTGTCGGGACCTTGGCGCATGGCAAGCTGCGAGGCGGGTTGCCGCTTGTCGGGGCCCGTGATCAATGGTGATGGGTCATCGCAGCCTCACGGCCGCGGCTCTGAGTTTGACGGAGTGACGATTTAGCCGCACGTCGGATGTGAGTGACGGAGATCTACAATCTTTCCGAGCGGAGCGGCGGATGTGAATCCGGCGGCCGGCACGGCGAAGCCGTGCGCCACAAGCTAGCCTCTGCGTCGGGACCGCTGCTTCCCGCTCTCCGACGGACGAGCCTCGTTGACACGCAATACCTTATCGTCGATCGGTACGCGGTTGAACCGCTTGATGATTGCTTCAACGTCTTCCGCGCTCGACGCCTCGACGAAGGCGAATCCCTTCGACTCCTGCGTCTCAAAGTCCCGAATGACTTTTACTTCGTCGAAGACGATACCTTCGGTGTTGAGCCAGCCTTCGATCTCGTCGGCGGTGACCCACTCTGGAAGGTTCCCCATGAAAACGGTTTTGCCCATGACCGACTCATCCCTGGGAATTGGATTTACAACACAGGGCTATTATTACCAGACAGCAACGCGGAAGCAAATCTCTATTTTGGGCTTGCCACGGTAGCCGAACGATGACCGGCAACCGTGTTGGGAGCAAGCCTCCGCGCTCGTTCATCTCTCTATCTGCTACGATCGCTGCCGATGAAACGGATATGGTTGCTACTTGTTCTCATCGCTTCGCTTGCCGCGTGTGGCAGCGAGGACTGGCAGGCCCCTGCATCCCGGAACGCGCCCATCACCATTCTGGGTGCAAAGCTCATTGACGGTACGGGCGCGGATACGATCGAAGACTCGGTCGTGATCATCGAGGGGACGCGGATTCAGGCTGTGGGGTCGCGCGCGGAAACGCCGGTACCTAAGGGCGGCGAGATCATCGACGGCACGGGCAAGACAGTCATTCCCGGTCTGATCGATCTTCACACGCATTACTTCGGTGACCGAGCCGAGATGGAGCGGCTGCTGCGCGCGCAACTGCGGTTCGGCGTGACGACGTCGCGAAGCATCGGCGCGGACACGGAGGAGCATCTCGCTGTGATCGCCGAGGCCCGCGCGGGCAAGCTTCCCGCGCCGAGACTGTACACGGCGGGGCTCGGCTTCACGCATCCCGACGGGCATCCGATTCAATTGCCGTTCGTCCGCCGACCGCCCACCGTTGAGGAGGCCCGCACGGGTGTCGCGGAACTGAGTTCGCAAAAAGTTGACTTTATCAAGATGTGGGTCGAGTCAAAGAACGGCACGCTAGCGAAGATTAATCCCGAGACGCGGCAGGCTATCGCGGAAGAAGCGGCGAAGCGTCACATTCCCGTGGTTGCCCACGTGTTTGACCTCGCTGATTTGGAGCAGCTCATTGACATCGGCGTCCGGCAGTTTTTGCACACCGTCCGCGACACCGACGACATCAGCAACGAGCTGCTCGATCGATTGAAAGCCGAGGGCGTCCGCTTCATCCCGACGTTCACCGTCGCGGAGCGCCCCTGGTATTTCCCCGAGAACCCGGGTGAGTTGCAGGACCCCGAGATTCGCGCGTCCCTCGATCCAGCGCTCCTTACTGATATTGAAAACGAGCAAAACCAAAAAGAACTGCTCGCCGAGCCGAACATCTCGCGGCTCAAGGACGAGTATGCCCGCGCCGAGCGATTCGTCAATAAGCTCGTGGCCCACGGCATTCCGATCGGCGTTGGCTCGGACAGCGGCGCGGGGGTCATCGCGACCGGTTGGGGCACGCATCACGAGATGCAGCTATTCGTCAAAGCTGGGCTGACGCCGATGCAGACCTTGCGCGCGGCCACGGGGGAAGCTGCCGCGATGCTTGTCGAGGGCGGGCCCGGCTTCGGGACGATTGAGCCCAACAAAGCAGCGGACCTTCTGTTGCTCGACGCCGACCCGCTCGCTGACATCGCCAATACGCGGAAGATCAACCGCGTGATGCAAGCCGGGAAGTGGCTGGACCGCGAAGGAGAGTTGTCACCATGACGAAGCAGTACACCGCCGGACTCTCTTCACTCGTCGTCCTATTGCTCCTCGCGGCGGCGCCGCTCGGGGCACAGTTTCACCAGCGTCCTCCGGCCCCCAAGTGGGACTGGCTGCCGCCGACGATGAGCTATCCGAGCAAGCTCTCCGCCGACCGTTTCAACGACGACGAGTATCCGTCGACGACGCGCGACGCACAAGGCCGGACTTGGGTGGTGTGGTCGTCGTGCCGTCCGGAGTTCACCGCGCCGCTGCGTGGCAAACCCTACCGCCGCGACTGGCTCTGGCCCGACGACGGCGAGGACTCGATCATCGCCCGCCGGTATGACGGCGAGAACTGGTCGAACGAATATGTTGTCAGTACTGTTCCGGGCGTCAATCACAAGCCGCAAGTTGTTGCCGATGGCGACGGTATCCGTGTCCTATGGACGGCGCGGCGTGACGATCGCTGGTTCGCTTACGAGCGCCGCTGGCACGATGGCGAATGGGAAGCCGAGCAGCGCATCGCCGGTTCGAGCGAATCATTGACGGTAAGGGCTCGGGCGCTCACCAACGGCGGCATTCTCGCTGTGTTCCAGAAGATGGCGCCGCCACGCTTCGAGCTACATGCTCGTGTCTATCGCGATGGGGCATGGCAAGCAGCGGAGCAACTGGACGAATCACAGGGTCGCTGCTACCGTCCGTGGCTGCTCGCGCGGCCGGACGGTGCGTGGACGGTCGCGTGGGATGAAGAGCGCGGCGGTAACTACGATGTTCACGTTCGTGATTCCGACGGGGCGGTTGAGCGCATCACAACCTCGGCGCTCTGGGATACATCACCGACACTGGCCCTAGCGCGCGACGGCCGAGTGTGGCTTGCATGGGAGCGCCGTGAACCATACGGCGGTCGCTTCGCGTATCACGGCCGTAGTATTTTCGGCAAAGTCCGCCGAGGTGGACGTTGGCAGTGGGCCCCGTCGCCGTTCCCCGAGACCGACCCCGGCCGGTTGACTCGACACTCGTCCTACTGGGCGGCGCACACCATGTCGGAAGAGCGCTATCCGCAACTGCTGGCGCGCGGGAACGGCGAGTTGTGGCTGTTCTGGCTGGGCGGCGGACGCATGTCGAGCGTTTCGTTCAGCGGGCGCGTGTGGCGCGACGGCAAGTGGACGGATCCGAAGTTGCTGTTTCACAACTCGACTCCTTACACGTCGTTTCAGCTTCCATCGGTACGCGAGGGGGTGGACCTGCGCGCGACCGGGCGCGGCCCCTACCAGACGCCGCTGGCGAATCAAATGACGCTGGCTCTCGATGACAGCAGCGGCGAGTTGTTCATGGCGTATGAAGTGCCTAAGAAGCGACACATCACTGACGCATCGTGGAACCGCACGACCGTGCAGCGGCCGGCAGCCTATGGCGCCGATGTGTACGGGCATCGAGTCAACCTCAATGAAAAGACGTATCGCTTTCCCACCGTGGTGGATGACCTCGCGCCGATCGAGTCGCTTGCACCTCGCACGTACCGGAAGAACGAGAAGGTCACGATCTCTGAAGGCGGCAAGGAATACACGTTGGTGTGGGGCGACATGCACGGCCACACGGAAAACGATGGTATCGGCACGCTCGACATGTACTACTCCCACGGGCTGTTCGTCACCGGGATGGACTACGTGGCCTCCTCGAACCACGACTATTCGCCAGACTTCCTGACGCAATCAGAGTGGGCGGCGACCCAAGCGCTTGCGACGGTGCTCAACGCGATTCCGGAGCGGGTCGCGCTGAGCGGCTGGGAATGGACGACGGGCGCTCAGGACGAGCGCGGCGGTCATCGCGCCATGTACTTCCTAAACGACAACGGACCGCTCTACCGCAGCACGACTTGGGGGTCCGACACCATCTACAAGCTGTATGCGTTATTGCGGGGGCAAGACGTGATTCTCCAGCCGCATCACAACAACTGGACCGGCTACGACGCGGAGTTGCAGCCGGTGTTCGAGATTACGTCCGCGTGGCGGCAGCAGCGCGAAGAAGCGACGAAGTTCAAGAAGGAAGGGTATGTATCGTCCGTGTGGGAAGCCCTCGATCGCGGGTACCGCATCGGCTTCGTCGGTTCAGGCGACAGCCATTGGATGGGCACCGGCGAGGACTACGGTATCACCGGCGCTTATGTTGAAGAGCTGACGCGCAAAGGGGTGTTCGAGGCGATTCGCAGTAAACGCGTTTTCGCGTCGACCGGCACTCGCGCTCAGATCGACTTCCGAGTGAACGGGGCGCTCATGGGTGGCGAGATCGAAGCGAGCGGTCCGGTCAAGATTGAAGTCAAGGTTCAAGGCGACGCCGACCTCGATGCGATCGAGATCGTGAAGGACCACAAGGTGATCCACGCGGTGGCCGGCGACGGTCCCGGACAGGCCTTCACGTTCGTCGATCGGGAGCCCGGATCCGACGGGGATAAACCGTCATACTACTATCTGCGTATTCGCCAGAAAAATGCGATGTATGCCTGGACGAGCCCGACCTGGGTCGACTGGAACTAAGTACCACTGAGTACCGTAGGGGCGTGCGCATGTCATTTTCGACGCCCTAATCCGAACAAACTAAAAGGCTTTGCAATCGAGCTTCAGCTTGATCCCCCGACCCCACCCTTAAGTGCCCTCAGCTCAAACCCTTAGGTAACACCCTTAAGTACTGTCCTGAGGTATCACCCCTACGACTGGTTTATAGGGACATATCCCTAAAGTATTTCGTACGAACACTCCATTCAAAATTTGCCCGCCCGTTGCGACGATAAGAACGTCAAAACACAGAAGCAGGTGAAACAAACATGTACGGTATCCCAGCGATAGAAAAAAACGACTCCCCGATCGATCGCAGTCTGCAACGGCTCGCCGGCGCGGTCCTGATTCAAGCACTGCAGGACGCCAGCAGCGGCCCGCGGCGCGCACGGGAAGAAGCACTTGAGTGGATTCAAGGCCGAAGCACATCGAGATTCAGCTTTTCCTTTTGTTGCGGTATCCTCGGGCGTGATCAAGACGACGTGTTGCAACGCCTGCAGCGCTTCGCATTCATGCCACGCTCCGAGGACGGTTCCTCCTCCTTCTATGGCGCTTCGATGGGTGCCTTTTCTTCCGGCGACTGAGGTTCGCCCGGCAACGGGCGGGCCTCGCCTTTTTCCTGCCGGACCAAGAGCACGCACCCTGCGCCTAGCTTGATCTTGTGACGCCTCACTAAGCGCGATAATAAGCGTAGCGATGGGAGGCCGGTGCTGGCGATTTGTGCTCGTGATAGTCGCCTGTGTGGCGATTAAACCCTCCGAGATAGCCGCGCAACCAGACGACCGCTTCGCTGCTCGCCGGGAAGCCATGGTTAGCGCACAAATTGAAGGTCGGGATATCCGCTCGGCCGATGTTCGTCGGGTGATGCGGAAAGTGCCTCGGCATGAGTTCGTGCCGGAGGATGCAAGGGGATCGGCCTATCTGGATCACCCGCTTCCGATCGGCTACGGACAGACGATCTCGCAGCCTTACGTCGTCGCGTTCATGACGGAGCAGCTCGATCTCAGGCCTACGCACAAGGTACTGGAGATCGGGACGGGCTCGGGCTATCAGGCGGCGGTACTTGCGGAACTTGCTGGTGAGTTGTTCACGATCGAGATCGTCGAGCCGCTAGGGCGGCGCGCGGCAGAAACGCTGGCGACGCTCGGCTACGACAATATTCACGTCCGTATCGGGAACGGCTACCTGGGCTGGCCCGAAGAAGTGCCGTTTGACCGCATCATTCTGACGGCTGCGCCCGAGAAGCTGCCGGAGACACTTGTGGAGCAGCTTGCTCCCGGTGGACGTCTTGTGGCTCCGGTTGGTCCTGTGTACGGGAGCCAAGAGATCATTGTGCTCGACAAGGGGAGAGACGGAAAGGTCCGGCGACGTTCGGTGCTGCCGGTTCAGTTCGTGCCGATGGTCGACGCACCGGCGCCGCAGTGAGGGGCATGCCGCGCCCCTACGCTTTCTAACATGGCGGGATGCGGAGTTCCCCGCCGCTGTGCCACTCTAGAAGGTTCTGTTGATTGGCAAGAGAACCTCTCAACCGTTTCCCACAACAGACTAACCAAAGGCGGGTTCGAGTCCTAATATGAAGGCGTGGCAGGTTAACGAGTATTGCGATCCGGCCGGCATGACGTTCGACGAGGTTCCGACGCCGGAGCCGACGAAGGGCCAGATTCTCGTCCGCAACCATGCGGTCGGGGTCAACTTTTTTGACCTGCTGTTCATTCAGGGCAAGTATCAGGCCAAGCCGACATTTCCGTTCACCCCCGGCGGCGAGACAGCGGGCGTCGTCGAGGCGATCGGGCCCGGCGTCACGGACTTTGCCGTCGGTGACCGCGTTCTGGCGAACGCATACAGCGGCGGGTACTCGGAGTATTCGATCGCGCGATCGTGGCGCGCGTCCCGCATCCCAGAGAGCATGAGCTTCGAGGAAGCCGCCGGTTTCATGGTGGTGTATCAGACGTCGTACTTTGGACTGCATGAGCGAGGCGCGCTTCAGGCAAGCGAGACGTTGCTCGTGCATGCCGGAGCCAGCGGCGTCGGCATGGCCGCCATTCAATTAGGCAAAGAGATCGGCGCGCGCGTGATTGCCACCGCCGGCAGCGCTGAGAAGCGTGAATTCTGCCAACAGCAGGGCGCCGACTATGTACTGGATCACAGCAACGAGAACTGGGTGGACAAGGTCAAAGAGCTGACCGGCGGCATGGGCGCGGACGTGATCTACGACCCGGTGGGCGGCGATATCTTCGAGAAATCGACGAAGTGCATCGCGCCCGGAGGCCG
>Ga0114996_10010282_pt1 | contig 10172 bp, 2 predicted proteins | sample ArcticOcean_MG_C_4_FD_87039 | JGI IMG/M metagenome (GOLD analysis project Ga0114996, IMG submission 87039) | Marine microbial communities from western Arctic Ocean - ArcticOcean_MG_CB4_134 | ecosystem: Environmental > Aquatic > Marine > Oceanic | place: Arctic Ocean: Canada Basin | collected...
ATTTTCTTAAGAAAGAAACAACTGGAGCATTTGTCATCAACCAGTGTTCAAATTGGTGCTGACCTTGATCATGCCAAACATCTAAACCACCAACTTTATCAGCTTGGTGTGCTCCCTTCGTTCGTAGGTCAATAGTCCTTTCAAGGTCTCCGACACCTACACGTCTAGCTAACACATTAAAGGCTTCTGTATACTTCTGAACAAAACTAGGAGTAAACCCACCATCAGCATTTGTGCTTCCTGTGCCTTGTAATCTTTCAGTAATCGCCTCAATTATATTCTGTCGCGTTTCAGTTACTTGCTTCTTGTTAAGCGCAGTACCATACTGGTTCGTTGTTGTTTTAAGATCTTGTAAAGATCTTTCTATAAGAAGGATAGCTTCATCCATTACTTCTAGTGAACCCTTGTTTAGTTCACGGCTAAACGCAAGTACATCATCTTTTAAATCTTGACGACCCATTGCAAGCTTTGTAGCTCGGTCGGCTAATACGTCTAAAGCTTCTGCAAGCTCATCAATTTCTTGACGTAACTTCGGTGTAGACATTGGTTGCCACTTCTTTGGGTCAGTTGCATATGTATCTGGTTCCATATACTCAGAGGGGTCACGTTGAGATGGCTTCATAAATCTAGGGTCTTGGTCTCCAATTTTAACATTAGGAAGAACTTCAATATGTCCCTTAGGTTTGCTTACTTCAAGAACCTTGCCTTGCTCATTAGCCCGCAATTGTTCAGCGGGGGTAGGGTACCCTAGAGGTTTCTTTCTACCAACTCCTTCATCAACTGCTCTAGTAAGTGCTCGTTCTATATCTGGGTTGGTGAAGATTTTTTTCTGATTTGGAGATAACCAATGACGACGTATGTACGTAGCAGTTAACGAAACATTACGTGTATTACGTAACATGATATCTAAGATAGTTTCATAGAGTATCTCCTGTTTCTTTGCATCAGTAAGAGGTCCCTTTCTTGGGTAGAGTCTTTTATTTAATCTATCCCAGACTTCTTGTTTAGGCTTTATCTCATCTGGGTATACAAGAGTTCTTCCTGCTTTAATCGAATCTCTTCTGATATCATAAATAATTCTTCTAGCAGTTTCAGCAGCTTCTTGTACTTCAGGGGGAACCTTTAACAAATCAAGTTCTCCGGACGGTATATTCAGAGGGCTTCCAGTTTTTATCGCACTTGTGGCATCCATTATTAGACGCTCCATTATATCAAGTGCGTAGAAAGAAGTGTTCTCATCAAGAGTTCTAAGCCAGTGAATATTTGGATTAGCAGGTAAGTAGCCTAGTATAGGCTCAGTAAGAAGTTTTAATTCATCTTGGTCTTTCTGCGTCAAGCTTGCTTTCTCTGATTTACGCATAAGAAGTTTCTTTATATAACCGTACTTAGCTTCTTTATATACTTCAGGAGAAGAAACAAGATCTACTAAGTCTGTTTTAAATTCTTCTAGTGCACGTATTGCCTTAGAAAGTTCTCTAGTAATTTCCATTGCGGTATCATGTGCAGCCTTTATTTGCGTTTCACTAAGAGTTCCCCCTTCAACAGTTCTCAAACTATTCTTTGTAGCTTCAAAAGCTTCATCATACATGTTGAAAAGACGAGTAAATACTCCTTGTCCTCCCTCCGCAGCTGCACGTTCTATATCTGTGTCAAGTGTGAAACCAGCCATGCCCGCAATAGCACGACCTTTTTCTTCCTGTCTGTTAAGTTGGTGTTGTATTGCTGCCTTTAATCCATGTGCAGGATCTAGATAGCTTTGTCCAGTTGCCGGATCTCGCGCAGAGTTTCTAAAGACCATCTCACTATCTTTAAGTGAGTCAAAAAGACTATCAATATTATTGTCAATTAAGTGTGGCCCGTGTACTTCAAGCTCTGTTAAAACATCTCTAAGAGGTTTATAAGTTTCTAGAAAATTTGAAGCTGTACCATCAGCTGCGGTAGTTCGTACAATTCTTATAAGCTTATCAATTCCATGCGTTCCGGGAGAAATACCTGCTTCTATTATGTCAGACCATATACCCGCATCTTTGAATTGTTGCATAGCTGCTGGATTATTTTCATTAAACCATTTTGTTATGCTTTGTTCGGTTGTTATTTGACGGTACCATCTTGTTGAGGACTTATCAATAATACGCATACGGTCAACAGATTCAGCATATCCTGATAATTCTCTTGCGAAAAATCCCGGTAATCCTCCTCCTACAAATGGAATGTAACTCCCACCTTGTAAAAATCTTAGATTTCCTTTCCAACCGCCTCGTTGTACTGTTTCGTTTGCACCACCAAATGCGATACTAACCCACTTCGATTCTCCTCTAATAGGTATTGCATAAGAAATATCTGTACCAATAGCCCGTGCTGAAAATCCCTTTGAAGCAAATTCTACATCACCCCAAATTTCTCTATAAAGTTCATCACGATTTCGCATCCAGTCACTTATAGACATCCCATCTAATATACCAAGTGCTTTATTAGTAGTCCAGTTTCTTGCTGCGAATGCGGGCCTCTCTAGGTATAATCGAGATAATGCCCCGTTGATAGCATTTTGTATCCTCAGTAGTGACCCTTGTGTAATATTATACCTTTTTAAGACAGCTTCTGTAGCAGCTTCTTGTACCTCTCTATTAAATTTACTCCACCACTCAGGAAATGAGATGGCTTCCCAATCATCTGTTGTAGGTTTTGCACCTTTTTTGATCGTGACACCCTTTTTCAATTGTAACATTCCATCTTTTAAAGAAGGCATATTTAGAAAATCTAAGTCTGATAGAAGGTCTAATGCTCTAGCTTGGTCAGCGTACATAACGTCACTAATGTGTTTAGACTGTAACCACATTAGATATTCTGTTGGGTTATCTTCTTTACCTACTTTTTTCAAAGACATCAGTAGATCTTTAATTACTCCTGGACGGTCTAATGGCAGAGTTGCATCAAATCGAGGCCCAAGTGTTGTTAATATATTATGTAACTCACTCATAGTAGTAGTGACGTTCCGTGCACCAAAATCTCTTAAAGCACCTTCTACTAACAGTTCGGGATCTTTATTTCCAAAAGAGAACAGACTACGTACATGTTTTGCAGAATGGAAACTAGGAGATTCAATTACCTCCGCACCAGTCCTTGCGTAATCCGGACCAAATCTGCCAGCACCTGCTTTCCAGTTAGCTAGATCCAAATCTGCTAATTCATTTGCATTTGCTACGGCTTTATGTACTTTAAATATATCTTTTAATGAGTTGCCTTCATCAATATATGTTGCAGCGCGTGTAACAGCAGTACCTAAATCATTGGCTATGCTCTCAAATCTACCTGCTATGTTTATTGGAAGGTCTGGTGGAGCAGATAACCTCGCTGTCTCATCAAATACATCATTTAAAATTCTTCTAAATTCTATTAGTGCCTTTCGCTCTGTTGATAAATCTTGTATAGAAGAGGGAACAGCATCTGCTCGTACAGAGTACGTTCCAAATATATTGTTCTTTGCCCTAGCAAAGACTGCTAACCTACCTTCTGCAATAGGTTTAATCTTTGTAATTGGTTCTTGTTTTGCGAATCTTCCTTCTTTAATCTCATCAAGTAACGTAGTTAATCGCGCAAGTGCATCTCGATAAAGCTCAGGATCTAAACTGTCTCTAGTTTTCTCAAGAAATTTTCGTTGGTCAATAGCATACTTTTTGCTTGCTAGTTGAGTCACTAAATCTTTGTCTACACTATTTAAAATCTCTCGTGCTCTTACACCAGCAATTGTCATTACTTCTTTGAGAGGCATCTTCTTTTTTGGTATTACACGAACAGTATCAAGTGAAGGATCAAGTTCAGTTGGTAGACGTGGAATTTGGAAAGGAGATTCTCCAATTGGTAATTTTCTTAGATCTTTATAGTCACCATATGTTCTGACTTTTTCATAATAAGTGACACCATCTCGTAGATAGTTAATCCATTGCTCTCTTTCCTCAACAGGCATGTTAGGGTACTTCTTACGAATTAGTGAACTTACAATTGATTCTTTAACAGGGATGTTTTTATATTCCTCTGTGTCAACCAAGTAAGCAAGATCTTTAGTTAATTGATTTCTTTCTTTCTTTGTAAATGTTCTAGGAGTACTAATCTCGTCACCAAGTCTATTAGCAATAAAATCAAAAAAGTTCTCGTTTGGTTTAAATGATTTAGTGTCTGGTGTTTCTAATATTTGTCTAATATTCTGTTTAGTTGGTTGTAGTGGCTCACGAATACTTGGTGCTTTTGGATCAGGTACAAGAAGTGGCTTACCAGCGTCATCTACTTTACCGGCTAGTATATTATCCAATTGATTATTCAAGACTGTAGCTTCACGATCTACCTGTTGTAATTGTGCCCAAGTAGGAGTTGATACCTCACCCTTTATAATTGATTGAATAAGTTGACCTGTTCGATTGTTACCTACAACAGACATACGAGGCGTATTTTTTATAGCCCTTATAGTAGCTCCAAAAGTTCTTGTAGCCACACTACCCAAACCGAACTCAAGTAAGTTTAATGTTCCATATGCAAAACCAGCGCGAACTATCTGTCCTATAGTAAATGCTTCGTTTAATGCTTCACCTACGGTATACCCTTGGTTAAGTACTAGATCATTAAACGTCCTCATATTATTGAGCACAAACTGTTTTTCATAGGGAGTACCTGGAGCGGCTACTAAATCGTACTCAAAGAAACCACCTATTGCATCTTCCATCTCTTTACGTTCTTGTGGTGTAGCAAAATATGTATATATTCGGAAAAGGTCTCTACGATATTGTCCTCCAGCAGCTGAATCTGGGTGAACCATTTTTTCACGTAAATGCTTATAAGATTCATAAGGACTTGCATCTTTTAGTTCAGGAAACTCATCTATCCATGAGTTGTATCCCGGTAGCTTATTTAATGTAGCTTCAACAGTCCAAATAAGTTGTTCTGAATTGATCCTATTTAATGCCGAATCAAGTGACCGTCGTACTTCTCGTTGCTCCTGCTCACTTGCACCCATCCCTTTTACAGACAGATTAATCGAATTAGCTACTATATTTTGAACTAAGTCTAGAGTTCCCGCTCCTAATGTCCATGCTCCTTTTACCCCTAAATCTGCGACTTCCTCAGTTGTGCCCATCAGTACATCCATCGCGAACTTAAATGATTGAGGAGAATACCTATGACCACTATTCTGATTTAGTTCATTAAGTGCCTCACGCCACTTATCTGAAAATCCCTCTTCGTCATAACCCATTTGCGAAGTAAACACACCAAAACCACCAGCTCTTTCCCATGGGTCATGTTCGAATGTACCGACTATAACTCCGAAGGGATCTCTAAATGTTGATTCGGCAGTACCATCTATATAAAGTTCATCAAGTGCTATAACCCCGCCTATGAAATCTCGTGAGACTCCAAATAGTGTTTTGCCCACGGTTTGAAAAATGTTTGAATCATCAATTGATTTAAATCCATTAGCTAGTAAAAATGCATTAGTTACATAAGGACTATCTAGTAATGAAGATTGTTCAAGAGATAAGTCAATTGGTGCATCTAAAGAATAATCAACGTCACCCCTAATAAGAGCTTGTTCAGCAATATAGTTATCACGCCATTGGAGGACTGCCTGTTCCCACTCTGCTTTTTCCTTTGCCGTTTTAGCAGCTTGCACTACAATACTAGAAACTCCCGGTCGTACACCCTCTTTCAAAATATGTAGAAGATGCATCTGCTCTTCTCTATTTAAACCTAAGTGTGACCATTGATCTGAAGCAGCAGCTTGACTAGCCCCTACTATACTTCCCATACCAAATCTATTCTTTATAATCTCTTCTGGCGTTACAAGTAATGCTTCTATAAAAGTATGTATTGGGATATTATTAAATATAGGCATCGTGTATATTAACCCAAGTTCATGAGACGTTAGATCGTGTAATACGTACTTTTCAGCTGCTGGAAGTCTGTTAATCATCTCTTCACGAGCTTGTTCTATAGTCGCTTCATCTCTTAATGCATCATCACCATACTTCTTTCTAAGAAAGGCATCTGCTTCTAAGACAGTTGCAACTCTATAAAAAGGTACATTAGCTAAATCAATATCTTCTTGACTAACCCACCATGACATAGCCGATAAAAAATTATCTTCTTTATTGAAATCTTTAGTAAGCGCGTTTGCAAAATCTGGGTAAGCTTGTGCTAATTGTGGACTAGCCCCCTGTAACTCATTTGGTTCTGAAATATTAAGTTTGTAATCAAGTAATCCTGTTTGTACGTAAAAGTTTACTAAATCTTTAGAAGCAGTAGGAGTTGAAATAACATAATCAAAAAGTGCTGCAAATATTTCGGCTTCGCCCTCTTCCTTACCTCTTCTACTTTTAACAAAGAAAGTGGCCTCATCCCTATTTAATCCCTCAATCTCTGCTGTTGCATACCCCATAAACAAGTTTCTAGCTTCATGTAGTTGTTCTGGAGTTGACCCAAGTGCATACCATGCACCCTTTATAAGATCCTGCGTTATATCTTTACCCGACTTTTTTGCAGTCTGTTCATAAAATCCTTTTTTAAGAAAGGCAGTATCATAGTACTGCTCAGTTTGATCAAAAACTTTTTCTACATTTTTACCAAGTTTTAATTCAGAATTAATCGTGTAGTTTTGAAGGTTTAGATCTATTTTTCTTCTTGCTTCTTTAAAATCCTGACTAACTGATTCTGGGATAGTTAATGGACTAACGGGTTGTGCTGTACTTGTTACCCCCGTATCCACCTCTTCACTAGAAACTTGTATTCTTTTCTCAGGATTATTTAAATCAGAATCGTGTGACACATCACTTGAATTAGGATCTATTTGAGGAAGAGGATTTAGATTAGCAGGAAGTGGTAATTTAAACCTGTCTTCTATATTATCCGTTCCCGCTGCAGCTACATCTGGTGACAGATCTTTTGGTTCTAGTGGTTCTAGTGGTTGTGGGGGAACAGTAGGTGCAGGACCAGCTCGCTTTGGAACCGGACTTTGCTGTACAATTCGACGCAATTCTTCCATATCTTCAGGAGATGCTCCTGAATCACTTGCGGAGATCTTTTTTAGTAAGTCGTCTATTTCTTTTACGGACACTTAGCTTGCTCCTGTTACCTTAGTTTTTTCTTGTTCTTGATATTTGGCCCAATTTTGTGCTGTTGCAGCCGAATTTAGTTTATCTTTGTCTACATTAGCTAGTTTCTGTTGGGCAATATTATAAGCATTAAAACCAGTTTGAGTTCCATAGTAAGTAGTTGCAGCACCTGTCTGTGTTGTACCAGCAGTAGTACCTGCAACATTTGCTCCAGCACCATAGGTGATACCACCTCCACCAGTGTTGTTACTGCCACTCGGAGCAGGAGCAGGAGGAGTACTATCTGCAGGAGGAGTACTATCTGCAGGAGGAGTAGCGGCAGGAGTACTAGCTGTTTTTAATGCTGCTGCATAATCACGTTGTTGTTGACTCATCTTACCTTCAGCTTGATTTAATAATCCTTGAGGAATAAATCCATTAGGGTTTTCTTCTCTTAGTCGATTCACTTCAGCCATTGCAGTATTTCGATTTGTTACAACACTTCTGAGCCAATCATTATATTCTCGTAGGGCATCACTAGCACCTTCTTGTCGTGCTGGTCCTGAAAACATCCCATTGTCTGCTTGATTAATACCAAACTGTGTTATAGCACCGCCATCCCAGTCGGGTCTACCCCAAGCACCTTGGTACCTTCCTAACGTTGTACTAAAAGTACCTTGCTGTGGGAGAGGCTGGCTAGTACCAGCGACTTCTCCACTTATATCTCCGCCTGTTTCTATAAAGTCTGACATTACACCATTAGTTATAGTGATAACTGCGCCATCTTTGTATGTTCTTATAATAGTATTACCGTTTCGTTCTTCATGGTGGACGTTACCCATATTACCATAGAAGCCTTGTTGACCTTTAACGGTTGCTTGCATAGCTGCTTCTGACTCAGACCCCATAGGATCTCTACTCGGCATAGGACTTGTAGTAGGTCCTTTATCAGATTCTGTAGTAGGTCCTTTATCTGCTTGTTCTCTGTTCAATTTAAGAGAAGTTGCAATCTTATTTAGAATACTATCAAGATCCATAGGAGCTGTAGAGTCAGTAGTTGGGACACCTGCGTTTTTTCCGGCAGGTGGCGAATAATTTGGAGGAAAGCCGCTATATCGTCCTTCAAGTCCTATTTGCCCCATTGTCTTTGAATCATTCCAATTCTGTAACCAATCTCCACCAGCCTGTAATACCTCGGTTGCACCAAAAGCAGCACCTGCTCTAGCACCTAATCCGTAATCGGTCATACCAGGATTTGTAGAAGCAAGAAAGTTAGGGAATATTACATCAAATTTAGCAATATCTAAAGGAGGCTCTCCTGCTCCCATAGGAATACTAACAGGTTGTTTAGCATATCGAGGGTCACTAGCAAGCCTAGCTTGTCCTAGAATATACCCTACCCAATGTTTAATTGTATTTACCATAGCAGCAGTTGAGGGGTCGGCTGCTTGTACTTCATCTGGAAATGCTTGATCAATTACATCCATATTACCACCAGCATTTAAAACTGCTTGTAACCACGGTTTAACAGAAGCAGGAACGCCCTCACTTAATGACTTTGTACCGATTGCTAACTCTGATTCAGGATCAATAAACCATTGTCCTGCTCCAGTTTTATCATTAGCGTCACGAGGAATCCATCGAACTGAAGCAGGAGATGGACCAATCCAAGGCATCAAGTCAACTATTGTAGGAGATGCATCTGGTCTAAGTGGGTCATACGAATAAGCTAATCCTGTTTTAATTAACTCGGCAGATAACGCGGGCATCTGGTATTCTCTTGGGTTTATTCCATTATTCCTAGTTACTTCACCATCAAGCTGTTGGTACATCTTTGAAAGTACTGGAATTAATTCTTCCGAAGAAATTCCTAAAGTAGTAAGATCTTCCGAAGAAAGCTGCAACATATCTGGATTACGTAAAGCATCAGCTAAATCCCACCAAGAATCTGTGTATAATTTAATAACGGTATTATCGTATACTTTTTCTCCTAAGCTTCCAACTAAGGGAGAACGTAACAATACATTAAAAAGAGCAGGGTCTAGTTTAACTGAAAAGTCTTGAGGAGTACTTGAACCGTCTGCTGATTTAGCCATAACACTTATCTGAATTGTGTTTGGTTCAGGAGCTTGTGTAAATATTCCGTCTTCAAGAGCGCCCGGTTCATCTTGTTGTTGCTTTACTGAATTTTTAGCCGCAATTAATGCAGCGTAAAGAATAGCTTCATCAGATGAAATAGTTAAGTTTTCTTCAAAACCACCACTATTTTTTACTTTCCATTGGTACTGTCCAGTAAATTTATTTGAATAAAACTGTGTCCAGAATTGTACCCATGCTTCAAACTTAGCAGCCGTATCAGGATCTTGGTCTACTTTTAACCAATCTTGATATGCGGCACTAACTGCGTCATGAGTTACTCCTTCAGGTAGATTCCCCTTAAAGGAACTATTTACATTAAGTGCATCGTATGCTGTGTCTGGGGGTGACCCTTTCATTTGCCAATCAGCATAGTCTAAAGGAGAATCCCAATTTGCCTGTATGCTTGGGTCTGTGTTGGGTTTATGGCCTTTTGCGTGTGACATTAACTCACTCCTTGTTTATCAATTTGTGTGAGCTTTTTTTCTAACTTGGCGGCTATTTCAACCATCCAATCTGGCCCAAGTTGTTCGACAATTTGTAACTGTTGTTCAGGTTGCATCCCTACATATGAAGCTCTTAATATTGAATCTATCATTGCATCTTCTGGATATGTTTCCATAATGTTTTTACGAAGACGTAAAATAGCATCGAATATTTTATTATCTAGTTTTTCAGGATAACTCTCTTTAGCCATTAAACCCCCGGTGGCATCTGTATGTTATTTAGCGGGTTCTCTTCTACTGGAAGAGGAGTCGCATTATCGGCCATACCTTGATCAGCTCCCAACTGTGCCAATAATCCTTCCATCTGCATTTGGTCTGGAGGTGGCTGCATTGGTGCTGGAGACTCTGGTGTGCCTTGCTGACTCATTTGTCCACGCATACCTACTTCATCCACTGTCATTGGTTGTGGACTAATACCAGCTTCTGCATTCTGTTGTGCTACATTAGCTAGTTC
>Ga0114996_10010286_pt1 | contig 10170 bp, 13 predicted proteins | sample ArcticOcean_MG_C_4_FD_87039 | JGI IMG/M metagenome (GOLD analysis project Ga0114996, IMG submission 87039) | Marine microbial communities from western Arctic Ocean - ArcticOcean_MG_CB4_134 | ecosystem: Environmental > Aquatic > Marine > Oceanic | place: Arctic Ocean: Canada Basin | collected...
CAATCACTTCCTCGGCGACTCCCGCGGGAATGACGACCACCCCATCGCGATCTCCCAGGATGTAGTCACCGGGCTTCACCTCGACCGCCCCAATTCGTATCGGCACATTGAAGTCCACCAGCCTCCAGCGCCCAATGATATCGGTCGGAGTCCGGTAGCGGGCAAATACCGGAAAACCAAGTTTTTCTATATAGTCCACATCGCGGACCCCGCCGTCAATGACCGCCCCCTTGCATCCGCGGTACTGCGCGGTTTCCGCTGACAATTCGCCGAGATGCGCGGCGACGTTGTCGTTCGGCTGGCTGACCAGCACGTCTCCGGATTTGATGTCGCCGAGCATCTTGAGAAGCGGCACGAAGATGACCTCTGGGTCGTCACTCGCGGTCGCTTCTCCGAGGACGGTCAAAGCTCTGCCCGCCACCGTCTGCCCCGCCCGCAACGCCTGAATTTCATGGGGCAGCACCTGGTCGTGCAACCCCATTTCATCGAGGATGTCACTGATTGCGCCGGTGTAAGGAATGGCAGCGAGCCTCCGCGGCAGATCTTGCGAGTTTGTATTGTTCACGATTGGTTCGTTCACAGTTGGTTCCTTTAAAATCCTTCAACTATTGCCATCAGCTTTTCGGTATAGGTAATTCTCTGCCCTGTCGAATGCGTTGATTTCTTGCAGATAGGTAAGGGTCTTGTCGGCGCCGCTGCCACTTTCGCCGCCATTGCCGGCATACCGGTGCAGGGTCAGCAAATCTTCCGGGGTGTCCAGGTCAAACACGATACCGGGTGGACGCATGACTTCGACAGCAAGAGCTTTCTGCTTCGCTTGCGCTATGTGGGCCTCGAAACTCCCCGCCCCAAAGCAGCTTGTGATGATACCGGGCGGTGTGCGCACCAGCGCATTCGTGCCCGAACCGTCCGCCGAAGGAACGATGACTAGACTTGGATGATCGAGCTCGTTTGCGGCGTCAGCAAGCAAGTCTAACTCTTCCGGCGTTGCCAATGGCACGTCGATCGGGACGATCACAAGCGTCCGTGCGCCCATTGCAGCGCAACGTGTGGCCGCCCAATCCGCCGAGAGGCTGTGGCTAGTTTGGTGTGACTCTTCCAATGCGATAGCTCCGGCACGCTGAGCACAGTCAAGAACCGATTGGTCGCTGGAGGCAACGACGACGCGGTCGAAACGCTGGGCGCTCAGCATTTTTTCGAGCATCACCTGATACATCGTCCGCGCCAGCCCGCTGCGCTCGGCAGGTGAGAGCACGGGTCGCAAGCGTTCCAAGGCGCTGGAAAGCGATTTGACCGGCAGCAGTCCGAAGATCATGATTCCATCGCCCGCAAGGTCGCTCGCGCCAGTTCCTTCTTTACAAGCGCGCTGGCCATGACAGTATCGGTGACAACCGGCTTCATTCCAAGGGCTTCCACTCGGCCTGACGAAGTTGCGTCCTGTCGATCGAGCACGAAGAAATCGGCAAAGTCACGATAGAGTTCCGCGACCGCAAGCGCGGAAGCCTCCATCCCGAGACCTTCCATCATACGAGCCGTCGGTCCCTTGAGAGCGCGGCCGGCCACGATCGGACTGATGGCGGCAACAGAGGCTTTGGTCTCGCGCAAAGCGTCCCGAATGCCCGCGACCGCCAAGATCGGCCCGATGCTGATGATGGGATTACTCGGCGCGACAATCACCGCTCTGGCCGTGAGAATCTCGCCGGCAACACCGGGAGCCGGTTGCGCCGATTCAGCGCCAATGAATTCCACGCCGTTGACCTGATCGCGGGCCTGATGCTTAACGAAATACGTCTGGAAGTCGAGACGCCCCTGATCTGTTTCCAGCCAAGTGCGGACCGGATCGTTGCTCATCGGCAGGATGCGAGAACGAACGCCGAGTGAGCGGCCGATGCGCGCGGTGACGTCTGAGAGCGGCAGGCCGCCGCGCAGCAGAGAAGTCCTGTAAATGTGTGTCGCCAAATCCCGATCACCGAGCCGGAACCAGGTTTCGCCGCCGAGTTTTTCGAGATGATCCAAGCACTCGAACGTGTCGCCAGCAATGCCCCAGCCCTGGGCAGGGTCCACGACCCCGGCCAAAGTGTAGGTGACCGTGTCGAGGTCCGGCGAAACGCAAAGTCCGTGTACTTCCAAGTCATCGCCGGTGTTTCCGATGACGGTGATATCTTCGGCTGGAATGACGGCCGCCAACCCTTGCAGGAATCGAGCCGCCCCAACCCCGCCAGCCAGCACTACGACCTTACCCGGCATTAGCTCCCATGCTGTTCACGTTGAGCCGTTGAGCCGCTGAGCCGTTGATCCGTTGAGCCGTTGAGCTGCTGAGCCGTTGATCCGCTGACCCGTGGGGCCGCGAAGCCGTTGACCCGTTTGAGCCGCGAAGCGGCGCAGGATCGTAGCCCAGGGTGAAGCGAAGCGCAACCCTGGGTGCGAACCCATCCACGGTAAGCCCCGGACGGGGCGTAGGAGCAAACCGGTCCCCTCCGCTGCTCCCATAGCCAATCGCAAAGACACACGCCATACAGCAAACCCCATCCGAGCAATTACCAAGAAGCCCGGATTGTATTTGCCCTCCCATTTTTTAGCCATCCCGCGCATCGGGAATGCCAGTGAATCGGATGCCGCTTCTCGACACACGGTGACGAAGATTCAAGGTAATCAGCAGCGCCGCCAGTTGTTCGGCGTAACGGGAATTTTCAAGCGGGCCTAAGTCGACAGGACGAGCGCCGGAGATTTTGGCTACCAGCGCGGAGACGGCCGCCCTCGCTTCACGGCTGTCTCCGGTGATCAGCACGTCCGAGTCAACCGGGTTTTCAAGATCACGCAGCGCTTCGGCGCTCAAACTGTGAAAAGCTCCCGCAACTCGCACCTGCTTACCAGCGTAGCGAGCCGTCTGTTCGGCGGCCGAGCCGTCCCACAATTGCATGACCCGAGACAGTCTTCCACCGATAGCCTTTTCGAGCGGCACGGTGGCGTCGACCAATACAGTTCCTGGCTGAAGCTGGTCACGAATCGACTTGAGCGTCGCGATCTGCGCTACCAGTGGCACGGTAAGAACCACGATCGCAGCTTGGGCAACGGCTTCGGCATTGGCGAGGCCTTCGACCGCGGCATCGGGAAACATTTTCTTGATTTCAGCGGCGGAAGCGCTCGCCTTGTTCGCGTCCCTCGAACCGATGATGACGTTTTCTCCGGCCTGAGCCCAGCGCAACGCCAGCCCGAATCCTTCTTGGCCGGTTCCCCCGATGATGGCGATTTTTTCCATGGTTCCTCGCTCGAAGTCCTCAGGCTACACTTCCTCAGGCTGCATTGAAGACGTATTCTACAATGAAGTCGCGTGAAATCGCCCGAGATTCAGGAACGAGCCCAATCGAACGGGGTCGTTTGGGTTGCCCTGGGCGCAAGCTTATGGGGCTTTGACGCCGTTCTCCGCCAGCCCCTGACCGATACCCTCGCCAGTTCTACAATTGTCTTCTATGAGCACCTGATTCTGGCAGTCGCATTGTTGCCCCCGGCGGTGCTGCAGCGCCGGACGTGGCGTGCGTTTCGGCTGACGCAGTGGCTAGCCGTCTTGTGGATTGGCTGGGGCGGCTCGGCGCTGGGCACGCTTTGCTACACCCAGGCGATCAAGCTGGGAAACCCGACAGCCGTTGTCTTCTTGCAGAAGTTACAGCCCTTGATTGCCGTGCTGCTGGCAAGACTGTGGCTTCGTGAGACGCAGCCGCTGAGAGGCCGTTTTTGGGTTTCTCTTGGGTTCGCGATGGGCGCGGCCTTGTTGATCTCAGTCGGTGGGGGAAACAACTGGACTCTTCAGGGAGACCCGTTCCGCGCTTCGTCGTTTTGGGCGCTGGCCGCCGCGGCGATTTGGGGATCATGCACCGTGGCGGGGCGCTATCTGCTCCCCGACGTTTCTCCATTGCTGCTGACGTCGTTGCGGATCTTGCTGGCGCTGCCGTTACTTTCCGTCCTGGTTTTGGCTGGCAGTCCTTCGGTCTCTCTTCCAACTGTCGAGGCGGGTGATTTTCTGAGCTTGCTGCTGCTCGCGCTGGTCCCCGGGTTTCTTGGATTGTTCGTCTACTACTGGGGACTCCACCGAACGCCGGCATCGCTCGCCACGCTTGCCGAGTTGTGTTTTCCAGCGGCGGCGGCCGTTTTGAATTGGGTTTTTCTGGGTACGGAAGTGACGCCGGTTCAGCTAATCGGGGTGGGGTTGCTTTGGGCGGCGGTACTGTGGAGTCAACGGGTGCGGGGCGGCGAAAATCGTTCCATTCGCGAGACGTAGCCCCGTAGCGCGCTCCGCCCCCCGGAGTTTCTAAATTGCAGAGCCATGCGGTCCTCCGCCAAAGCCCCCATCTCGTCCTTCAGCTATGCGTGGGTCAGGCATCGTTGCCTGCCGCGGGCGAGCCTGCTACGCCCGACCGGGTAGTTTTGTATTCGTCGCGGACCGTGGACTTCCGTCCACGGCTCTGTCCGATCACTAGAAATCTTAGCTGCTAGTCCCCGCGGGCGGCTTTCAGGTCTGTCGCCATGCTGCTGACGGCGTCCCAGAGGATTGCCAGATCGGCGCCGCATCCGACTAGCTTCATGCCGCGGTCGATCCAGAACTTCGCCAGTGCCGGGCTGCGAACCTGTATCGCCGGTATGCGGTCGTACTTGTTGCATGTCTCGATGACCTGCATGATCGCCTCGACAAGTTTCGGATGTTCAAACTGGCCCGCCACGCCCAGAGAGATCGAGAGGTCGGCCGGTCCAATCATGACGGCATCGACGCCTGGGACTGAAATCAGCTCGTCGCGCCGGTCGAGCGCGACCTGACTCTCGATCTGAAACGCGACGAGCGTCTGGTCGTTGTAGTGGCCGATAATCTCGTCGAAAGTTGCGGTCTGGTAGCCAACTTGCGGCACCCCAAGACCGAACCCGCGCACGCCAACGGGCGGGAACTTGGTCCAGCTCACCGCCTTGGCAAGCAACTCCGGCGATTCGGCACGGGGCAGGATAATGCCTTCCGCGCCCATGTCGAGCGCCCGGGCGACAAGAGAGTACTGGAAGTCGGGCAACCGCACAATCGGGGTCATGTCGGTCATCAGGGAAGCCCGGACGAGGTCTTGTACCGTTTCCACGGTATGACAGCCGTGCTCGGTATCTATGAAAATCCAGTCCAGACCGGCCGCCGCGTAGAGCCGCGCGACCTCGGCGGAGCGGATCTGCCCGGCGATGGAACCCAGCGCCACTTTGCCCTGGTTCAATAATTCTTTCGTTCGATTGGTTCGCATGTTCCTACAAGTATTGCAATTCCGGCGTCAGGGGCATAGTATTTGTGTAGCAATCGGAGGAGACAAGAAATGAAACAAAGCGCTCGATTACTCGTGGCACTGGTTTTGACATCACTTTTCGCGTGGGCCGCTTCGCCACGCGTGACGGGAGTCAAGCCGAGCGGAGGTCACACCGGTGACAAACTCGTAGCCGCCGGAGAGAACCTCGGCGCGGATTCGGTAACCCGTTTTTTCCTGACCGATGGCACAAATGATCACAGGGTGGTCATGGAGGAACAGACAGCCGGATCGATTCTGTTCGCGATTCCAGCGAAGGTGGAACCTGGCTACTACCGCCTGATGGTGCAAACAGCCGGACCGACGCCAGCATTGCTCGAACAACCTGTCTCTTGCCAGGTGCTAGCCGCCGACGAGGAACTACTCGAAGAAGAAGAATCGGAACTCGAGGTCATCGAGCCGGAATCGGAACCGCTGCCGGGCGAAAAGAAGAAAAAATCGCGGTAGCACCCGTTGAGCTGACGGGCCAGGGGTACCGTCACCCTGCCCGCGCTTGATTTGCCGCCGCCGCGCTGGCGTTATTTCAAATAGTGGGTGGGTCCGCCGGACTGTCCGCTCCGCCACTCAGTCTGCCGATTGCCCATTCGGCGTGTTCTTGGATGACCGGATCGGGAGATTCCGCCAGCATCTTGAGGCGCTCCAGGAACTTTCGCTCGCCGCTATTCCCCATCGCCACCGCCACGTTGCGCAAGAAACCCCGGTAGCGGGCACGCTCGATTGGCGCGTGCTTGAACCTTTCGCTGAACTCTTCCTCGGTCAGTGCAGCCAGCTCCGCCAGAGACGGCAGCTCGTTTTTCGGCTGGAATTGTTCGGCATCGGTTCGGGCGGCGTCGCGATTCCAGGGACAGACGTCCTGGCAGATATCGCAGCCGAATAGATTGGCTCCCACCTCGGCCCTGTTCTCTTCTGGAATCGGGCCGCGCAGTTCGATGTTCCAATACGAAATGCAGCGATTCGAATCGAGCGCGTAGGCAGGTCCGTCGGCCTGCCCCGTCGGAACGATCGCGCCGGTCGGACAAGCCTCGATACAGCGAGTGCATGTCCCGCAGCGGAACGGCGCGGGCTGATCGATTTCCAGCTCCAACGAGGTCAGCACCTCACCCAGGAAAAACCACGAGCCCAATTCCTCGCTGATCAGGCAAGTGTTCTGGCCGATCCATCCCAGTCCTGCGCGGTGGGCATACGCTCTTTCGAGCAGCGGCGAGGTGTCGACGCAAACCTTGTAGTCAAAGGGACCGGCTTCTTCGCGAAGGCGCTCGACTAGCTTGTGCAGTTTCTGCTTGAGGACGTCGTGATAGTCCTCTCCCCAGGCGTAACGGGATATCCAGCCTCGGTCGCCGCACTCAACCTCGGTCGAATAGGGGAGATCGGTGTTGTACACCATTCCGACGCAGATCACCGATTGGGCGCTAGGAAGAAGAGACCGGGGATCGGCCCTCATCTCACCGCGGCGGCCTTTCAAGTAGTCCATCTCGGCGGCAAAGCCCTGTTCAAGCCATACGGGATAGAAAAGCGACTCGATCGTGGGCCGCGCCGAGGTCACGCCGGCGAGTTCGAATCCAAGCTCGCGGGCTAGGGCTTTGACTTTCTCGGAAGTCACGGTGACGCATGCTCGACCGTGGCCGTGTTCCTCTGCCACAGCAGCAAGATGATTCCCGCGACGACGAGTCCGACGGCAACCCACTGCGTGCTGCTCAGCGGACCGCCCATCGGGAATGTCCTTTCCGTCTCGGCGCGCAAGAACTCCACGCCTAGGCGGAAGCTTGAATAGAGCACCAGATACAAGGCGATGATCGTGCCGGCCTTGTGAGACTTGCCGAAATACCAGAGCAGGAAGAGACCGATCGCCAGCGTCCCGAACGATTCGTAGAGTTGGGTTGGGTGAAGATGGATATTGAGCGGCACGCCGACGAACTCGTGAGCGACCGGGTCGGTAAACTCGACAGCCCAGGGCAGCGAGGACGGCTTGCCCCAGCAACATCCCGCCGCAAAACATCCCAGACGCCCGATCGAATGCCCGATGGCCAGTGCCGGAGCGAAGGTATCCGCGGTGGCCAGAGGCGGCAACCCGTGCTTGCGGGTAAACCAAATCGCGGTCCCGATCGCCGCCAGCAGCCCGCCGTAGAAGACGCCACCGGCCTGCAGCGAAGAGAGCGACAGAATCTGGCCGGGCCGCTCGGCATAGTAGTCGAAGTTGTGGAGAATCATGAAAGCCTTCGCCCCCACAATCGCCGCGAGAAAGATGTAGACACCCAGATTCGTGATCTTCTCGGGATCGAATCCGGATCTTTTAGCGAGCCGGCCGGCTACATAGAGCCCCACCAGGAACCCAGTCGCGACCAGCACCCCGTAGGTGGGCAGAGAGAACGAACCGATCGTGAAAAGCCTGGGGCACATAAAAGTCGGGTCAGCTCGATCTTTGGGTTTCCGGTTCCTCGGTGGTGGTTCGGGCAGCGTCCAGCAGCAGCAGGCCCGCGCCGATCGTGATGGCGCTATCGGCCACATTGAACGCCGGCCAATGATAAGTCCCGATGAAGACGTCCAAAAAATCCGTTACATAACCATAGACAGCACGGTCGTAGAGGTTTCCGGCAGCTCCTGAAAGAATCAACACCAGCGCGTAATGAAACCGACGCGCGGCGGGTTCCGATTTCCACAGCAGAACCAGCACCATCACCACCGCCGAAGCGGAAAACAGGGGAATCAAGAAACTCTTAATGAAGGGGCCTGCATCGGCGAACATGCTGAATGCGATCCCCGTGTTGCGCGCATGGACCAGGTCGAAGAATCCGGGGATGATGTTCTTGGTGGAGTGGAGCGGCATTTCAGAAGTAATAGCTGCCTTCGTCAGGCGATCCAGGGCGATAATCGACGCGGCAATCGCGAGGTACGATAAGCGCCATTTTTTACCCAGTGCCATGTGCTGCAATCCGCGTTGTGAATTCAGCCGGAAGTGCCGGAAGAGACCCTCGAAAGGGGCTCCGGGCTTCAGTCTACCGTACTCGTATTGATCGAACCTGAGTGGCGCTCGGTGGGGATCTTGGAATGGAGATGGGCTCTTCGATCCTGGGTGGCAGACCTATTGGTGGATCTGGACGGTCTCCACGATTCTGCGTATGATGAGAACGTATGCAATCCCCGGTCATCGCCTACAGCGTCCGCCTCGAAGCTTGGTTCCGCAGAGATGGGCCGGAGTGGCTCGTCTGGTGCCCGGCCATCGACGTCATGACCCAGGCCCGAACGAAGAAACAGGCTTTAGAATCGCTCCGAGAGGCTGTTGAGCTTTGGTTTGAGTCGTGTATCGAGCGTGGGGTGCTTGATGCGGCTCTGACGGAAGTCGGCTTCACCAAGGTCCCGCCGAACGAAGAAGCCCGTGAATCGGTCAACTTCGTCAACGCGGTCAGACACCCAGCCTCCCAACCCGCCACACGGAAGGGAATTTCGTTTTCCCTCGGTCAACGCAAAGGGTCCGACTACATTGAGGGAACCATCCCTGTTTATATTGCCGCCAAGCAGCTAGGGGACGCTGCTCGTGCGCGCGGTTAAATGGCGGGAACTCGTCAAGGCTTGCGAAGGCGAGGGCTGTCAATTCGACCGGCAACGGGGCGACCACTACATCATGACGAAACCGGGGCTAAGCCGCCCCGTCGTCATTCCCAGAAAACGTGATTTGAAGGAAGATATCGTCCTTAGCATCGCCAAAACGCTCGGGCTGACTCGGAAACAGATCCTTGAGCGCCTCGGCTGAGGGCGGGAAGCCTCAAAGTTTCTCTTGGGAGGAATCTTCATTGTCTCGACGGCCAGTCGTTGGTGTCATGGGATCGGGAGTTGATCGGTGTGAGCCCCGTGCCGCCGGTCTAGGCAGCGTGTTGGCGCAACTCGGCGTCCATCTGCTGACCGGCGGCGGCGCGGGCGTGATGGAGTCCGTCAGCCGTGCGTTTCACGAAACCCCGGGCCGGCAAGGGTCGGTCATCGGAGTCCTGCCGTGCGAGCCCGATGATCCCCTGTGTCGAACAAAAGCAGGCTATCCCAACGAATGGGTTGAGATCCCCATTGCGACCCATCTGCCTTTGAGCGGGCTGCGGGGGGCGGAGCCGCTTTCCCGCAACCACATCAATGTTCTCAGCTCCAACGTCGTTGTTGCGCTTCCCGGCGGCCCTGGTACGGCGAGCGAAGTTGCGCTGGCCGTGAAGTATCGCCGGCCTGTTGTCGCCTACTTGAAAGACCGCTCCGAGCTGCCGGGTTTGCCCGACACCGTAACGGTCACAAAGACGCTGGGGGAGGTTGAAAGCTTCCTGCGCAACAACCTGGATTGGCTGAACCCGGGCGCGTAATCGTTCAAACAGCTCGGGTCAGCCTGATACCTTTTTCGCGCAGCTCGCGGGTGGCCTGAATCAAGTCCGGCCAGTGCTCCAGAAGCCGTCCGTGCTCGTGAATCAGACCCTGGACCAGCAGGCGAATTTCCTCGGCGCTTCCCAGCCCCACCAAGTCGCGGGGAAGAAAGTAATCCGGACTGGCGATCGCCTCGCGAACAATTTTGCGATGTTGCCGCCGGCAGGCCTGGAAATAGTCAGGCATTGCAGGATCGTCCCGATACTTCGAAGCTTCCGCGAGGCCCTTGCCATGGCGCCGCCAAAAGCACGTCTTCACGGTGTCCTCGAAGTCCGCCAGGCTTCCCGAGCTGATTTGTTGCAGGTAGGCGCCCAGCCGCCGCAACGCGCTGGGGTCGTCTCCCTCGCCCGAAACTTCCGGCGCGCCGTGTATCAAATGGCGCACAATTTCGGAAAACCGCAGTTTCGCGGCGTTCTTCATGAAGTCCGCCAGCGGCTGGGTCCGCTGATGCGGC